>ERZ1645192.732-NODE-732-length-27487-cov-24.265857_pt1 | contig 27487 bp, 26 predicted proteins | sample MGYA00575354_ERZ1645192 | MGnify/ENA primary metagenome ERZ1645192 (study PRJEB40844, sample SAMN11349763) | freshwater sediment metagenome | isolation source: river sediment | host: Sediment | place: India: Faizupur Khadar , New Delhi | collected 2017-02-21 ... | reverse complement strand
CTTCATAAAAAACACCTCCCGCGTAAAATCGGTGTAGTATAATGTTCCAGACCCGCCCTGAGCCTCCCGCCGAAAGAATTAAGCGGAGTTTTTAGGCCGCGGATCCACTGGGAAAAGTTGGCTCACCAAAAAAGCTTTGCCCAGATTGAATCTTAAACTCCAACCACAGGCGGTTCCGGTCTGCCGGCAGCAGACGGTGCAAACCGCAACAAAAGCATAATCTTTCAGGAGGTTTGGGTGCAAGAAAAATTTGATTACATCATTATAGGAGGCGGCGTGGTGGGGGCCATGATCGCTCGCTGGCTCTCGCGCTATGAGGGCAGCATCCTGCTGATCGAAAAGCAGGCCGATATCGGCATGGGATGCTCTTCAGCCAACACCGCCATTGTTCATGCCGGATATGATCCGGTGCCTGGGTCGCTCAAAGCACTGATGAATGTGCGCGGCAATCCGATGTGGGATCAGCTGGCTGGGGAGCTTAATTTTGCTTTTGAACGCCGCGGAGATTACGTGGTGGCCATCGGCGATGAAGAGATCCCGCTGGTCGAAAAACTAATGGAGCAGGGCCGCCAAAATGGCGTCCCCGGGATGAAGATGCTCAACGGCGCTGAAGTACGTGCGCGCGAAAAGCTGATCAACCCGGAAGTCTCAGGCGCTCTCTGGGCCTCCACCGGCGGCATTTGCGATCCATTCCAGGTGACCGTTGCCGCTGCCGAAAATGCGGTAATGAACGGCGCGCGGGTCATGCTTGATACCGCATTTGAAGATTTCATCATGGAAGGCACCCGTATTATTGGCGTGCGCACCAACCGTGGCGATTTTTACGCTCGCTGGGTCATTAACTCGGCTGGCATTTACTCAGACGAAGTCATGCACAAAGCCGGGGTGCGCCCCGAGTTTTTCATCAAAGCCCGCCGCGGGGAGTATTATGTTTTTGACCGCGCCGATGTACAAATTGAAAATGTGCTCTTCCCGGTACCTTCCAGCAAGGGCAAGGGCATCCTGGTGACCACAACCTTGCACGAAAATACGATTGTCGGACCAAACGCCAACGTCATCGATGACAAGGAAGACTCCGGCACAACCAAAGAAGGCCTGGATGAGCTGGCGGAAGGCGCCAAGAAGCTGATCCCCAGCCTGAACCTGCGCTATGCCATCGCCACTTTTGCCGGCCTGCGGCCAATGGGTAATGGGCCGACCAAAACCCCCGGCTTAAACTACAACAATGACTACATCATTGAAATCCCGGAAAATGTGCAGGGGCTGGTAAACCTGGGCGGCATTGAATCGCCTGGGCTGACCTCATCACCGGCAATTGCTGAAATGGTCGTCGATTTGCTGCGGGATGCTGGCGAAACCTTGGTTGAGAAAAAAGATTGGGACCCGATCCGGCCGGCCCGGCCACGCTTCCGCAACATGACACATAAGCAGCGCCAGCTGCTCTGCGAGATGGACCCACACTTTGGACGGGTGATTTGCCGCTGTGAAAACATCACTGAAGGTGAAATCATCGCTGAAATCCACGCACCCATTCCGGCTGTAACCTATGACGCCATTAAACGGCGGACCTGGCTGGGCACCGGCCGCTGTCAGGGTGGTTTTGATATGCCACGCGTGGTCAACATCCTGTCACGCGAACTGGGGATCCCACTGACGGAAGTAACCAAACGGGGCAGTGGCTCGGAGTATTTGTTCCGGCCGACCAAACAGGTGGAGGGCTGAGATGCTGGCAAAAAACACTTATGATGTCGTCGTAATCGGCAGCGGCCCGGGCGGTATCGCAGCAGCCATTGCTGCCAAACAGGCTGGCGCCGATGATGTGTTGGTGATTGAACGTGACGTGGAACTGGGCGGCATTTTACTGCAGTGCATCCACAACGGTTTTGGCCTGACCTCCCTTAAAGAAGACATGCCTGGCCCGGGTTATGCGCAATATTACATTGACCAGGCCAAAGCGCTAGGTGTGGAATTTTTGCTGGATACGATGGTGCTGGATGTGACCTCACAGCGCAAGCTTTACCTTTCCAGCCAGGAGCATGGCTATGTAGATCTGGATGCCCGCGCGCTCGTATTGGCCATGGGCTGCCGGGAGCGCACCCGCTCTCAAATTCGCATCCCCGGGATGCGGCCAAACGGCGTGTTCACGGCCGGCACCGCTCAGCGCTGGGTAAACGTGGAAGGGTGGATGCCCGGCAAGCGCTTTGTCATTCTTGGTTCGGGCGACATCGGCATGATCATGGCCCGCCGCTTGACTTTTGAAGGAGCCAAGGTGGAACGGGTGCTTGAGATACAGTCGTATCTTTCGGGGCTGACCCGCAACTATGTGCAGTGTCTGCAGGATTATGACATCCCGCTCCAACTCAACTACACCATCAAGCGGATTTTGGGCAAAAACCGGGTGGAAGCCATTGAAGCAGTGCAAGTGGACGAGCGCTGGAATTTTGTCCCGGGTTCCGAAGAAATCATCCCCTGCGACACGCTGCTGCTCTCGGTCGGGCTTATTCCCGAAAATGAACTTTCGCGTAAGGCTGGCGTTCTCTTGGACCCCATCACCGGCGGACCGTTTGTGGACGAGACCTTCCAGACCAACGTGCCCGGCATTTTTGCAGCCGGGAATGTCGTTCATGTCTATGACCTGGTCGACTGGGTGACCTCCGCCGGGTTTGAAGCCGGCAAGGGCGCCGCCAAATTCGCCATTGCCCAAAAGCAGCAGATCGCCCGCTACATCCCAGTCAAAGCTGGACGCAACGTGCGCTATGTGGTTCCGCACAGGTTGGACCGTCTGGCACTGGAACAAGGTGAAGTGCACCTGCAGCTGAGAGTGACCCGGCCAATTGAAGAGGATGTTTGGATTGAAGTGCATGGCGAAGAAAATCAGATTGTGCGCCGGTCGGAGCGCTATGTACGTCCGGGAGAGATGGTGACGGTGGTTTTGCGTCCGGCGCATGCCGCCGAGGTGGCAAAAGCGGGGTCGCTGACGGTTGATATTTACCCCAAGTCGGAGGCATAAGCCATGGAAGAGAGACAAATTATTTGCACGGCATGCCCAGTAGGATGCCGGTTGATTGTCAAATTGGATGCCGGCCAGGTGCTTTCCATCGCCGGCAATCGCTGCCAGCGTGGCGTCACTTACGGCCGCCAGGAAGCATTGGCTCCCCAGCGCATGGTGGCCAGCACGGTCAGAGTGGTAAACGGCTTTCATCCACTGCTGCCGGTCTACACTAACGGCACTGTGCCCAAGGCCAAGATTCCAGAAGTATTGGCTGAGATCCGCAAGGTCGAGCTGACCGCTCCGGTAAAGTACAAGTCAGTGGTCATTCCGAATGTGTTGGGTACCGGCGTGGATGTGATCGCCAGCCGCGATATGCCTGCCATTTAGCAAGGTTTGATCTGCCCACAGTAACAAGCCGCGCCAAACCGCGGCTTGTTTATTTTGATCCGACTTCTCTCAATCGGTAAAGACTTTTTTCAGCCAGCCGTCCACCACAGCTGTGGCCGGGTAATCCGGGTCGCCCAGGCGGCGGTTGATTGCCAGGTGCCCAGCGATGCCCTTGCCTTCAAAGCCATGAATATCGGCTGGCGTACCCGCCAGATTTAATGCTTCCGACAAGGCCTTTGCCTGTGCGGTGCCATCTTCGCGCTCCACATGAAGAATCAGAAAAGCTGGCGCATTGGGTTTGGCGGCGAAATGGATTGGCGAAAGGCCGGCCTGCGCCTCCGCTTGGCTGCCAAAAGCTTCCAGATATGTGCCCCGCATGGCCCAGCCACTGGCTGAGATTTGCCCGGGGATGTCGTAAGCAGCGCCATCCAGCAGGATGACGCCACGCAGCGCATCTTCGCTCAGCCCAACCTGTTCCAGGTAGTGCTGATCGGTGCCGATCAACGCCGAGAGGTGCGCGCCAGCGCTGTGACCTATCAGGACAACCCGCGCAGGGTCAAACTCCAATTCACTGGCATTCTTGAACAGGTAAGCGAGCGCGGAGGCGATATCTTGCGCCTGTTGGCTAACCTTCACGTCTGGGACAAGCCGGTAATTTACCGAAGCAAAGGCGTAGCCCAGTGCGCTGAAGTGCTCAATTTTTTGGCGGCCGGTGGCGTTGGATTTGTCCCCGCCTTTCCATGCGCCGCCATGTACAAACACCACCAGCGCGGCACCTGGCTCAGCTGACTGGTAGAAATCCATGTCTTGCAATGGATCAGTGCCGTAGCTGAGCTCTAACTTTAGCGGGTGCGAAGGCGTAGATAAGTCAATTGGGCCAGCAGCACAGCTAACCAACACAAGCGAGGTCAGCCCCATCGCACCAAGCAGGGCAGGCCTGAATTTTCTTTGCAAAGTTCTTTTCATTATTCCTCTTCGCTGCGCGGAAAAGGCGCGGCAATCGGATTCTATCCCTGCGCGCTCGGAGTACCTGCTGCAGCGTGTACATCCTGGCGCGCCTGACAGGGTGAGATGCCCTTGCTGAACGGGTGGCGGGGCTCCATTAGCGTTTCGCCGATAAAAATTTCGGGATCGGCTGAGGGGCGCAACCGCCTTTGCGCGGAGCACCCCGCCAGACACAGTACAGCGGAAAAGGCTTAGCTGCCACCCGGAAAGGGACCCAGCCGGCGCGAATCTTGCAACTAATCCTTCAGACAAGATGAGCAAAGGAGTTAACTATGCTTTCATTGATCGGAAGTATCTTATCGCAAGTTTTTTCGCCGCTCGGATTGACGGCCCTGCTGCTGTTTATCGCTTTGTTTCTGATTCACAAGCACCCCAAGACGGCGACCTGGCTGGTGGTCATCGCGCTGCTGATCGTCGGTGTGCTCGGGAATACCTATTTCTCCACCTTTCTGGCCCGCTCCATGGAATGGCGCTATCTGCCTGCACAGCAGACCCCCAAAGCTGACGCGATCGTGCTGATGGCTGGTGGTACCCAGCCAGCCCAGAGCCCGCGCGTTCAGGTAGAGCTGGATGGGGCCGCTGACCGGGTATTGTATGCCGTGCGTCTGTTTAAAGAAGGGGCAGCGCCTTTAATCCTGGTGACTGGTGGTTTCGACGCGGTGCGCGACACCTGCACGCTTTTGGTGCAGTTTGGTATTCCCGAAGAAGCGCTGCTGCGGCAAAACAAGTCTATCAGCACTGCTGAAGACGTCCGCTTTGCGGATGTGCTGCTTGATGAGAAAGACATCAAACAGGTGATTTTGGTGACCTCAGCGCTGCGAATGGATCGGACTGCGTTCCTCTTTCAACAGGAAGGCTATGAAGTCATACCGGCCCCGACTGACTTTTCAGTCACGGTGGAACGCTGGAACGAACTCATGCGCTGGGAACCTAAAACCATTGCGATGAACCTGCTGCCGCGCGCCACGAATATTTCTCTCAGCACTGCAGTCTTGCGTGAATATTTGGGGCTGCTGCTTCACCGCCTGAGCGCGGTGCTTTAAACCTGGTTTCTTCGCTGACCCTCTATCAGCGAGTAACAAACCCCCGAAACAAAGCCTGTCAGACTTCCAAATGACAGGCTTTGCCGTCCTTGCGGCAGACCGGCTGGCCAGCCGCTGCGGAACAAAACCCCCATTGCAAGCGTCCTACCAACGGTAACCATTATCAATTTGGAGGATGCTATGAAACTCAAACTGAACCTTTCGCGCTGGCTGGCCCTTACCCTGACCCTCAGCGTATTGCTGGGTGCCTGCACGCCAGCAGCCAACCCGATCACCCCGGATTACCCAGCTGGGGAGACGCCTTCTGAAGAATCGCCTACCGAGCAGCCTCAGGCTCCAACGGAAAACCCTTATCCGGTGAACCCAACCGAGCCGGCAGGCGCCGTGATGGATGCGGCTGGGACGGTACCCTATGACGCCAACCCGGCGGTGGATGAGGCCCAGATCACTACTCTGACCACAGCCAGCCTGGAGTTCGCCGTCGACCTCTACCGGGCTTTATCGCAGAACAACGCGGATGGCAACCTGTTCTACTCCCCATACAGCATTTTTCAAGCCCTGCTGATGACATCCGCCGGCGCACGCGGCCAAACAGCCGCCCAGATGGCAAATGTGCTGCACGTCAGCGGCAACTCGGATGAAGTTCATCAATTGATGAATGCACTCAACCTCAAGCTGTCTGCTGGCACGGATACCGGAGCTAACGGAACGCAGCCCCTGGAATTGACCATTGCCAACGCGCTGTGGGGCCAAAAAGATTTTGCCTTTGAAGAAGCTTTTCTCAATACGCTTTCGGCCAATTACAATGCCGGCCTCAAGCTTATTGATTTTTCAGACCCTGAGCAAGCGCGCCAGCTGATCAATGCCTGGGTGGCTGCCCAAACCAATGACCGCATCCGCGATCTGATCCCTCAGGGCGTATTAAATGAAATGACCCGCCTGGTGCTGACGAATGCCGTTTACTTTAAGGCACGCTGGGCGGCTCCGTTTGACCCGGCCATGACCAAAGAAGAAATTTTTTACGCGCTGAGTGGCGCAGAAACGCCGGCGCTGATGATGCACGGCAACCTGAGCACTGGCGCGCTGCAGACCGACGCCTTCCAGGCGGTGCGCCTGCCTTATGAGGGCGGCAGTTATGCCATGATACTGATCATGCCCACTAAAGGTGACCTGGCCGCCTTTGAAAGTTCGCTGAGTGGTGACTCGTTGGAGGCGATCATCTCACAATTGAGCAGCAGCCGCGCCAATGTGTCCCTGGCAATGCCCAAGTTTGAGTTTGAGTCATCCTTCGGGCTGGGTGAAACCCTGGCAGCGCTGGGAATGAGTGATGCCTTCGATCCGCAGCTGGCAGACTTTAGCGGGATGCGGGCGGAGAAAGACCTCTATCTGCAGTCGGTGGTGCATAAGGCCTTTGTTAAAGTGGATGAAAACGGCACCGAAGCCGCAGCTGCCACCGCTGTGGCGGTCGGGATGACTTCCATGCCGACCGAAAGCTATGACCTGCGCTTTGACCATCCCTTCATGGTGGTCATCGAAGGCCAGGGCACCATCCTGTTCATGGGGCGTGTGGCTCAGCCTTAATTTTCGCTGAAGAATAAAAAACAAGGCTGGGAGTGATTGCTTCCAGCCTTGTTTTTAATGTTTTACTCACCCGCCAGGTAAGCGATGGCCAGGGTGCCCGGCCCGACATGCGTGCCGATCACCGGGCTGACTTCTGAGCGAATCACTTCTACCGGATGGAATCTCTCAATTGCTTCGGCTTCCATGGCTTCGAGGTCGTCAATGCACAACGCATGGAATGGCGCCAGGTGGACCGGGGTTCGGCCGTTGATGCCTTTTTCGACCAAGTCGAGCATGCGGGCAATCGCTTTGCGCCGGGAAATGACCGATTCAACCAGCTCGATTTTGCCGCCGCGGATTTCCATGACCGGTTTTAAATTTAATGTCGAACCGAGCAGACGTTTGGCCGAATTGATGCGCCCACCGCGGTGCAGGTACTCCAGTGTGTTCACGGTGAAGAAGACGCCAATGCGCGGGAAGGCAGCTGCTGCGACCGCTTCACATTCGGCCAGATTAGCTCCAGCTTCAGCGGCCCGGCATACTTCCAAAACCATAAATGAAAGCGCCATCGAGACCAGCTGGGTATCTACTACCACCAGATTGGCTGGGTTGCCCAGTTCGGCGCGGGCCTGCACTGCAGAATCATAGCTGGCCGATAGGCCTTTTGAAATGCCCATGTAAATCACATCGTTGCCGGCTTCCAAAAGCGAGCTGAATAGATCGACGAAATGATTGACTGGCACCTGGCTGGTGGTGGGGAGTGTGTCAGAATGGGATAGCCGCTCGTAAAACTCGCTGGCGCTGATATCAACGCCGTCGCGGTAAGAGACACCATCCCAATAAAGCGTGAGTGGAACAATGTGAAGATGGTACTGATCGACCAACTTCTGCGGCATGTAAGCAGAAGAATCAGTGATAATTGCAATATTCGACATGATGTTTTCCTTTTCTGATGATGAATTGACGGAAAAAGTATATCATATCCATATTGGGCTTCACCCGGCCATGAGTGGCCGCCCTCTGCCCTGGCTGGGGCGGCTTGCGCGTCGTTTTTGTTACAAATCAATGGCTTGTTTGGCTGGGTGAGCATCGCACATTTATTAATTTAACCAATTGACCCTCATGCCGGCCAAATACTGCCATCAGCTTGGTGGTAAGATCATTTTTGAGAGTGATTGAGAGCGTCTGAGACCGCTGCGTGCCTACAATGTTTCTAAACCACACGAAAGGGAATCTGTTTTATGGATACATCCGAAGAACGTTCTAATTTAGATGCGAACGCGCAGCCTGCAGCAGAAAGTGCTGGCGTGCCAAATCAATCTGAGAATCCAGCTGAAGCTGGCCCGGCTGAAACCAGTGGGCAATTCGCCGACGCTGGCCTGCCCACGGCGCAGGGCGATGCTTTATTTTCAGCGCAGCCTGCCGGCCCGGAAGTAATTGAGCCGGCGCAGCCCGTGGCGGTTGAACCAGTGCCCGCAGCGGCTTTTCCACCTGAACCACAAACGCCACCTGCCCCACCGGCCGCCCCTTTTGAGCCCGGGCGCGGCACCTCAAGGCCTACGCAAGCAGCTGAACCCGTGCCGGTGCTCCGCCAGCCGGGTTTGATCTTGCTTGTGGCCCTGGTCGCAGCCATTGCGTTCGACCTGGCTTTTTTTGATCAATCCGCAGGTTTGCAGTGGGCGATTTTTATCCATCTGGCGATTCTTGGGCTGCTTGCTGGTACGTTGATTGAAAAAAAGCATATCCCCTGGCAAAGCATACTGCTGATGGTGCCACTCAGTTTGAGCAGTATCGCCACCGTTTTTCGGTCTGAGACGTTCACCTTGATGGCCCTCGTTATTTTTGGGCTGACGGCGCTGGTGCTGCTGGCTGCCAGCTACCTCAGCGGCGAGTGGATTGGCTACCGCCTACGGGAATACCTGCTCAGTTTGTTCAACCTGATCGGCGCTGCGCTGATCGGCCTACCCAGAGGCCTGATGGAGGCTGCCAAGGCTGGCCGTGCGGAGGGTCAGCGCGGAAAATCTACAGGCAAGGGTTTGCTGGCAGTGCTGCGCGGCGTCTTGTTGGCCATTCCGCTGCTGCTTATCTTTGGCGCTCTGTTTTCTGCAGCGGATCAGGTTTTCGCAAAAAACCTTGAAGGGCTGTTTGCCTGGTTGCGTCTGGATAACTGGGACCGGCTGCTGCCGCAAGCCATTTTGGTCGGCGTATTAACCTGGATGTTTTTTGGCGGTTTGTGGTTTGCATTGACTCACTCAATCGAAAAGCGCGCCCCGCGGGATGACCAGCCTGCCATGCCGCCATTCCTTGGCATGACCGAGAGCACCGTTATTTTGCTTAGCCTTAACCTGCTTTTTGCTGCTTTTTTGCTGATTCAATTCCGTTACTTTTTCGCCGGGCAAGCCAACATCACCCAAGAAGGGTTCACGTATGCTGAGTATGCCCGCCGTGGTTTCTTTGAACTGCTGGGCGCTGGCGGGATTGCCTGGCTGGTGCATTACGCGCTCTCTTCCTTTACCAAACGCGAAAAATTAGGGCAGCGCCTGCTGTTTTCGCTCCTGGCGAGCGTGCTGATCGCCCAGGTGGGGGTGGTTTTGGTCTCTGCCTACATGCGCCTGGGGATGTATGAACAGGCTTATGGGTTTACACAGTCTCGGCTGGTGGCACACTGGGTGATTATTCTTTTGGGAGCGGTGCTGCTTGGCAGCCTGCTGATGGAATGGACACACGCGCTGCGCCACATGGCTTTGGTGCTTTTCGTGGCACTGATGGTCTTTGCGCTTGGGTTCAGCCTGATGAATGCGGATGCAACCATTGCCCGTCTGAATCTGAACCGCGCTGCCCAGGGAGAAGATTTGGACGCGTCTTTTTTGGTGTACTCACTCAGCGAAGATGCAACCGGCCGGCTCTTTAATACTTATAACCAGAAGACGCTGCCAGCCGAGCAGCAGCAAGTGCTTGGCTATGTCTTGAGCTGCCGTGCAGCGCGCTTTGCCGAAGCTGAGACCAGCCGGCGAGGCTGGGCCTCCTGGAGCTGGCCGCGTGAAAATGCGCAAGGCCTCTATACCCAAAATCAAGGTGTCCTGCTGCGCTCACCTTTGGGCACAAAGGATGGCACTCCGGGCTTTAACTTTAAAGGTGAGTGGATTTATTGCGGAGCCGCTCTCCCCGAGAACTGAACCAATAAACTTCGTTAATACAAGCGCCCCAGTCGTCCTTCACCTGGGGCGCTTGTGTCACTCTTGGCCAAAATTCGCTAACCGTTGGCGCTTAGCCGGCATTGGCCTTAGCGAATCATCATTTGGCCGTTTTCTACATTCAACTCTGCCTGACTGATGAACATTCGCCCGCTGCCTTCAACCCAAGCCCACACGCCGACCGGCAGCCAGCCTTCTGGCAGTTGCTGGCCAAAGCGGTCGCTAAGGGTACCATCCCAGCTTAGGCGCACTTCTTCCGCAGCCTCAGGTGGACAGGCCTCCACGTGCACCAGGCCAGCTCGGCTGACCGTGACCCGCAAGGGGGCACCCTGGGCGGAACCCAGGCTCAACACCTCGTGAGCCACCTCCAGGCAGCTTTGCCCAGCGGGCGAAGGGCCGGTCAGTGCGCGGCTTTCAGCTGCAAAGTTTAGACCCCTTAGGCCGTGCCCGTCCAACGCAATCATTTCCGCCAGGATGCCAGCGCTGCTGCGGGCGGAGCGCAGTTTGAAAAGCAGGTCTACTTCTGGTCGGGCGGCACGCCAACTTTGCCCGCTGGCGTCCCATACCAGAGTGAGGCTGGCTGAATTTCCCAGGTTTTCATCTGCACCCAGCTGGTATGAGCCGGCGGCAGTTGGGTTGGTTCTCTGCACCACCAGCCAATACCGGCCAGCCGGCAGCGCAAGCGCTGCGCTCCAAAGCCCTTCTGTCCAACTGCAGCTGTCTGTGCTAATCAGCGCAGCCGGGATCACCACACTCCCTAGCGGGGCAGGGCCTGGGATGCCGCTGACGTCGGCAAATACTTGAGCAGTGAGCCCGTCTGCAGCGAGCTCCAGACGGCGAACACGCAGCCCGGCTGCCAGCAGCTCTGCCGGGTGCGCCAGTTCAAAAGAGACCGCTGCCCGGGCGATTCCGGCGCTGCCGGAGAGGGACACACTACCCTGCAGCGCTGCGGCATGACCGAGCAACCCACTCTCCCCTTCCCACAGGCGGGCAGACAAGCTCTCAAACCACCCCCGGCAGCTTAGCTGCACCAAAGTTGGCGCCGATGGTCTGTCGTGGGCTGGGGCGGGGCTAAACTTCGGCCAGGCGCAGGCCCCAAGAGCCAAATCCCGCCGGTGTAAAGCTTCTTCAGCGCTGATTGCGCCCAGGTGCAGCTCGCGGTCGCGGATGCCCCACACCGCCTGGCTGAGGTCGTCACCCGCCCATTCGGTAAGTACGGTTTCAGGGCTGGCATTACCCGGGGTTAAGGGGGTATAGCGCGCACGAATGTGGTTGCTCAAATTTTGCAGGCTGACTTGATGGCGTTCGCAAGCTGCGCTTTCGACATACCCCCACCATACCGCCCGACCGGCGGAGTCAAAAACTTCAACGCCTGACCCCAACAGGCGGGTCAGGTCGGCGGCTGTGCCAGCGCTTTCAAGCGTTAATTGACAAGACTGGGCGCCGCCCAGAGCGGTCCAACTGAGCTGCGAGACGGCTGCGGGGGCTGGCTCGGGCAGCAGCTGGCGATTGGTGCGTGAATACATTAAGGCATTAAGTTTCATGGCAGGCACTTCCTTCGGCGGTACCAGGCCTGAACATGCAGCCTGCGGCTGATTGGCGCGAGGCCATCCAGGTTTTGCTGAAAAACAACAAAACGGGTTTCACCGCCTGGCGGCAGCCAGAGCCCGGCGCCAACGCCGGCGTGGCTTTGCCAAATTTGATCTTGTAGAACTGACCAACACTGCCCGCTAAAGCTATCCTCCATAAGTGTCGCTTCGGTTGGCAGCCCGCTCACCGGCAGGTACTGCCTAAAGCTGCCCTGTGGCAGCAGCTGCAGAAAATCCAGCGTGAGCATATGGTCAGCGCTGCCGGCCGCCAGAGCCTGAAGGCAAATGCCTTGTGCCCGGTTCAGATAATCCCCGCAGGCGAAGCCGGTTGGCAGCTGCAGCAAACCAGTATTCAAACAGCCGGTTCCCGCCTCTGCCAAAACCGGCGGTCCTTCCCAAATAGTCTGGCCTTCTGAAGTCACTGCAATTCGAAAGGCAATGGGTTCCGTCAATGGCTGTGCCAGGCGGGCTAATGCCACCAGGCGGGTGCTGTTCCAGCTGGCCAATTCCTGCGGGGTCACCGTCCAGCTGCCCAAGGTATGCCAGCTGTTTCCGCTCCAGATGTGGCGGGCATATGCCCCTGCAGAGCAGTCAGCGTTACTGATGGTTTCGCCAGCCTCTCCACTTTCGCCTTCCAGGCTCATGGCTGGGGCTAAGGTGCCCGTCGGGCAAGCCAGGCCGCCCACCCAAACCGCCCCCAGCGGTGTAGCATCCTTATTGGTCAATGCCAGGCGCAGCGGGGCGGGCTGCGTCAGGCCCAGCGGGCCGCTATTCACAAGGAACCAGTTGTCGTGTCCGAAGGCAGCATCGTCATGGTTGTAAAGCTGGGTGCCGCCTACCCCGCCCCCCGAGTTGTTTGCCAGCGCCAGGGGTTGTTCTTCACCGTCGAAGTGATTTTCCCTCCTGAGGGTCACGTTTAGACTGAGTGCGGCTTCGCTGGCAGCTTGCCAATGCCCAGCGCGCGTTTCAATTCTCACACCGCTCAGACGGCTGTACCAATATCCTTCATCATCGCCAACGCGCAGATACAGGCTGGAATGCCTGGGGCCAGCTGGCGCGGGTTCAGCCTGCCAGGCTAAAAACTCCAGCTGTCGGAGAACAAAATTGACTTCCGGGCGGCTACCGCGCAAATCCAGGCGCACGCCGTCCTCTGTGGTTTCAGTGCTGCTGCGTCCGGGCTCATAAGCCGCCCCCGCCAAACCGGGCATTTGGTAGCCGCCGATTAACCAAAACCAGTCCGCCTCGCTGCTCTGCAGCGTGCCAATAGCCAGGCTGATCATGCTTCACCGGTGCTTTCCAGCCAGGGCCAGCTGGCGTAAGGTGCCGTGTCAGAGCGTTGCAGCAACGATAAGCGCAGCTGTTCCAATTGGGCATCAAATTGGCGGGTCAGGTGCTGGGTCAGCTGCATCAGACTGTCTTGCGGCATGGGGATATTCCCCAGGCTACTTGCTTGCCGGCGCAATGCATATTCCAGAGCGTAGGCCGCGGCGCCAGCGACCAAAGCCGGCAGGGCTTCTTCTTCCATCGTGGTTATTTCTGCCCCATCCAGCCCACTGAGCTCGCGCTTCCCGCCCAAAAACAGGCTCACCTGAGCCAGAGCCGAACGAATCGCTTCTTCCAACCCGGTTTCTGGCAGGCGGTAATGCTGAACGTCTGAAAACTGATTTTCAAGACGGGTTTTGACCTCAAGCAAGGTGATCATGCCTGTCACGCCTTTCTGCCGCCAGGGCGGCCTGTTCCCGTTTGATTTCCTCCAGCCAATCCTGATAGTCGGCGGGTTCAAAGTGAAGTTTGCGTCCGCGCCGGTCGATAATGTTTAGCCGGCCGGCTCCGTCCATGGTATAGCCCAGCGTTCCGTGCCCAGCCAGTTTTTCAACCAGTTTCTTGAGTGTTCTGCTTTCCATGCTGCCCTCCTGTGCCGGCAGGGGCAACTGAGTGCCCCTGCCGGCTGAATGTTCCTTTACGCACTGCGGCTCAGGCCGTCTTCCAGCGCGGTACCCATGATGTAGCTGACCAGGATCACTAGCATACCTGCCACCTGATCCCCATCCAAGGGGAAGTCAGGCCGATAGGCTTTGATGATCATCAACACCAGACCGACCAGGCTGGCCCAAAACTTACGCGAACTCAACAGTTGTTTCCATTTTTCCATTTCAGCCTCCTTTGCTGCTTGCGGAACGGTTGGTTAGGCAACATTGCTCTTAAACAAGGGCCGGAAGTCGTTCACCCACACGGCCAGCCAATGGCGAACCTTCAGGCGGTGTTCATCGCTGCTGAACACCGCAGGCGAAAGTTCATCACCAGCGATGAAAATTTCAGGCGCCAGGCCGAAGCGCTCGCCCACAAAGATGGCCGGGGCCACGCGTGGTTCACAGGCGGCTGCCCAATCTTTGGCGTCAATCCACTCTGGCACGACCAGTGGAACAGCACTCCCCTTAAGCACATTGTCGTAAACGTAATTGGCTTCGCGCACGAACGAACCGCCACAAAGTTCCATCGCGGTGCGCTGCAGTGGCCGGGGAACCAACAAAAACTTAGGGTTGACTGCCATCATTGGCCCTTTGCCGTGCTCGCTCCCGTTATTTTGGGTGAGCATGGGCTGCTGATAGACCTGAGCGCTGGCCTCATCCCAGGCTGCCGGTGAGAGGGCAGCGGTGCCAAGGTTGTGGTGGCCGCCGATGGTTGTCACCTGCTCGATGTTAAACAGTGCGGAGCCGTCGCTCATATCGGGCCCCACGCCGGCATTGGCGCTGAAAATGCGGGCCACCAGGCTTGAAATTTTGCGCATGCCAGCCGAAGCCAACTCGCGGGCATACGAACGCAGCTTGCGGGTTTCATCCCGGTCAATCAGCTCGAGGGTGAGCGGAATGTAACCGCCATACTTGACGAAGCTGGCAACTTCTCCTGAGTCACCCACCAAAAGCTCCGGGTAATCTCCGCCTTCGTCAACTTCGGGCAAATCGCCCACAGTGCCGATCAGCGTGCCGGTAATGTCGTGCAGGCTGTTGAAATGTTCCTGAACACTGACGGCTTTCCACCAGTCATAGCCCGCCCGGCCTAGCTCTTCCCAGGTATTGGCAACCAGCTTGTTCAAGCTGTTTTTCACCAAAGCGCTGAAGTCAACGGTCGTTGCCAGTTGGGCGCGCTGCGGATGATAGCCGCCATGCAGATCGTAGTCGCCAGTCAGGGCCAGGTAAAGCTCCCGAATTCCGCTCAGGCGGGGCACACTGGCATTGCGTACCGCCGAATCACGCGGGACCCCAAACAGGTCGTCCGCTGCCGCCTGCAGGCGGTCTGCTGGCTCAATCATGCCTTCCACCCGCGCCGGGCCATACACCGCGCGCCCGCCTTCCAGCTCGCTCAGCAGCAGGCGGGCTTCTCGCACGGCTGTCTGCAGCTCCGCCGGTGCGAAGGTGCGCCCACCAAACTCCGTGCGCAGGCGTTTCTGCAAGCTGGCAGGCAAGCTGCTGTTGCTCAGTGTCGTTTCCAGCAGCCATTGGCTCATTTCCTGGCGCATGGCGCGCAGCTCCGCCAGCTGAGCCGGCAGTGGGGTTTCAGCCTCCGCCAAGCTGCCATGCACGCCCTGAGGGGCTGTGGGGCTGGCGGGCGCTTCCGCCGTGGGCTGGGTTGATCCGTCCAATTCTGTCCAATCGCTCATCTTAGAACCTCCATTTTTGCTTAGTCCAAAACCGGTCTGGTTGAGCGCCCGTACAAAAACCCCACCTCGGGCTGGGCTGTGTACCAGATCGACCGATAATATTTTCAAAATCTTTTCAACCCGGCCGGAGTGGCCTTTAAATAGGATGTCAGCTGAAAAGCCAGGCTGAGCGGCGTCTTCGCTGCCGCTGAGGACCTGCGCTGCCAGCGTCTTGAGCACATCAGAAGACGGGCCAACCGCCTTAAGCTCTGCCCGTACCCCTTGATTGAGCTGATCCCAGCTGACGGAGCTCAGCACGCCGGCCATATCACGCAGCGAGCGCTCCGAAAGGGCGTGGTCCACAAAACACTTCACCCCTTCCCACAGTGGCAGGCTTTCGTGCAGTACCTCCGCGGTAAACTCCCAGCCATTGGCTGCTCCCGCCGTAATTGCTAAAATCTCGAACCGGTCACTCTGCACCGGACTCACTGCCAGACTGAATTTCTGTCGATATTCCTGCATTGAAATCCTTTCTTCTCGTCTCATTTCCACCCGCCCGGATGGCTGCTGACCTGTCTTGCGCAGCCTTACCCGGGGCTTATAAATCTGTAGGCTCTTCTCCTTTCGCTGGGCTTACACGGATTGCGGCCCAGGGGTCGACCTTGGCATCGACCGTAGACCGACGCAGCACAGCTGCCCGCAGAAGATCAGCGCACAGCCAGCACAAGAAGCGCTGCCGCTCGGCAAAGCGTCTGAAGGTTGGCCCGCCGGCCGCTTCGGCCGTCGTGCGCGTAGATGATTCCGGTTCGGCCAGAAAGTGCAGCGGGAGCCCGACGCCAGCCGCGATCATTTTCTTGATGGCCAGCCCATCGGTGGAAGCATCCAGGGCTTCAAGCCGGGGCGCAATGACCGACCATTCTTCGCTCTCGTCGATCACCAGGATGGAACCCGGGTTAGGTGGGTTGGCAGCCAGCTGCGCCTGGCGAGCTGCCCGGGCGGTTTCGCTGGCAAAGCGGGCCTTGACCACATATAAAAACGAATTGCGGAAGCGGTTCAAGCGCACGCGGTCTTCCAGCCAGGCGCTGTAGCGGCTCAGCCAACGCAAAACCGGTGCCAGGTCTGGTTCCCCCCATTGCGCGCCTGCTGGGCGGTTGACGGCATAATGCAGCATGACGGTTTCAAACTGCCCGGCCTGTTCGCGCGCTTCGTCATAGGCCGGCACGGAGTACGAGTCTTGCCCCGGTTCAGCCCGCAGCAGAAAGCTGATTTCTTGTTCAACATCATTACCTCGCGATTCGATTTGCTGTACCTGAACGGCTGGTACAACCCGGGCGTAACTCATTCCGGCCGGGTCGGTCGAGAGGAGCACGAACAAATTGCCGCTGCGGGCCAGCTCATCCGAGAATTCTGTGATGCGCGTCTCCATGTGGTTCAGCCGGTGCTGCCAGAAAGCGTCAAGGAATGCTTGGGTACCGGCGTGCGGACTAAAAGGGCGCATCCCGCCGCCAGCCGCATATTGGCTGGTCAGTTCGATAATGCGCCGCGCCAGCGGATGAAAGCGCCAGGCATCCAGACATTCCAGCAGTAAGGCCTCGCGCTCAAAGGCAGCCCGGTCGCGGGCAAGCTGGTTGGCAGGGCTGCTGCCGGTCATAAAGCCGCGTTCGTCTTCGCGCAAGGCGAATTGCCCGCGCTCGCCTGTTGCGCCTTCCCAGGGGTAAAAGCTGGCCTCGCTCCAGGCTGCTGCCTGCAACTCTCCAGCCGGCCAGTCAAGGCTGAGGGCCTCCTGTGGCAGGGCCGGCTCTTCTGTTCTTGTCGGTGCACGGCCATTCACAGGGTCGATACATTCCTGTTGTTCAAGCATGGCTTACCTCCTCAATGCAGATCTTGTCGGTTTGCGGGCAGTCCTGACCGGATGTATTGCCAGCTGTGCCGCCTGGCTCAAGCGGAATGGAGCTTTGGTTGGGAGTGCCGGCTTCGTGCCCAAAATAGGACCAAACATCCCGGTGGCTGCCGTTCCAGCGGTCATAGTCCATGTAGCGGCCAAACCCGCCCACTGCCGGGCAGCGGTCGCCGGTCTGATGGATCAACCAGTGATCTACGCCGGCTGGCAGCCATGGCGGGCAAGGCTGTTCCGGGGTGTATGCCGGGGCCGGTTGACGGGCGGCATAGTGCGCCAGCCACCAATCCAGATGTGGCAAGTCGCTTACCCGCAGATGCTCGTTGACCCACAGCGCCCGGGAGTAAATGACTGGCCAGCGCCCGGTTTGCTGGTGCAGCACTTGCAGACAGGTCAGCAGCACTTTGGTGATTTCAGCCCGGCTCAAGCTTTCGTCCAACTCCAAATCCAATACCAGCCGGACGCGGTCAAGGTTTAGCCCTTTTAATGCCCGCATAAAATTATCCATCTGGCGCTGAGCTGGCTGGCTGGGGAAGATGACATGGTAGGGCAAAAGGCACAGCCCTGCACCTGAGGCTTTGGCTGCCAGCTGTTTAAACGCGGGATCCTGAAAGCCCCACGAGACGCCAGCCCGCAGGCCAATGAATGCCACCTGCGGGCTATGCGCTTGAATTTGAGTGAAATCGGGCCAGTGCTGCAGGTCACGGCTGACGTTATAGCTGGAAAGATCAAGGCCAAAGGCGTAATCTGAATTGCATGTGAAGTAGCTCATCTAATATCCTCCATCCATTTCTCTCAGTGGGTCCACGGCTTCGACTACCCCGCCGGTGCCAGCCTCTGCCCACGGCAGGCCATCCAAACAGGCGCACAAGGCCGCCGAAAGCACCAGGTCGTCATGCAGAGCGCCGCCGCCCTGGGGGTCGCGCGCGCCATCCGGAACGCCCCAACTCAAGTGATGTTCGGGGCCGATGCTGACGCTGTAGCTGATGCCTGCCAGCTGGCGCAAGAAGAGTTCGCTCAGGCGCTGCTGCTCAGCGGCCAAAGCTGGCTCAAGGCTCGGGCCTTCGCCAGCGGGAACGGTGCTGTAATCCTGAAAACGGCCGGTATCCACCACTGCCAAAAAATCCCAGCCCAGTTTTGACTTCACTGCCGCATTGAAAACGACTGGCAGCACACGCCGCCCTAATTGGTCTGCCAAAAAGGAGGCGACGCCAGCACCGACGCCGCTGGCATCGACCACCAGCCTCTCCGCCCGCCAAAATTCCACCAAGGCCAGTATTCGGCTGTAAAGGGTCTGATGTTTTTCTCCGACCCACAGGTAACGCCGTACCACCTTATAGCGCGGTTTATCTGGTAGGCCGCTCAGCCCGCTGGGGACCACTTCCACCACGGTCAGCGCGCTGGCATCCCGCCCGGGGTTGGCCAACTCATTCGTCTGCCAGCCCCAACTGGCACTGCCGGCCCGCTGGCTCTCATCTTCGCCGGCCAGGTCCAGCAGCAGGGCATAGCGGAAGCCGCTGCGCGGGCCCGCCAACGGCGCGTGACTGCCACGCATCAAGCCAATCCGGGCGGCATTAAATAGACCACTGCCCAGGTCAATCTCTTCACTGAAGAGTTGGCTGCGCACGATCGGGTTCCCGCGCCCAAGGCGGGTTACCTGCTCATCCACGAAGGCCCCGTAAGCAGGAACCTCGCGCCGGACCTCTTCTGCACCCACCCGGAAAACTCGCTGGCGGCCGTCGCGTGCTTCGGCGGCCTGGGCGGCGCGCAGTTCCCGCGCCAACAGAGTTTCGCCGCTCCAGGCGGTGCCCCAAAAGACGCGCGTGGCGTTGGTAGAGGCTGCCATGGCGGCAATTTGCTTGTCATACTTACCAATCTCAATGTCTTGAGCCTCATCCAGCTCCAGCAAGGTTGAGGCGGTGGCACCCACCACATTGCTGCCGGGCGCAGCTGAAAGAAAAGTCATATGCGCATGGTTCAAGCGGTAATGGTTGCCGCTGCTTTTTTTCCATCGGCCACGCGTGATGTAGTTAGCTTCCAGGGCTGCTTCCAGGCGGCGCATGGCATTCAGGTTTTGCGGGTCGTGCGTGGGCGAAAATTTAACGATCTCGGCACCCTCGGCAGCAAACAATGCCAGCAGATACACTTCCAATTGCGCCTGCAGCAGGTTCTTGCCAGATTGGCGTGGGAACATCACCACCAGGCTCAATCCGCGCCGATGCAGAACCGAATCCACTACCGCCCGGGCGGCTTCCAGTTGGTAGGAGCGCAAGCGTGTTCCGCCAAAAACCTCACTGAAGCGGTCTACTTTGCGAAGTGAACGCAAAAAGCTCACCCGGGGGGCATTCACTGCCGTGACAGTCTCGGTTGAAATGTCAGCCGGCCGTGTGGCAAGTCTTGTAAAATCGAGAGTGACAGCTTCCAAAGTTAACCTCCCAGAAATACGCGTAAAATCGCCACCAGCGACATCAGGCTGGATCCGCCTGACGCCAACCCGGCGAACAATTTGAACTGGGTAACGCCTTCAGTCGCACTGCGCAGGCGCTGTTCATGATCGGCTTGGGCGGCTTCCAGCTGGCGGACGCGCTGTTCAAGCGCGGCCAGCTGATATCCAGCTTCAGACTCGACCTTGTCCAATCGGGCATGCAGCAAGCTGTTCATGTGACGCAGCTGAGCGATTGTGGTGGAACGTTCATCCATGATTGTCCGCCTCCTGGCTTTCCCATTCCTGCAGCAGTTCCTGCATCTGCGTGTTGAACTGCCTCACCCAGCTGCTTTGGTCATTAAGGTGCAGAATGATATTCACCCGCATCAGGTTCGACAGGCGAGAGCAGGTCAGGCCCAACAGGTCCAGACTCTTCGAAAGGTCCTCCGGATAACTTTCGCGGCCCTTGCTGTAAACCGCGCGCCGAAAGTCTGCCATGGTCTTGCGCAGCATCTCAATTTCGCTGTCCAGGTTGGCGCTGGCTTCTTTTGCCAACTGCAGCCGCTTCAATTTAGAGGTTTGATGGTTGGCGCTTGCGGCATTGATAGTTTGCCCACTCGGAAAATCGTTTTTACTTTGCATGACTTGCCTCAACTTTCACTTATTGCCCCTGGTAGGGCTGTCGATGACGTTCGGGTGGGCCAGCCCGGCGTGGGCTGGCTCACCCTGGGCGCGCGGCATCTGACAGGAAGTTGGTTTTGGCTGTGTCTCAGTTTGCGCTGGCCCAGTAAATAGAACTAATGTTCTAATTACGAGCCAATAATAACAAAGCCTTTGGCGTTTGGGAAGATAGCAAAAGCGGAAAATCAGACCCCAAATTTTCCACTTTCGGAAGTTTGTTAATATTTCAGGCAGAAAATTGCTATCTTTTTGCTAAAGCTGCCCAAGCTGCCAGCCGGCAAAGCCGCAGATGCACAAGTCGGCAATTTACCTTTTCTAACGCCCCCATTAAAAAAAGCTGCCCTCAGGCATCCACCTGAGAGCAGCTGAGAGCCACAAGACTCACCGTCTTCTTCCGCTCGCCCGCCCTGCCAACGAAATGTAATAGAACAATTGCAGCAGCGAGGTCGCCAGCCCGGCGACGTACGTCCAGGCGGCTGCGTTTAGCACTTCTTTCACCCCTTTTTGCTCTTCGGCGTTTACGACCAGGCCATTATCAGCAAGCATGGCCATCGCCCGCTGTGAGGCATTGATTTCAACCGGCAGGGTTACCAACGAGAACAGGGCCGTTCCTGAGAACAAGATGATGCCGGCCCATGCCAACCCACTCAGCTGCAGCACAATGCCAATCATGACCAAGATCACGCCAATATTGGATCCGATGCCTACCATTGGCACGATTGCACTGCGCAGACGCATCGGGCCGTAACCTTCCAAGTCTTGACGGGCATGCCCCAATTCGTGCGCGGTGATGGCCATGGCGGCCACTGAAGGCGCGTCCGCCACGCCCTGGGAAAGGCCGAGGGTCTTGTTGCGCGGGTCGTAATGGTCAGTCAACGTCCCGGCGATGCGTGTCACGCGGACGTTCTCCAGACCGGTGCGTGCCTTCAGCTGTTCGGCAGTATCCTCACCGGTCAGGTTGAGGTAGTTGCGCACTTTGCTCCATTTGCTAAAAGCCCCTTTAACCCGGGCTTGCGCCCACAGCGCGAGCAGCAACCCAGGCAGCATATACAGTAAATAATTAAAATACATTGATTCCTCCAATTTCTCCACCGGCGGTTACGTCACCGCCGCAACAAGCTCATTCTCCCTGAAGCAATTGAATTGCGGCTTCAAGCTGTGGGTCTCTTCCGGCTTCGTAATCTGCTTCGGTCATCTCAATGATCACATCCGGCGTCAGGCCTACCTCGTTGATCTGCTTCTCATTGGGGGTAAGCCAGCGTGCAATCGTAATGCGTACGCCGCTTTCTTCACTCTCCAGTGGGATCCAGTTTTGCACTGAGCCTTTGCCGTAAGTCACCACGCCGACTAATTTGCCGCGACCGCGATCCTGAATTGCCCCGGCGGTAATCTCGGAAGCTGAAGCAGTCCCTTGATTGACCAAAACGACCAGCGGGATTTGTGTCGCCCGTCCGCCGGGCTGCGCTTCGTACACATCGCGCGTCCCGTCGCCATATTCTTCGTACATTACTACCCCGTTCGGGATGAATTCCGAAACGACTTCAATGGCGGTCACCAGGTACCCGCCCCCGTTATCGCGCAGGTCAAAAATCAACCCTTTGGGGTTCTGTGACAGCAGCTCGTCCAGAGCGGCACGCAGCTGCGGCGTGGCTTGCTCATTGAAAGTATGCAGGGCCACGTAGGCGATGTCTCCATCCAACATCTCATAGTCCACCACCGGGACGGTAATCTTGGCGCGGGTGATGGCGACATCGATCACCTCGTCGCCGCGCCGAATAGTCAGGTTGACCGTCTCGCCGGCCGGCCCCAAAATCTGCTGCAAGACCAGGTCTCCGGCCACACCGGTCATATCCTGGCCATTGACGGCGATGACCACATCTTTGGCCCGCAGTCCAGCTGCCTCGGCCGGTGAGCCCTTCATCGGCGAGATGATCTCCACATATTCGCCGGTGATATCCACCCAGGCGCCAATGCCTTCATACTCGCCTTCCATGCTGGTGTTGGCTTGTTTGTACTCTTCCGGGTTCATGTACGAAGTGTGTTTGTCGCCCGTGGCTGCCAGCATGCCGCTGATTGCGCCGCGCATCAGGGTCACGTCGTCCAACGGCTGATCCACATAGTTCTCATGCAGCAGCTGCCAGCTTTCCCAGAAGGGATCAAACAGTTTTTGCAGCTCCGCTGGCGTGCTGGCACTGACATAAGCACCACAGTCGCTGCCGGATTGCTCGCTGGGGACGACGGTTATCGGGTTGGTCTGTGTCGGGCAGGCCGGCGTCAGACCGAGCGCATCGCGGATTGGATTGGCGGGCAGTATGCTCGCAGTGACCGCCCCGCCCAAAAACCCACTGGTAAGGAGCAGCAGCGCTGCTAAAACAATCAACACGGTTCTGAGTACTTTATTTGACATAATTTCTCCAAATGATCAGATTTCACTAGTCTGACACAGCCTTATTAACAATCTGTCACAATTTCGACGGGAACCAGACTGGAACTAAAGATCCAAAACCTGCCTTAGGTCAGCCAATTTTTCCACATGCGGGTGTCCATTCCTGCCGGCAGACCCCACCAGGCAGGTGCCCAGGCCCAACTGGCGGGCTGTGTCAAGATTGGTCGGGCGGTCATCCACAAAGAGACAGCTGCGTGGGTCCACCCCGCCAACCTGCCTCAATGCGATCTCAAACGCTTCAGGCTGCGGCTTGCACCAGGGGGCGGTGTCCATGACGTCGATAATTCCGACAAAAAAAGCGCGCAGCCCCATTAGCCCCAGCACGTTCTCGGCGTGTTTGCGGCTGGCATTCGTAAAAATCCACTTTGGCTGCGCTAAAGTGGATAGTAAATCCGTCAGCTTCTCATCCGGGTGGATCAGGCCGCTCAAATCGATGCCATGCACAAACTCGAGGTACTCGTGTGGGTCAATGCCATGTTCAATCTGCAAGCCGCGCATGGTGGTGCCGTAGGTTTCGAACAGGCGTTCGCGTTTTTCTGCGATCTGATGCTCGGGGATTCCTACCCGGTCGCGCATGTAAGTATTGATGCGCTCCGTAAAAAGTGGCCAAAGACCAAGTGAGGGCGGATAGATGGTGTCATCCAGGTCGATCAGCAGCAATTCCGGTTTCATTGCAGTGGCCGCTCCAGCCAGCGGCTCAGCCCTTCGGGCTGTTGGTAGCTATCCATGCTGGTCAGCAGCTCGTCCGGATCGGTAGAGACCTGGTACAGTTGGCGATGTTCCGGATAAATAAAGTTGCTCTCAATCGCCCGGTCCAGGAAGATCATCAGCGGATCAAAGTAGCCATTCAGGTTGAGGAACCCCACGGGTTTGTGATGCAGGCCAATTTGAGCCCAGGTAAGCGCTTCGAAAACCTCCGCTAACGTGCCAAAACCACCCGGCAGGGCGATAAAGGCGTCACCCAGTTCCATCATGCGTTCCTGCCGGCGATGGATGTCATCCACCACCTCCAGGCGGGTCAGGCTGCTATGCGTCAAATTTGGCAGGTTTAGGCCGGCGTTGATGACGCCGATAACCTGGCCCCCCGCGCTAAGCGCTCCGTCTGCCAGTGCGCCCATCAGGCCGGTTTTGCCGCCCCCAAAAACCAAAGTTCGGCCGTGGGCGGCCAATACCATGCCCAGGCGCCAGGCGCCATCCAGATAGAGGGGCGATAGGTTGTCAGCCGAGCCGGCAAACACGGTGACGGCGCGCGTTTGGCTGTCGCCGTCCATTAATAAGTCGCTTTCTGGTTGCATATCCTCTGATTATAACTGTAGCCGTCCCAGCCGTCCGCGGATGTATATTGCAGCGCCGAGCGTTCGCCCAGGTGGCCGGATTTTATCCGGCATGCCGCATTTGCTGCAGCTCGCGCACTTTGGCTTTTTCAGCCGGCGTCATTCGTCCGGGCAGGTGCAATTCAACCGTAGCAAACAAGTCACCACGGGTTTCTGGCTGTCGCAAGTTGGGCATTCCCAAGCCCTTAAGACGAAACACCTTGCCGCTGTCGGTTTCTTCCGGGATGGTTAAGCGCACACTCTTCTCGAGGGTTGGCACACTGACCTCTCCACCCAGGATTGCGGTATAGATGTCTACCGGAACTTTGACCCGCAGATCGTCTCCCTGGCGGGTGAACGTGCCATGCGGCAGGACCTTAATCCGCAGATAAAGGTCGCCGCCTCCGGCTTGACCGCTCAGGCGTACCCGTGAGCCAGTATCTACGCCGCGCGGGATCTTTGCCTCAATCTTGCGGCCATCGCTGAACTGCAGCAATCTCTGGGTGCCATTGAAAGCTTCTTCCAGCGTGATCTCGATTTCGTTTTCCATATCCGCCGCCGCTTGACGGGTCCGTGCGCTGCTGCGGCGCGTGCGTGTGCCAGCGCCTGGCGCGGCCTGCCTGTTGCTGAAGCCACCTTCGGCGAAGCCCCCGGAACCGAAACCCCCGAAAAGTGTTTCAAAGAAGTCCGAAAAGCCGCCCATCCCGCCAGCCCCGCCAAACATCTCGTTCAGCTCGTCCGGAGAGACCGTCCGGTATGAAGTGCGCTGGCCGGGTTGCGCCTGCCAGCGGCCCCAATCGAACCCACCCGGTTGTCCGCCCGAAGATTGGTAACGCTGCCATTCGGATCCGAATTGGTCGTATTTCTTGCGCTTCTCCGGGTCAGAGAGCACCTGATAAGCTTCGTTGACTTCCTTAAATTTATCTTCCGCCTTGGGGTCGTCTTTATTCACGTCTGGGTGGTATTTGCGCGCCAGCTTGCGGTAAGCGGTTTTTATTTCATTCTCTGTTGCTGTTTTACTGACACCGAGTGTCTGATAATAATCCTTGTATTCCATAAAGCCTTCCAAAAGATAAAATCTTGATCAAGCTTACCAGATAACTATCAAAAAAATGTTAATCTGCGCTACATCGCGCCATTTGAACCAGCCGCCCTGCGATCTTCAGGGAGGCGGTAGGTTTCTTGTGCATCCAGCAGACGCACGCTCTGATTGGCCTGGCAAAAGCGCAACCCTTCCCGCTGAAACCGTTCCAGCACCGCCAGGTTGATGGCGTGCTGCGCCCGTACATGGTCACCGTAGTCTGGTGTGGTCACAAAATAGACCACTTCGAATTGCAGCGCCACATCTCCAAAGGCTTGAAAATGTGCCCGGGAAAAACGGGTGTTAGGCACACGCTCGATCTCTTCCTGCAAGATGGTCGGGATGCGTTTCAGCGCTTCGACGGGTGTGGCATAATCCAGCTTCAGGGTAAAAACCACCCGCCGCTCGGTCATCCGCTGAAAATTTTGAATCCGGCTGCCCAGCAGGTCGCTGTTGGAAATTACCAGTTCTTCGCCAGAAAGGTTCATCAGCCGCGTGGATTTGACCCCAATATGCATTACCCTGCCGCTGAACGTGCCGACTTGAATGCTGTCACCCACCACAAACGGCTTGTCCAGGTTTATCGTCAGGCTGGAGAGCAGATCCCCGATGAAATTTTGCGCCGCCAACCCGATGGCGATCCCGCCGATCCCCAGGCTGGTAATGATGCTGGAGAGATTAAAATTCGGCAGGTTGTCCAGTGCAATCAGCCCTGCCAAGAGCCAGACAGCGACTTTGAGTACCCCGCGCAGGGTGTTGAGGGAAGCTTTTCGGGCCAGGTCTTCCTCTGGCAGGCTCTGCAGGCGTTGGTTGGTCTGGTAATCAATCAGTGCCGCGAGCCAAAAGCCGGCCTGGGCCGTTAGCGCGAACGCTTCCACTGACCGCAAGATCGTTAATACTTTCTCAGGCAGCGTCAGAAATGTTCGGCCTGCCGCCAAAGCCAAAACGGCAATGATCATTGGCTGAAATGAGCGGGCCAGCAGATAGCTCAGGCTGTTCTGGCGACCGGCTTTGACCGCCCGTCTTAAAGCCGCATATCGGACAAGCATCACGGCAGCCCAAATCAGCAGGCTAACCCCCAACCCGCTTAGCCAGCTGGAAAGCGGGTTTTCCAAAAAGAGGGTGTCCCAGGTCAACATCTCATCCTCCCACCGTTAGGTCCATTTTATGCTGCCGGCCGGGCACCCGGTACTGCCCGGCTTTCTGGCTGCACTCACGCCTCAGCTGTGCGTATCAGTCGGTTGGCCTCCTGGCGCCGAGGCGTTTTCATCGTCCGGAGGGTTGCCAGTGGGCAGGCGATCGGCCTGCTGCTCAGCCCGGCGCTGTTCACGCCGGATCAGCAGCACCGCCAATATCAGCAAGATGACCAGCCCAATCACGCTGGCAATCACTTCAACCGTGGAAACCACACCGTTAGTCATGCTCTTTCCCTCCCTGGGAGCCCTCGGAGCGGCTATCGCGATCGGACGGATTTCTGTTCGGTTTTCCTGACCGCCCAGAGTTGCCATCCTTTGGGCCGTAGGGTTTGCCAGACCGCTGGCCGCCGGATCGATCTTGCCCGTAAGGCTTGTGTGAATACGGACGGCGCTCTCCCGTTGGATGTGAATCATTCCGGCGGTTGTAAGGGCGGTCAGCCGATGCGTGCGTGTGAGGATTTCCTTCCGAGCGTTGCTCGGAGCTCCTCGCTGGGTAAGAGCGCTGCTGCCTGTCACCAGCCGGGTGATCTGTCCGGTGGCCATACTGGTTGTTGTCAGAGCTGGAATGGCTGCGGAAACCGCTCCGCTCGGACCGGCCGCTGCCCTGGTAGGCATCCGATCGATCACTTCGCTGGGTTCTTTGCGCTTCGTCAGTGCGCCGTGGGCCGGATTCCGGGCGAGAACGGCGTGGCTCGCGCTCGTGCCAGCCTTCTGGTTTGGTGTTTTTGAAGAAGCCGCCAAATTCATCGGTCACAACCCGTCTTTGCGGTTCCTGGGGATTGGCATCGTTCGCTTTGGGCGCTCTTCCAGTCCGGTCGTCCGCCCATTTGTGTGAGTTCTCGGCTGCGTGATCGTAACTGCGCCGCTGCCCGGAGTAGCCGCCTTCGGTCCGACGCTGGTTTTGGCCTTGTTCCGGCCTCCCAGAGCGGGCATCCGTGCTGCGGTCGCTGTAGCGTGGCCTTCCTTCAGAAGGCGTGCCCGAATGCTCCCTTTCTGACCAGGAACTTCCGCCCTGGCGTGGGCCGCTTCTTCGGGGGCCGC
>ERZ1645192.730-NODE-730-length-27506-cov-6.980693_pt1 | contig 27506 bp, 15 predicted proteins | sample MGYA00575354_ERZ1645192 | MGnify/ENA primary metagenome ERZ1645192 (study PRJEB40844, sample SAMN11349763) | freshwater sediment metagenome | isolation source: river sediment | host: Sediment | place: India: Faizupur Khadar , New Delhi | collected 2017-02-21 ... | reverse complement strand
CTATCGTCCCTATGTTCAGATGCGGCTTCGTCCGTGAAAATTTCTCCTTCGCCATAATGCACCCTCCTATCCGTGTCGATTCTTATGCTTTCAAGACCTTTTCGGCTATCTCTTCCGGCACCCGCTCGTAATGGTGAAACTGCATCGAATACGAGGCCCGCCCGGAAGTCTTGCTCCTGAGGTCTGTCGCATACCCGAACATCTCCGCCAGCGGAACAAACGCCCGAACGACCCTTGTGTTGGCCCTCATTTCCATTCCTTCGATGTGTCCTCTCCGTGAGGAAATATCTCCGATAACGTCGCCGACATAATCCTCCGGGGTGACCACTTCGACGCTCATGATGGGCTCTTTGAGTATCGGCCCGGCCTTCCGCATCGCTTCCTTGAAACCAATCGACGCCGCTATTTTGAACGCCATTTCGGAGCTGTCAACTTCGTGATAGCTCCCGTCGACGAGTCTCACCTTGAGACCGATGACAGGATACCCGCCGAGCACGCCGTTATTGATTGCTTCGACGAGTCCCTTCTGAACCGCAGCAATATATTCCCTGGGAACCGTTCCGCCAACGACGGCATCTTCGAACTCATATGATTTGCCGTCTTCGAGCGGCTCCATTTCAAACACGACGTGCCCGTACTGCCCGCGCCCGCCGGTCTGTTTGACAAGCTTTCCTTCGGCCCGTGAGGGATGCAAAATCGCCTCCCGATACGAAACCTGCGGGCGGCCTACCCTGACATCCACCCCGAATTCTCTTTTGAGACGGTCGACGATGATCTCAAGATGCAACTCTCCCATGCCGGAAATAATCGTTTCGCTCGTCTCTTCGTCCGTATGGACTTTAAAGGTGGGGTCTTCTTCAGCAAGGGAGACAAGACCTTTGGTCAGCTTGAGCTTGTCGTTTTTCGTCGCAGGCTCGACCGAAAGAGAAATGACAGTATCCGGGAATTCCACTTTTTCCAGGACAACCGGCCGGTCTTCCGTGCAGAGCGTATCGCCGGTTCGCGTCGCCTTCAGTCCCGGAAGAGCGATAATCATCCCGGCTTCGGCTTCTTCGATCTCCTCACGCTTGTTCGCATGCATACGGAGAATCCTGCCTATACGTTCACGAGAGCGGGTCGTCGGATTATACACCGTCATTCCCTTGGTCAGAAGTCCGGCGTATATTCGCGTAAAGACAAGACGACCTACGAAAGGATCGACCGAAATCTTGAACGCCAGAGCCGTCAAAGGCTCGTTTGTAGCGCTCTTGCGCGACACTTCCTCCCCGTTATCCGGGTTGATCCCTGTTACGGGGGGTAGGTCAAGCGGACTCGGGAGATAATCGACGACAGCGTCAAGAAGGGGTTGGACGCCCTTGTTCTTGAAAGCTGATCCGCAAAGCACCGGAACAACACGAAGGTGAATCGTGTTTTCCCGAATCGCGCGTTTGAGAAGATCCTTGGGGACATCCTCGCCTTCGAGGAAAAGCGCCAAAACATTCTCGTCGAAATCGGAAAGCGCTTCGATAAGCGCCTCGCGAGTCTGAGCCGCTTCTTCTTTGAGATCAGCGGGAATCTCCCGAACATGCGGATCGGTGCCCAGCTCGTCGGAGTAGTACGTCGCTTTCATTTCAACGAGATCGACCATCCCCGCGAAGCTCTCTTCCTCGCCGATCGGGATCTGGATGGGAATGGGTACGGCCCCGAGTTTTTCTTTGATGCCTCGCACGACGGAACGAAAATCCGCCCCGATGCGATCCATCTTGTTGACGAACGCCACCCGGGGAACACCGTATTTGTCGGCCTGCCGCCAGACCGTTTCGGACTGGGGTTCAACGCCGCCGACAGCGCAAAACACGGCAACGGCGCCGTCGAGCACCCGCATGGATCGTTCAACTTCAACAGTGAAGTCCACGTGCCCGGGCGTATCAATAATGTTGATAGAGCAATCCTTCCAAAGACACGTGGTAGCCGCGGAGGAAATCGTGATTCCACGCTCCCGCTCCTGCTCCATGAAGTCCATTGTCGCAGCGCCTTCATGGACTTCACCCATCTTGTAGTTCCGTCCGGTATAGAACAGAATTCGCTCGGTGGTTGTCGTCTTTCCGGCGTCAATATGCGCCGCGATGCCTATATTGCGAATCTTTCCTATTTCAATACGTTCCATCCGTCCTCACCATCTCACCGAGCGCTGCGCGTCTCCACTACCAGCGGTAGTGAGCGAATGCGCGATTCGCCTCAGCCATTTTATGGGTATCTTCGCGCTTCTTCATGGAAGCGCCTTCCCCCTTGTACGCATCGACAAGCTCGCGTGCAAGTCTTTCAGACATCGGTATTCCCTTCTTTGAACGGGAATACGACAGAATCCAGCGGATCGCAAGAACCTGTGCGCGCTCCGGCAAAACTTCGACCGGAACCTGATAGGTCGCTCCGCCTACCCTGCGCGGCCGAACTTCCACAAGCGGCTTCACGTTATCCATGGCCTTCTGGAAGACCGCGAAAGGCTCTGCTCCAACCCTTTCGCCCGCAATCTCCAGAGCCTTGTAAAACACGCACTCGGCAGTGCTTTTCTTGCCTTCATGCATCAGGCCACTGATGAATTTTGATGCGGCGATATCGCCAAATCTCATATCCGGCATCGCCGGACGCTTCGATATATGCCCTTTTCGCGGCACGGTAAGACTCCCTCCTCAACTCCCGAAAATGACGCCCTTAAGACGCCTTGGGGCGACGAGCGCCATACTTCGACCGCGCCTTTTTGCGATTCTCGACGCCGCCACAGTCGAGCGTCCCGCGGACGATATGATACCGGACACCCGGAAGGTCCTTGACTCTACCTCCCCGAACGAGAACAACAGAGTGCTCCTGAAGGTTGTGACCTATTCCGGGGATATAGGACGTGACTTCGATACCGTTCGTCAGACGAACACGAGCAACCTTACGCAAAGCCGAGTTCGGCTTTTTCGGCGTAACGGTGTACACCCTCGTGCACACGCCGCGTCGGGTAGGATTTCCCTGAAGCGCCGGCGCGTTTGATTTCTCTCTTTTGGAGGTACGTCCTTTTCTCACAAGCTGATTGATTGTCGGCACATAACTCCCTCCTTCCTCAGTCTTTTGTTTCACGGGCGGCCGGTCTGTCCGCCCGAATTCCAGCCACCGAAGCTCCCCTGCTTATTGCACACGCTCTCCCGAGAAGCACCATCGTGTCTACAAACTCCGTCGGAACTTTTCTGCGATCCGCTTCCTGAACCACACTGTTCACGAACGCAGAATCCGCATCACGCGCTACAAAGAGTTTATCAAGAACGCCGTTTTCTATCGCCCGGCGAACCTGCCTCTCTCCAACAACCCGCAGAGGCGATGCAAGCTCACATAAAGGCACAATAACACCTCCAGTGCGAAAGCACCATGGAATGATATCAAAAGGCGCAAAGCAGTGTCAAGCACTGTTTGCGCCTTTTGTCGATTCTTCCGTCAAAAGAAACCGAATTACCTCGAGAACATATCAGCCTTTCGGTTCCAAGGAATTCGCAGCTTTCGCCGCCATTGCCATTTCTCTGAAACGTTCGTCGCCGGTTCCCGCAGGAATAAGGTGCCCGATGATAACATTTTCCTTGAGCCCCTTGAGAGGATCCAGATCTCCCTTGACAGCGGCCCCCGCAAGGACCTGAGCGGTTTGCTGGAACGACGCGGCGCTCAGGAAACTGTCAGTTGCAAGCGCCGCTTTGGTAATCCCATGAACGAAAGGCTTGCATTTCGGACCTTCGCGCAGCTTACGCACAAACGAAACCCGGCGGATGAGGCGTCTCTCTTCGGAACGTCCCGACATGGGCCGAAGCGAGAGGTCCTGAGCTCCGGAGCGAACGATGGCATCGATCTTTTCATGATCGACGACCTGGCCGGGTTCAAGCAGCACAGCGCCCATTTGGTCACGGACCGGCTCGAGGAGCACTTTCCCGTACACTCGCTCCGAAAGATATTTCCTCACGAGTCGCTCGTACGTAATCAGCTCGCCGTCAGAAATTTCAACGGCAGCGAACTCCGCTTCAAGCAATCCTTTCAGGATGCGCTCATCAACAATCGGAGGAACGTCATCAATGGTGTTTCCCTGAAGATCGACCGCGCGCAAGACGGTTTTTCCCCAGAGATCCGTCTTGATTTTCTCCCGAACGACGTCCGGCAGATGCACGAGTTCAACAGAGTGCCACACTTTCACGGAACGGACGTTCGCTTCTTTCAATCTTTGAATCGCTTCGGCGGAGATCAGGCGATCCGCTTCCGCAACGACGACGTCGCCCACGACGACCTTTTCAGCGAGATACGCCGCATCGACGAGCTTTTCCAGCGTCCCGGTTTCGCGAACGACTATCGGGGACGGGAGGTTCGCCGTTATGATGCCGAGTCGACCGGGAGTCAGCTCTGACCCTGCCGGCATCTCTTTCCCATCCGGCGAAACAAAGGGTTCGATGAGTTCCATTCCTTCAAGGCGTTTTCTGAAGGCGGCCTCTCCGACAATGAATAGACAGTCCTTGCCGTCACCTGGATCCACGATAATCTCCGAAATCATATTTCCCGGCTTCAGGATCGTCCGCAACGCCGATTCATCGAGCTGACGCCCGCAAAGCTGGCTTATCGCCTCATTCGTCTTTTCGGCGCTTCGCAGTGTTTTTCCGGACAGCACCTGAATCGCTTCCTCGATATGGTGTTCGTTTTCTTCGGCGATCAGGTCGTTTTCGGTTTCTATCTCATCGGTCCAGACGAGATCTCCTGCGACGAAGCCCGTGTCTCCTTCTTCGACCACGCGCATTCTGTTGACCGGCGCCACCTTCCGGAGGATGACCTCGATATGTTTGTTGTTGATCGAAACTCCCTGAGAGCGGTAGACCTCCTGAATTTCGTCCACGAGAGCAGTCTGGACAGCTTCGATTCCTTCAACCTCGAGAAGTTGCTGCGGATCGATATTGCCTTCGGTGATCCGCTGCGACTTTTTCACTTCCTGTCCCTCTTCGACCAGAAGCCTCTGCGACGTCGGGATATTGAACGTCGCCTTTTCCTCTTCAGGATTTTCCGGAGCGATAATGACCTTTCGCTTGCCTTCCATCTCGCGGATTTCGATCACGCGTCCGTCGACTTCGGCGAGATAGGCGATCTTCTTCGGTTTGCGCACTTCGAAAAGTTGTTCAATTCGCGGGAGACCCTGTGTGATGTCTTCTCCCGTCAAACGAACGCCGCCGGTATGGAACGTGCGCATTGTGAGCTGCGTCCCGGGCTCGCCTATCGACTGGGCCGCAACGACGCCGACCGCTTCGCCGATGGGCACTTCCCTTCGGGCGGAGAGGTCCATGCCGTAGCACTTCTGACACACGCCATTCTTGAGCGTGCAGGTCAGCGGGCTGCGAACCCATACGGTATCGATGCCCGCAGCTTCGATAGCCTCGGCGATCACGGGGGTGATGTTTTCGCCCTTTCGGACAAGAAGTATCCCGGTTTCAGGATGCGCCATGTCGGCGAGAGCATTGCGACCGACGATGCGTTCGGCGAGCGATATCATGACCTTCCCGTCCTGGCGGAGAGGTCTGATGCGAACGCCTTTATCCGTCCCGCAATCCTGGTCGGTGACGATGATATCCTGTGCGACGTCAACGAGCCTTCGCGTGAGGTATCCCGATTTGGCCGTTCTGAGTGCGGTGTCGGCAAGCCCCTTTCTCGCGCCGTGCGTGGACAGGAAGTACTCGAGCATGTTCAGGCCCTCGCGGAAGTTGGCCGTTATCGGATAGTCGATGATGCGTCCCGACGGATCGGACATCAATCCTCGAATGCCGGCCATCTGTCCCATCTGGCTTTTGCTTCCACGCGCACCCGAATCCACCATCATGCGAATCGGATTATCCGGCTCCATGCTCTCGAGTATTCCGTCCGCTATCGCCCGTGAAGCCTCCGACCAGAGCGTTTCCTTCTGGAACAGATATTCGTCGGACGTCAGGATGCCCATGTTGTATTCCGATTTGAGTTCCTCGTCCTGCTCCAATGACTTCTCCGTAATACTCTTTTTCTGCGTGGGAATGATGATCGAATCCACGCCGAAGCTGATGCCGCTCAGCGTCGCCCAGTGATACCCGAGCGTCTTTACCGCGTCCAGCGTTTTGACGATGGCGACTCTGTCAACGACATCGTAGGCATCGTCAAGGAGCTTCCCGATATCTTTCTTGCTGAGCTGTCTGTTGATGAAACGCAGTTTTTCCGGCAACACGCTGTTGAACAGAACACGTCCCGGACTGGTCTCCATCCAGCCCTGCGTAACGCCGGCCGCGTTCCGGTCGGGATTCTCCCTGAGAAAGATCTTCGAATTGACATGAATCGCTCCATGGTCGAGGGCAATAAGCACGTCCTCGATATCATGGAAGTGCATTCCCTCGCCTTTCTTCCCGGGACGCAGGTCGGTCAGGTAGAAGATGCCCAACACGATGTCCTGCGTCGGAATGACGATCGGTTTGCCGCTCGCCGGCGACATGAGGTTGCTCGCCGAAAGCATGAGCAGACGAGCCTCCGACTGCGCTTCAATGGAGAGCGGAACGTGAACCGCCATCTGGTCTCCATCGAAATCCGCATTGAACGCCGTACAGACCATCGGGTGCAGTCGTATTGCCTTCCCTTCCATGAGGACGGGTTCAAAAGCCTGAATCCCGAGCCGGTGCAGTGTCGGCGCACGGTTCAGCATGACGGGGTGGTCCCGGATGATCTCTTCCAGAATCCCCCAGATCTCCTCCCGCCCGCGTTCGATCAGGCGCTTGGCGCTTTTCACGTTCGGCGCAAGCCCCTGTTCGACAAGCTGCCGGATCACAAAGGGCTTGAAGAGTTCAAGCGCCATCTGCTTCGGCAATCCGCACTGGTAGAGCTTGAGCTGAGGTCCGATGACGATGACCGACCGGCCGGAGTAATCCACGCGCTTGCCGAGCAGGTTCTGCCGGAAGCGGCCTTTTTTTCCGCGAAGAAGATCCGTGAGGCTCTTCAAGGGACGGTTTCCGGCCCCTAGCACGGCTTTCCCCATTCGGCCGTTATCGATCAGAGCATCGACGGCCTCCTGAAGCATCCGTTTCTCGTTGCGCACGATAATTTCCGGCGCATGCAGTTCCTGAAGTTTGCGAAGCCTGTTGTTCCGGTTGATGACTCTGCGGTACAGGTCGTTCAGATCCGATGTGGCGAACCGTCCGCCATCGAGCTGAACCATGGGGCGCAGGTCTGGCGGGATAACGGGAAGCACTTCCAGAATCATCGATGTCGCACGGCAATCGCTTTTGCGGAAATCTTCAGCCACCTGCAGGCGTTTGATGAGCTTCCGCTTTTTCTGCCCCGTGCTCTCGGATATTTCTTCCCTCAGAGAGGCGGCAAGCAGCTCGAGATCGATTCGTTCAAGGAGCGTTTTCACGCCTTCGGCGCCGATTCCCGCTTCGAACTTCTTGTCGTACAGGGAACAGAGACGGTATTCACGCTCGAGGATGATGTCCGCGACCGCAAACGGCGACACGCCCTGCTCGATGACGATGTAGCACGGATCCTCGACGGTGATCTTCTCCTGCTGCACCGTAAAACGCGCGGGATACTTCTGGCTGAACGATTGCAGCTCCGTCTCGGAAAGGACATCGTTCTTGGCGAACGGGAGCCGGGCGGCGGCGGTGATGATGAACGCCTCCTGATTTCCCTGAATACACCGGTTCGCATCTATGCCGAGTTCAAGTGCGAGAAGGCGTTGATATTCGGACTGGGAAACAATATCCCCGACCTTGTAATGGAGCGTTTCCGAAATAGACTGGAGTTCAAACGCCGGTTCCGCCTTGAAGAGATCGTCGCCATATTCCGTCTTGTAGCGCGCCAGCTGCTGCGCGGTGACGACATCCCCCTCACGCACGGGAATATCGTTGACAGAGACGACCTTGTAGGCTTTTTCCGCCTTGAACTTCGTCGGGTCGTAGTGAACGTGGACTTTGACTTCCTTCTCGGAAATGACGTCTCCCTTTCGGGCGAGGTCGGTCCTTCGACCGTCGGAAACGATCTTGTACGCCTCTTCAAGACGCCTCGTCGGAGCAAAGTACACGACCTTCTCGAGATCCTTCGTGCTGGATCCAAGAAGCAGGCTGAGACGGCTCGGGATTCCGCGCAGATACCATATATGGACGACCGGGGCGGCAAGCTCGATATGTCCCATCCGTTCCCTGCGGACACGGTTGTCCGTCACTTCGACGCCGCAACGGTCGCAGACGATGCCCCGGAATTTGGGCCCGCTTCGCTTGTATTTGCCGCATGCGCACTCGTAGCTTTTCGTCGGACCAAAGATACGCTCACAGAACAATCCGTCTTTTTCCGGACGCAACGTTCTGTAATTGATCGTCTCGGGCTTCTTGACCTCTCCGCTCGACAGTTCACGAATACGCTCCGGACTCGCCAGCTTGATCCGGACACCTATGATTTCCCGTTTTGACATTATTCGTCTGCCCCCTCCGATTCGACGTCTTCAGGGAATACGGTGAGATCTCCGTGAAAGAGTTCTTCGGAAAGCTCCTCGATATCGTCCTCTTCCGTTTCCGCCGCCGGTTCTTCCGCCGCAACCTGTTCCTTCGCGGCGACAGAGGAAGGCCGCGAGGTGAAATGCGTCATTTCGTCCTCGTCTTCCTCCATGACCAGTTCTCCAATCGTACCGTCCGTGTACTTGACTTCGACATCCAGTCCAAGCCCCTGCAGTTCCTTGACGAGAACCCGGAAGCTTTCCGGGACGCCCGGCTTCGAGAGGTTCTGCCCCTTCACGATGCGTTCGTAGGTTTTGAGTCGTCCGCGGATGTCGTCCGACTTGACGGTCAGCATCTCCTGAAGGATATTCGCTGCGCCATAGCCTTCCAAGGCCCAGACTTCCATTTCGCCGAAGCGCTGTCCGCCGAACTGAGCCTTGCCGCCGAGCGGCTGCTGCGTTATCAGGCTGTACGGCCCTATGGAACGGGCGTGTATCTTGTCGTCGACAAGGTGGATGAGCTTCAGCATGTACATGTATCCGACAGTGACCTTTTTCTCCATCGGAACTCCGGTGCGCCCATCGTACAGCGTGATCATTCCGTCGCTCGTAAGATCCGGAAATTTCGAATCCGAAAGGGCCCGGAGATGCATAAATATTTCCTCTTCCTTTGCTCCCTCAAAAACCGGTGTTGCAACATGCCATCCGTTCTGGACCGCGACGAATCCCATGATCGTTTCCAAAACCTGCCCGAGGTTCATGCGGCTCGGAACGCCGAGCGGGTTGAGCACGATGTCGCACGGCGTACCGTCCGGGAGGTACGGCATATCCTCCTCGGCCATGATTCTCGAGACAACACCCTTGTTTCCGTGCCGTCCGGCCATCTTGTCGCCGACCGTAATCTTGCGAAGCTGCGCGACGTAGACCTTGACGACTTCGTTGACCCCGGGACTCAGGGCATCCGGGTTGTCTTCCCGCGTCATCTTCTTCACGGCGACAATTTTCCCCCGTGCGCCGTGCGGTACGCGCAGCGATGTATCCCGAACTTCACGGGCCTTCTCACCGAAGATCGCGCGAAGTAACTTTTCCTCGGGCGTCTGGTCGGATTCCCCCTTCGGGGTGACCTTTCCAACCAGGATATCGCCGGCGTTGACCTCGGCTCCGACACGGATGATTCCTTCTTCGTCGAGATTCTTGAGGACGTCCTCGCCGACGTTCGGAATGTCGCGGGTGATCTCTTCCGGTCCGAGCTTCGTATCCCGGGCTTCGATTTCGTACTCTTCGATATGAACGGAAGAATACATGTCCTCTTTTACGAGACGCTCACTGAGAAGAATGGCGTCTTCGTAGTTGTATCCCTCCCACGCGAGGAAGGCCACAAGAACGTTTCTTCCAAGCGCGAGTTCGCCGTCATCGACGCTCTGCCCGTCGGCGATGATCTCTCCGGCGCGCACGCGATCGTCCTTCCAGACGATGGGTCTCTGATGGATAATGGTTCCCTGGTTCGATCTCCGGAACTTGACGAGTTTGTATTCCTTGCGTCGCGATGCATCCTCGTCCGATCGGATAATGATCGTGCTCGAATCTACGTAGTCGACGACGCCATCCTCACTTGCCACGACGCAAGACCCCGAATCCTTGGCGATACGATGCTCCATCCCGGTCCCGACGAAAGGCGCCTCGGGACTGATCAGGGGGACGGCCTGCCGCTGCATGTTCGACCCCATCAACGCCCGGTTCGCGTCGTCGTGTTCCAGGAACGGGATGAGCGCCGTCGAAGCGGAGACGATCTGCTTCGGCGAAACGTCAAGATACTGTATCTCTTCTTTGGGAACGGTCACAATCAGCGACCGGTATCGCGTGTGGCTTTCTTCTTCGAGAATCGTACCGTCCGGCGCAAGCGGCGTGTTCGCGCGCCCGACGAACGCATTGTCCTCTTCATCGGCGGAGAGATAGACGATTTCGTCAGTCACTCGTCCGTTGAGAACTTTCCGCCTCGGAGTCATCAGGAATCCGTACTCGTTCAGCAGCGAATAGGTCGCAAGAGACGTCACCAGTCCGATGTTCGGACCTTCAGGCGTCTCGATCGGGCATACGCGGCCATAGTGCGTGTAGTGCACGTCGCGCGCCTCGAACCCCGCCCGCTCCCGGCTCAGACCTCCGGGACCGAGCGCTGAAAGGCGTCTGCGGTGCGTCACTTCGGCGAGAGGATTCGTTTGGTCCATGAACTGCGACAACTGCCCCGACCCAAAAAACTCACGCAGGGCGGCGGCAATCGGTCGGACGTTGATCAGATCCCGCGCCATGGCTTTTTCGAGATCCGGGATCGTCGTCATGCGCTCCCGGGCGATCCGCTCCATACGAAGCAGGCCGATGCGGATCTGGTTCTGGAGCAGCTCTCCGACGGACCGGACACGCCTGTTTCCGAGATGATCGATATCGTCATCCTGAGCTTCGGGGTTCTTCAGGTTGATGAGCCCGAGAATGATGCTTTTGATGTCGTCAAAGGTGAGGAGCCGCTGGTCTTCAGGGACGGAAATGTTGAGGCGACGGTTCATCTTGTAGCGTCCGACACGTCCCAGATTGTAGCGTCTGGTGTCGAAGAAAAGACTGTAAATGTATTCCCGGGCGTTTTCTATCCGGGCCGGTTCGTTCGGACGCAGTCTGCGGAACATTTCGAGAATGGCTTCGTCCGTGCTCGCCGTCCGGTCTTTCTCGATGGTCGCCGCTATGGAGCTGTCGATATCCCAGACCGACACTTTCGTGCGGCCGAGCGCAGCGATCTTTTCCAGGTGTTCCTTCGTCAGCCTGTCGTTTTTTGCAACGACAAGATTGCCGTCCTGATCGTGGATTGCGGACGCGGTAAGTCGTCCCTTGAGTTCTTCCTCATCGAGGTCGACCTCGATCTCTTTTGCGTCGAACCGGGAAAGTATTTCTTCGTTATTCCGGACTCCGAAGGCCTTCAGAAGAATCGTAACGGGAATTTTCTTCCTGTTGTCGATGTTTACGGAGAGCATATCCCCCGGTGTAAGGCTGAATTCAAGCCAAGCGCCGCGGTCAGGAATTATTTTCGCGGAATAGGCTTCCTGTCCGGGAATCTGCTCGTCCTTCGTGAAGTATACCCCGGCGGATCTCGCGAGCTGATTGACGACGACGCGCTCCGTCCCGTTGATGATGAACGTTCCTCGATTCGTCATCAGAGGAAAGTCGCCAAGGAAAATTTCTTCTTCCTTGATTTCCATCGTCTTCCTGTTGACCAGCCGGATCGTCGACCGGATAGGCCGGGACCAGGTCAGGTCTCTCTGACGAGCTTCCTCTTCCTCCGTGCTCGGTTCGTCGAGAAAGAACTTGACGAACTCAAGCGCAAAGGTTCCATCATAGCTTTCGATCGGGAAAACCTCGTGAAGAAGTTCCTGGAGCCCTTGCTCTGCACGCTCGTCCGGATGGATCGATTCCTGATAGAACCAGCGATAGGACTCTCGCTGCACCTCGATCATATCCGGAATTTCGACCAAATCGCGGGCGCGACCGAAGGTCAACCGTTGACGCTTCCTCCCTACGGGAACGAACTCGGGCATGGGACCAACGACCTCCCTATCTCTTTTGAGGGGATGTGACACTGACAAGCTATGAAAATAGCACAAAGGTCATAGCGTGTCAATGACACACCATGACCTTTATCCACATTTTTATGGTGCCGGGACGGGGACTCGAACCCCGACAAGCGTTAGCCCACTAGAACCTGAATCTAGCGCGTCTACCAGTTCCGCCATCCCGGCATCTTTGAACGGAGGTAATTGTAGCAAGGGGAACCCGGTTTGGCAAGCGATTGGTCTCAAACTGAAACGTCAACGCCTTTTTACAAGACAGCACTCCGCCGCAGACAGAGCGTCCTTTGGCTTTAGCCGGACATCCGGGGGTCAATGTCCGCCGGAAGCACGACGAAGACGATCCTGTATCGCGCGTCCGACGCCCTCGACTTCGGGCCATTCGGCGATGATGACCTCCGCTCCGCTTCGCTCAAGCTCTCTCATCGCGGAGAACAATCCGCGCGCATAGTTCTCAGGGTCTTCGAAATAAATCGACCGAAGCGTTTCTTCCGGGAAGCGGCGCATCCCCATATACGAGATTACACGTCGTTTCTTCCCGTGTTCATCGCCGGCGAATCGGATCTCCTCGCCTTCTCTCCAGGTCAGAAGAGGAATTCCGGGCGCATAGTGGCGGAATCTCGTTCCCGGCGAACGCTTCAATACATGTTCTCCATCGGGTGAAGAGACGGAGCCGACGACGGAAATCAGGTCTTCCACAGACATCCCTCCGGGACGCAGCAGAACAACGTCGTTTCCGGTAACGTCAATCACTGTGGATTCGACGCCATATCGTGTGGCGCCTCCGTCGAGAATCAGGTCAACGCTCCCGCCAAGATCCTCGAAAACGCTTTTCGCGTCGGTTGGACTTGGACGCCCGCTCCGGTTCGCACTTGGGGCCGCTATGGGGAAGCCTGCCTTCTCGATCAGCGCAAGAGCTACGGGATGGGCCGGCATCCGGATCGCGACCGTTTCGAGCCCTCCCCGTACGGTCAATGGAACGATCGCCTTCGAATGCAGGACGATCGTCAAGGGCCCGGGCCAGAAATGTTCTATGAGTTTTTCTGCATTCGGTGTGATGTCGGCAAGCGAATCCGCCTCAGCAGGAGATGCCACATGGAGGATAAGCGGGTTTTCCGAGGGACGCCCCTTTGCACGGTAAATGCGTCTCGCGGCCTCCGGGTCGAGCCCGTTGCCGCCGAGTCCATACACGGTCTCGGTGGGGAATGCAACGAGCCCGCCTTCGGACAAGGTCACGGCGGCCCGGGCGATAAGCTCCCTGTCAGGATTCCACGGATCTATGCGCACTATAGTATCGGGCATCGTCCGTCACTCCACCGAAACGGAACCGTACGAAGCCGTAAAGCGTTCACGAAATGCCGGGAAGGTCCCGTCCAGTATCGCCTGTCGCATCTTCTCGGCGAGAGCGACGAGGAAACGCAGGTTATGCCAGCTGCACAGGCGGGACGCAAGTATTTCGCCGGTACGGTAGAGATGCCTTATATACGCGCGCGTGAAGGCTCTGCACGCATAACAGTCGCATTCCGGATCCAGCGGAGAAAAATCCCGTTCATAGATTTTGTTCTTGATATTGATGGGTCCGTGTGTCGTCAGGAGCGTTCCGTTGCGTCCGTTCCTCGTGGGAAGAACGCAATCGAACATATCCACGCCTCGCGCAACACCTTCAACAAGATTGAGCGGATGCCCCACGCCCATCAGATATCGCGGCTTCCCGAAGGGGAGCAACGGATCGAGCGCATCGAGGATGCGGTACATATCCGCATGGCTCTCGCCGACAGAGAGTCCTCCGATCGCATATCCGGGGAAATCCATCGGGACAAGATCACCTGCCGACCTGCGCCTGAGATCTTCGAAAACGGATCCCTGAACGATGCCGAAGAGCGCGTTCCGGGATCCTTCCCATGCCTTGAGAGAGCGTCCGGCCCACAGGGAGGTCCGGCGAACGCCTTCTTCCGCCTGTTCCCTCGTGCATGGATACGGGACGCACTGGTCGAAACACATGGCGATGTCGCTTCCGAGCGTCCGCTGAACCTCCATGGCCTTTTCAGGCGTCATGAAGTGACGGCTTCCGTCAAGATGCGACTGGAACTCCACGCCGTCGTCGGTTATCCGGTTCAGCGACGCGAGCGAAAAGACCTGGAATCCACCGCTGTCCGTAAGGATGCTCCGGTCCCAGGACATAAACGAGTGAAGCCCCCCGGCTTCTCCTATGAGTTCCGCTCCCGGACGCAGATACAGGTGGTACGTGTTGGACAAGATAATCTGCGCTCCGAGTTCCTTCAGTTCAAACGGCGCCATGGCCTTGACGGTCGCCTGCGTTCCGACGGGCATAAAGACGGGGGTCTTCAGAATTCCGTGCGGGGTGACGAATTCCCCCACCCGCGCTCCCGTGACGGGGCACTGCGCAATGACCCTATATTCAAACATCCGCGTTCTCCTCCAGATGAAACAGCCGGAAAGCGTTTTCCCGAACCCGCACTGCAAACTCCTCTACCGGAATTCCGCGCACGCCGGCGACAATTTCGTATACCTCGACGACATTGGCCGGGTCGTTGCGCTTCCCCCTCGGTCTGCTGGGCGACAGATACGGGGAGTCCGTTTCGCAGAGAATCCTGTCATCGGGAACTCGGGCCGCTATGGAGCGAAGCGCTTCGTTTTTCGCATACGTCACCGGTCCGGAGAAGGACAGGAAATACCCCATGTCGAGAAACGCGGCCGCGTGCTCCCATGTCCCCGAGAAGCAGTGGATCACGCCTGTCAGCCCGCTTCCTTCGTTTCGGAGAACAGCGAGCATATCGTCGTACGCGTCGCGCACGTGAAAGACAAGCGGCAGATTTTCCTTTCGCGCCCATTCAAGATGCATCGAAAGGACGGACAACTGCGCCTCACGCGGCGAATGATCGTAGTAGTAATCGAGGCCGGTTTCCCCGATAGCCCGGACGCTCTTGTCCCGCGCAAGCGCGAGCAGGTCTTCCGGCAACTCCGAAGTCACCGACGACGCTTCGTGCGGATGCACCCCGACCACGGCGTAGACGCCGTCCCGCTCGTGGGATCGGGCTGTCCTGACGGCGTCGGCGCTCGAGGCGACGTTGCCTCCGACGACCATCAGATGCGAGACGCCGGCTTCATGCGCCCTCGCTATTGCAGGGTCCGCTCCTTCCGGGAAGTGCTCCGGGTTCAAATGACAGTGTGAATCGATATAGAGTCCGCTCATGGTCACTCTCCTGAAAAAAGCATCGGGCCGTTCCGTAGAGGAAGGCCCGATGTCATGGTATCGTTCCAAGATTCTCTCATCCGGCTTGATGTTCCGATAGCTGTATCGCGCCTCCGAACCGCCGGTCGGACGCAACAACAGGCCCCCGTGCGGGGGATGCTAACTGACGCGGCTTCCGAGCGGCGCGGATTCGTCGACGGTCAGCAAGCCGAGGGCGGACTTGTCTTTCGGCCCGGCGGCCAGCAACATGCCCCGGCTTTCGACTCCGCAGAGCGTCGCGGGCTTGAGGTTCGCAACGACGATAATCCGTTTCCCGATCAGGTCCTGGGGTGTGAAGAACTCCTTGATGCCGGAGACGATCTTCCGTTTTTCATACCCCAGGTCGAGGTAGAGGGCGTAGAGCTTTTTGGCCTTCGGGATCTCTTCCACTCCGATGACTTCGGCGACACGCAACTCCACCGACTTGAACAGGTCTATCGAGATCTCGTCTTCGTGTTCGCTTGGAATCTTGGCGTCCGGGACCTGCGCCCCGTCTTTTCCGGACAGCTTGGCCTCGCGGCCTTTTTTCCACTGATCGACGTCGATCCTCGGGAACAGCACGTCTCCCTTCTGCGTCATCTGCCCTGCAGGCGCATTCCGCAGAGCAACGCTCGGGAACCGTTCGTCGAGCGGATCGCCGGAGAATCCGAGCTGGACGTACATTCTCTTCGCGGCGTCCGGCATGAACGGAGCCGTCAGAAGCGTGACCGCCCGCAGGACGGCGAAGAGCGTCGAGAGCACGGTATCGAGGCGTTCGCCGTTTCCCTCGCGGCCGAGCTTCCAGGGCATCGTCTCATCGATGTACTTGTTCCCCCGCCCAAGCAGCGCCCAGATAGATTTCAAAGCCTCGTCGAACGAAAAGACATCGAGCTTTTCCTTGACGGTTGCAAGCGTCGCATCGATGAGCGAGAGGACTTCTTCGTCGACGGGAAGGATCGCTCCCGGAGCAGGAACCTTGCCGTCACGGTAGTTGCCCATCATCTGAAGCGTCCTGTTCAGCAGATTCCCGAGGTCGTTCGCGAGGTCGGAGTTGACGCGCTGCACCATGGCCAGTTCGGAGAAGTCTCCGTCCAGTCCGAACGGAACCTCGCGGAGAAGGAAATAGCGGAACGGATCCACTCCGTAGACGCGCGCCATTTCGAACGGATCCACGACGTTCCCCTTCGATTTCGACATCTTTTCGCCCTCGACGGTCCACCAGCCGTGCGCGAAGACGCACACAGGCGGATTGAGCCCGAGTGCGAGGAGCATGATCGGCCAGATCACGCAGTGAAAACGGATGATGTCTTTCCCAACAAGATGCCGGACCGCCGGCCAGAATTTCGCGAATTTTTCCCGGTCGTCGAGATATCCGCACGCGGTCGCGTAGTTGATCAGCGCGTCGAACCAGACGTAGACGACGTGCTTGTCGTCGCCGGGAACGGGGATCCCCCATTTGAGCGTCGTTCGCGAGATAGACTGGTCGCGCACGCCCGAACGGAGGAAACTCACGATTTCGTTGTAGCGGCTCCGGGGAAGGATCGCCTGCGGATTCGCCTCATAGTAGGCCAGCAGCCGGTCTGCGTACTTCGACGCCCGGAAAAAGTAGCTCTCTTCCTGCATCTGAACAAGCGGACGGCCGCAATCGGGACAGGTCCGGTTCTCCCCCATGCTGCTCTCGGGAACGTACGTCTCGCACGGGACGCAGTACCAGCCTTCGTAGGATCCCTTGTAGATATCCCCCTGATCCATGAGCTTTTGGAACATGCTCTGAACGACGCGTTCATGGCGTTCCTCCGTCGTCCGGATAAAGTCGTCGTTGGAGATCCCGAGCACCGTCCACAGGTTTCTGAAGTTCAGCATGGTCTTGTCGGCCAGTTCCTGGGCTGTCATGCCTTTGGCTTCCGCGCTCTGCTGTATTTTTTGGCCGTGTTCGTCCGTGCCGGTCAGGAAAAAGACGTTGTCGCCGCGCATGCGCATATGCCTGCACATGACGTCCGCAGCGATAGTGGTATAGGCATGGCCGATATGCGGAATATCGTTCACGTAGTAAATGGGCGTGGTGAGATAGAAGTTTTTCTCTGACATGTTCGTTCTCCTCCTTGCTCCTGCGAAACCGGGGGTGGAGCTTTTCAGCTTTTGGGGGCTATCTTCCGGTGTTCTTTTCTGAAAAAAGATATTCCTTGACGCGGTTTTTCGGTACACCATACAACTGATTGATCGTTTTTACAATATCCTTCTCGCTGATTTCTTCGCTCCGCAACCGTTCGGTCGCGGACTGCCATTCGTCTTCATCGGGCTCCGACGGTGAAGCCCCTTCGACAACGAGGATCATTTCCCCGCGAAGCGCGTCTCCCGTCTTCGCTCGTGTCAGGATCTCTTCGGACGCTCCGCGGATGCACTCCTGGTAGATCTTCGATATCTCCCGGGCCAGGGCCGCTTTCCGGTTTCCCAGCGTTGAAACGATTGATTCCAGCTGCTCCTCAAGTTTATGCGGAGAAACATAAAAGATCAGCGTCTGCGTGACGTTCCGGAGTTTTTCGAGCGCCGCCCGCCGCTCGCCGGCCTTGTCGGGCAGAAACCCGAAAAAGAGAAACGGGTGTACGGGAAGCCCGGAAAGCAGAAGGGCCGGAACGAATGCGGTCGGTCCGGGAAGGACGTCGACAGGGACTCCGGCCCCTATCGCCTCCGCAATGATACACGCCCCCGGGTCGGAGATTCCGGGGGTGCCTGCGTCCGACACGAGCGCGATGTTTTCGCCGGCGAGGAGCCGGCGAAGAAATGATTCCGTCCGTGAACGCTCGTTATGCGCGTGATAGGAGACGAGCGGGGTTCGGATCGCGTATCGCCTGGTAAGGACCGACGTTGTTCTCGTATCTTCGCACAGGATGACGTCCGCTTTCCGCAAAACCCGTATGGCCCGCAGCGTCATGTCTTCAAGATTCCCGACGGGCGTCGGGACGACGGTCAGCGGCATCCGGCGTCTCCGGGAGCATAGGCGTTTTTCATGTCTTCCGTTTCTTCTCCGTTCTCCCCGTAAAGGAAAAAGGGGGGTTCCACGAACAATCCCTTCCCGGCCGCACGAACCGCCTCCACGAGAACAACCGAGGCGAACGCTCCGGGACGATGGTGCACGAAACGGATACGTTTCGGTTCCAGTCGCATGCCCGAAAGGGCCGAAAACAGTTCAGCGGTCCTGTCGGCGAGAAAGACCATATAGAGCCGCCCCTTGTTCCGGAGCAGCCGCTTCGAGCAGCGGAGAACGTCTTCAAGGGAACAGCACACTTCCTGTCGCGCCGTCGCCGAGGATTCGGCCGCGCTTCTCCGGTTCCTGCCTATTTCGTGATAGGGCGGGTTTGTCACCACAACGTCCATGGTTTCAGGCGGGTAGAAGTCCGCGATGTTTCGCAGGTCGCCGCAAACATACGACACACGCCCCGAAAGCCCGTTTTCTCCTGCATTCCGCTTCGCCAGCTCAACCAGGTCGGGTTGTATTTCCACGCCGGAGATACGCCCCGCCTCCGGAAATCGCAATGCGAGCAGAAGTGTCACGGCTCCGGTCGCAGACCCGAGTTCGAGAACGTTTTCGCCCTTGCGGATATGCGCAAACGCGGACAGGAGCACCGTATCGACCATAACCCTGGGTCCGTCCTGGGGCTGCCACATGCAGAGAGCCCCCCGGACGATATCGTCCCTGCTCAACGTCATGCGTCCACACCTCTCATCGCCACTCCTCCAGATCGATGCCGACCACCTGCGACAATCCGGGTTCCGACATGGTCACGCCGTACAGAACGTCGGAACGTTCCATCGTCGCGCGACGATGCGTCATGACGATGAGTTGCAGCCTTGCGGCATACTCCCTGGCCAGCTCGGCGAAACGAAGGAGATTGTACTCGTCGAGCGCCGCATCGACTTCGTCGAGAACGGCAAGCGGAACCGCCGCGACTTCCATACAGGCGAACAGCAGGGAAATACCGGTGAGAGACTGCTCGCCGCCTGAGAGTTGCGCGAGACTCTGCATTCTCTTTCCGGGCGGTCGTGCGACGATATCGACGCCCGACTCCCAGAAGGATTCCCCTTCGATCAGCTCAAGACGCGCTTCTCCGCCGCCAAGAAGGCGTCTGAAGAGATCGTCGAACCGGACGGCGATATCGGAAAGCGCGTTCCCAAAGAGCGCGCCGACGTAGCGATCCGTCTCCTCGATAAGCCGGCACAGTTCGTTTTCGCCCGCACGAAGGTCCTCGTGATTTCCCTTTAAAAACCCGATGCGTTCGGAAAGAGAGGCATCCTCCGACAACACGCCCAGGTCGTAGTCTCCGATCGCCTTGAGATCCCGTTCATACCGGCGCACCATGTTCCAGATCCCGGCGATGTCGTTGTCGCCCGCAATTTCCGCAGCACCGGGGTACGGATACTGTTCTTCCCACGCCTCTACGAGCTGATCGCGCTCCCGCTGCACCGATTCCATCTGCCGTCTGTTTTCCTGAAGACGCAGCTCCGCTCCGGAGAAGCGCTTTTCCGCCGAGGCGCGCCTGTCCCGCAACCGCGTCAGGCGTGCGTCGCCGCGCTCCCTCCATCTGGTTTTCCTCATGAGTTCGCCGCGCAACACTCCGGAGCTATTCCACAGGCGTCGGCATTCACGACCCGCATTTTTCACGCGGTCCCAGAGTGTATCGATTTCCCTTTCGATCGATTCCATATCCCGAACAAGCGATTCCACGCGCCCGGATGCGCGTGATCTTTCCTCCCCGAGACGAACGACGAGCGATTCTCCGGCGCGAAGCCGTTCGCGGTGCAAGGCGTCTTTCGCCTCGGCGTTCGCCAGGGTCGCGAGATCCGAAGACGGATCCGCTTCGCCCCGTATCTCCGCAAGTTCTCTCTCGAACTCCGCGACCTTTCTGTTCGTTTCGTCGTGCTCGGAGCGAACTTCTTCGGCGCCGCGCGAAAGGACCGCGATTCTCTCGCGTGTCTTCTCTATTGCGGCGCGAAGGCGATCCAGCCGCTTGCCCATGTCGTCCTCGAGAAGACGCTCCTCCTGAAGTCGCGCTTTCAGCGCATCCACGTCGCGGGCGGCTGCATGCTCTCTCTCTTCCGCTCGGGCAAGCGATGCGCGCCGTCTCTCTATCTCCTCGTGAAGAGACCGGAGTCGTTCTTCCTGTTCCCGGATCAGGCGGTTGGCTGCAATGGCGCCTTCCGACGCCCGTCTCTTTCCCCCGCTGACGCTTCCGGTTGCGGCGAAAACCTCTCCGTCCAGCGTCACCACGGGAAATTTCCTGTGAGAGGTCAGAGTCCCGGCAACCGTCTCGAACCGATCGACGAGGAGCACGTCGCCAAGGAGATGTCGAATGGCGCGTTCCCATTTCGGATCGCAATCGACCAGATCGGCCGCCCATCCGACGATCCCGGAACGCGACATGGAGATGTCCGCCTGTGGAGTTCTGGGAGTTATCTGATCGAGCGGAAGAAAGGTCGTACGTCCCGCCTGTTTGCTCTTCAGAAGGTCGATGCAGCGTTTCGCTTCATTGAGAGAAGGAACCGCAAGCCAGTACTGGCGCCCTCCAAGAAAGGCTTCAAGCGCGTTTGTCAGCGATTGCGGACAGGAGAACGCATCGGCGATCATTCGCATATCCGCATCCAACTTTCCGAGCCGGACTGCGGAGAGAAGAAAGCGCACCGGTTCGGGAAGAAGCGTCTGCTCGGTGCGATCCTTCATCCGTTCGAGGACGTTTTCGACCTGCGAAACGGAACGAAGCGCCGCGTGAAGCGCCGCGCCTTCCGCCTGGGATTCGGTTCCAGAGGCTCCGCGCCGTTCCACTGCGATATCGTATCTTTCTGCGATTTCAGCGACGAGCGCTCGCTTTTCCTCGATCTCTCGGGAAAGAGAATGTTCCTCCTTCAGGAAATCCTGAGAATCCTGTTCAAGGGCTGCTTTTTCCTCACATATCGACTCCGAACGGCGTTCGAGAAAATCCCCGCGGACGCGCGCTTCGTTCAGCGATGTTTCCAGAGATTCGCGCTTTCGGACCGCCTGCGTTCGTTCTGCTTCGCACCGTCGGACCCGGGCCCTGATTTCCTCGCACGCCAGTGAGGATGCTTCCGCCTCACGCTTCAGAACGGCAAGATCCGCCCGGCCCCGTTGAAGCTCTTCTTCCCTCGAAGCGAGCTCAGTGCGGCTTTCCTGAAGCGTCCTGATGATGACCGATTTCCGGCTCAGGCCGGAACGGACGGCGGCGGCGCCGGAAACACAGTTCCTTCGCGCCGCTTCGAGATTCCGCGTCACGGATTCGAGCTCCGCAAGCAGCGCCTGCTCTTCGAGTTTCCCTTGCATGAAGGAATCGAGAAACGCCTGTTCGCTTCTCTCCCATATCGAACGCCACAGAAGAAGGCCGTTCCGCTCCCTTTCGATCTCCGAACAGGTTGCGTCAAGGATTGTGATTCGCGCCTCCAGAGAAGCGCGTCTTCCATGATACGCCCGGCGTCTGTGTTCATCCAGCAATCCGAGAAGGGTCTTCGCCTTCTGCGCCGTTTCCACGGAGGGAGCGATCTCCGTACGTCGATGCGACAGTTCGGAGATAAGCGTCGCCAGACGTCCCATCTCCTCACGAACGTCCGAAAGACGGGCGTCCGTCTCGTTCCTCTTTTTCCGGTACTGATCGATCCCGAAGAGGACTTCAAGCCGCATCCTCCGTTGCAGGGGACGTTGCCGGATCGTCTCGGCGACTTCCCCCTGTCCGATGAACGCGAAGGTTTCCCCCCCAAGGCGAAGCGTCCGCTTGATTTCCTCGAGATCCTGGAGGCGGATCCGTTGCCCGTCATGATAGAGAACACTCCCGGCATCAGGAGAGAATGTCCGACGGATCGTGGACAGACGATCGGTGTCACGCAGCGTAAGGGTGACGTCGCATTCTTTCGCGGCGCCGCTTGTCGCGGTCCCCTGAAAGAGAAGCTCCTGCTGACGGGAAATTCTGAGGCGTATCGGGCTCCCTTCCCCCAGGACCCAGGCGAGCGCGTCGAGAATATTGCTCTTTCCGCTTCCGTTCGGGCCGACCACTGCGGTCATCCCCGGTGAAAAGGGCAGATCGTGCGAGCCGCCGAAGCTCTTGAACCCTTTAAGGCGCAGGCGTTCGATGAACAACCAGGGAAACCTCCCGCTTCAGCATCTGCTCGAGCCGTCGCTCCATCTGCTCCCGGGTTCCCTGGGCTTCAAGCCGATACCGCCCCCAGGGGAAGTCTTCCCGTTCGATGAGAATGATCCTTCGCTCCAGTTCGGATTCCCACAGCGTGAGGTAGGTTTCCGCAACATACCGTGCAATGGCTGCGTTCGCTTCGACCAGTACGGCCTCGGAGCGATTTGCGCCGGAGACCTTCCGAAGGAATCGTTTGATGGAAAGCGCCACCGTGTCTTCTTTCTGGACCCAGCCGTATCCTCCGCAGAAGGGGCAGCCGCGGGTCAGGACGGAACGGATATCGGGCCGGGCGCGCTTCCGTGTGATTTCTACCAGTCCGAGCCTGCTGACACCGAAAACACGCGCCCTGTAGCGGTCTCCCTGGAAAGCGGTTTCCAGACGCCGCAACAGTTCCGCCCTGTCTTCCTCGTATTCCATATCGATAAAGTCTATGACGACGATTCCTCCGATCGCTCGGAGCCTGAGCTGTCGCGCAATCTCGTCAACCGCCTCGAGATTCGTTTCGACCACGGTATGCCGAAGATCCGTCTCGCCGACGAATTTCCCCGTGTTCACGTCGATCACGGTCAACGCTTCGGTGTGGTCGATGATGAGATACGCGCCGGAACGGAGCCAAACCTTTCTCTCCAGCGCGGTTTCGAGTTCTTTTTCGAGGCCGTAGAACTCGAAAAGCGGCGTCGGTCCCCGGTGCAGAGACAGGTCCGGCGGATTCCGCGAGAAGAAGGAATTCACATATTCCCCGATATTCCGGTATTCCTCTTCTCCGTCGACGATGATCTCCGAGACGGAATCCGTCAGTTCGTCCCGAAGGACCTTCCCGACGAGGCCGATATCCCTGTAGATCAGGCACGGAGCGGTTTGCAGCTCGGCATTGTGCTGAATTTCGCTCCACAGGGATTCCAGCGTCTCCATGTCGTGACGAAGCACTTCGGCGTCAACGCCTTCGGCCGCCGTCCGGACGATGAGACCGCACCCCTCGTGCCGCAACTCCCGGGCAATGCTCCGAAGCCGTTTGCGCTCATCCTCGTCCGTAATCCTCTTCGAAACGCCGGACTCCTGGCCGTTGGGCACAAGGACAAGATACCGGCCCGGGAGGGAAATCCGCGACGTTACCCGGGCGCCCTTGTTCTTTCGCGCGGCCTTGACAACCTGAACGACAACTTCGGTATTCGGTTGCAGGTTGAGTCCTTTCGCGTCGTTCAGATACAAAAACGCGTTCCGGCCATCTCCGAGATTGACGAACGAAGCGTGAATCCCGGGCAACACGCTTTCGACACGGGCCTTGTAGATCTCTCCGGCCCGCTGGCGTTCCCACATTCGTTCAATGAATATATCCACGAGTCGACCGTCTTCGACGATGGCCACTCTCGTTTCCTCTGCATCGATCGTGTTCGCAACGATCTTTCGGTCCATCTTCACCCTCCAGGACACGTTATTGGCCATGATTCTCCCCGGCGTCACATCGAACGAGGGGGAGCACCCGTTCGTCCGCAGTCAGCCCTTCGACCGGCGAGAGCCTCCCGACCACCAGGCGGACGACATTCACGTCAGCCCAGCTCTGCAGTCCGCCGAATTCCAGCAATCCGCGCACAAGCACGCCGGGGCCGTGCTCTCCCGGACGTTCCGCGACAATCCGGAACCACTCATCCCGGCAATCCGCTTCCCGAACCCATTCGGGCCACGGATAGCCTTCGCTGATTGTCCGGCGCGTCGTTTTATCCCTGACGCGCAGCATATAGAAGGCCGCTTCGCATGCCGTACCCAGAGTCTCTTGCGGATCTTCCGTCCATCCGGAGAAGGAAACGCCTTCCGGGAGGGTATCACGCCAGAGCGGGAACAATCCGGGCTCCCATTCTTCAAGCCATACGTCCATGGGCTCGCAGAGCGCGACGACGCCGACAGGAAGCTCCGGCCCGAGGCTGATCTTCGGACGAGGCGAAAAGCCTTCGGTTCTCACAAAACGGATTCCCGCGCGGGATGCGGCTCGCGAAAAGAGCGACGGCAACGCAATATGGGGGATGAAGCAGGCCCTCCCCCGCTTCGAAAACGCCAGTCTGACCTTTCTCACGCGCCTGCCGCCTTTCGCTCAAAAACGGCGCATCCGTTCCGTTCCCAGCCGCATGCGTGGCACTCTCCAAAACGGCAGTCGGGCGTCAGCAGTCCGTCCATCGAACGTTCGCGCTCGCGCCAGAGATAGTCCCTCGTTACGCCTGATTCGATATGGTCCCATGGGAACGACTCGTTGCGCGTGCGTTCTCTGCGGACGTACCAGTCCGGATCGACGCCTTTCGCAACGAATGCCGCGCGCCAGACATCGGGACGAAAGGTCTCGGTCCACCCGTCGAAACGCGCGCCTGTCTTCCACGCCTCGTGAATCACCCCGGCAAGTCTCCGGTCGCCACGCGCGAAGACGCCTTCGAGCCATGTCTGTTCGCTTTCGTGATAGCGCACCGTCACATGACGGTTGTTCACCAGTCTCTTGACGAATCGGCCGCGTTCTGAGAGTTCCTCGACGGTCGCCTGTCTTTCCCATTGAAAGGGCGTATGCGGTTTCGGGACGAAGCCGGCGACCGAAACCGCTATTTCCGCACGTTTTTTGTGTTTGCGGCCGATTACGGCGGCGCGTTCCGAGATTTTCGCTATTCCCTCGAGATCTTCGCGTGTTTCCGTCGGCAGCCCCATCATGAAATAGAGCTTGATCCGCTCCCAGCCGCGGGAGAAGGCGGCTTCGAGGGTCGACTCTATATCCTCGTCGGAGACGCCTTTATTGATGACATTCCGCAACCGCTGCGTCCCGGCTTCGGGCGCAAACGTCAGGCCTCCGCGCCTGACGGGCTCGAGCGCGGCGGCGAGGCCGACGGAAAACGCATCCATCCGCAGGCTCGGCAGGCTCAGTTTCACACGTTTTTGTTCGAGCATCGGTTTCAGTCGTTCCATGACATCTTCCAAGCCGCTGTAGTCGCATGAAGCAAGCGAAACGAGGCCGATTTCCTCCCAGCCGGTCTTCTCCGTCCAGCGAAGCAGGGCGTCAACAATCTCCTCGACGGGCCGTTCGCGTATCGGCCGGTAGAGCATTCCGGCCTGGCAGAAGCGACATCCCCGCGTACAGCCGCGAAAGAGTTCGATCGGGATCCTGTCATGCACGACGCTCGCGGACGGAACGAGAAGTCCGTCCGACACGAAGGCCCCTTTCATGGACGTCAGTGTCGCCCGCCGTATCGGAAGGGGCTGTGACGAACGGATCACGCATCCGTCGGGACCGAACTCGGCGTGCGAGCGTCCGGGGAGGTAGACGCCCGGAAGATCGGAGAGCGCATCCAGCTTCTCCGATCGCGAACGTCCCGTCGTCCCGACGAGACGACTCACGAGAGCCGGCAACGTCACTTCCCCGTCTCCGATGCAGATCACGTCAAAAAAAGGCGCAACGGGTTCGGGCGTCATCGCGCCGGGCCCCCCGGCAATGACGAGCGGGGCGTCGTCGCTTCTCTCGTCTGCAAAAAGCGGAATTCTCCCGAGATCGAGCATCGTCAGGATATTCGTATAACTCAACTCATATTGAAGCGTAAACCCCACGACGTCGAAAGCGGAAAGGGAGCGCCGCGTTTCCAAAGATGTCAGGGGAAGGTTGTGCATCCGCAACTGCTGCTCCATATCGGTCCAGGGACAGTACGCCCTTTCGACATCGGCTCCTGGGAGGCTTTTGATGAGAGGATACAGGATCTGATACCCGACATAACTCATTCCAATCTCGTAGACATCGGGGAAAGCAAGGCAGAATCGAACGGTCGCGTTTTCTTTCACGGGAAGGCCTGCTCCCCATTCGCTCCCGACATACCTGGACGGGCGTTTGACTTCGGAAAGAAGCGGCCAATAGGGATCGTCGAAATCATCGAACATCGTGTCTCAAAACTCCATTTCTCTCATTCATAGGATTTTAGTGTCGTCCGGTAGACGCTCGTCACCAGCCCCAAAGCGGCGGACAGAGCTACGAGCGAACTTCCCCCGTAACTCATGAACGGAAGAGGAAGCCCTGTCACAGGAAGAATTCCCATGCTCATTCCGATCCCTTCGGCCATCTGAAACCAGATCCACGAGGAAAGCACGGCGACAAGCACCTTTGCACGGGCATCTTTGCTTCGAAGCCCGACTTCGATACATCTCCAGAGCAGCAGGCTGAAAAGAAGCAGAACGAGAACCGTCCCGACAAAGCCGAATTCTTCGGAAAAAACGCTGAAAGCGAAATCCGTATGCGGTTCGGGAAGAAACCGGAGCTTGCTCTGCAATCCATTCATGAATCCTTTCCCCCACAGTCCCCCGGAGCCGACGGCTATGCGCGATTGAATCACGTTATACCCGGCGCCCAGCGGATCAACGGAAGGATCGAGAAACACGAGGATCCGCATTCTCTGATACTCTTTCAGAAACTGCCAGCCGACCGGAAGCGAGACAACGCCGAGCGCGCAAACGCCGGCGAGATAGCCTTTCGGAGTTCCCGCGACGAACAGCGCGACGAAGATCATCACCGCGTACACCAGCGCACTCCCCATGTCGGGCTGCGCAAGCACCAGAATACAACTCAGTCCGGCCAGCAACGCGCCGGAAGATAACGCGGCGAACGTTACCGGAGGATATCGGCAAAGATGTTTGGCCAACAGCAGAGCGAGTGCAATTTTGCCGATTTCCGAAGGTTGAAGTCGCGCCGGACCGAGATGAAACCAGCTCTGGGATCCTTTGACCGTCATTCCGACCAGGAGAACGATACAAAGAAGCGCGAGGACGCCGCCGTAAATGGGATACGCCAGATTCAGGAGCTTTTTATAGCCGACCGCATGAAAAAACAGAAACGTTCCGACACTGACGCCGCCCCACAGAATCTGTCGAAACGCGAAAAATCCCCCGCGTCCCGCCATGCCGCCTCCGGCGCTGTATACCGTAATAATCCCTACAAAAAACAAAAACAATGCCGGAACGAGGCAAACCCAATCCAGCAACCCCAA
>ERZ1645192.729-NODE-729-length-27531-cov-10.761465_pt1 | contig 27531 bp, 26 predicted proteins | sample MGYA00575354_ERZ1645192 | MGnify/ENA primary metagenome ERZ1645192 (study PRJEB40844, sample SAMN11349763) | freshwater sediment metagenome | isolation source: river sediment | host: Sediment | place: India: Faizupur Khadar , New Delhi | collected 2017-02-21 ... | reverse complement strand
GAACCAAGAGGAGGACAAGCGCTAAGATCACATTTTTAGTTTTAAGAACGGTTTTTATCATTGGGGCACCTCGTGCGGACATATATTATCACAAAAAAGAGTTTGCGTTAACTTTTTCCGCAGATTGCTTTAAACAGCAAAAACAGTGATAATGAATCGGGGTGGAAATATGCCAAATCCAAATCTCCATGAAAACAAGCTTAAACGGGCGTTGGTCGCCCCTTTTCGCGGCGTGGTCAAATGGGTCTCTCCCACCGCCTATGTCAAATTCCAATACCGTTACATCACCCATCACAAGTGCAATTTAAAGCATCCGATACGCTATACCGAGAAGCTTCAATACTTACGTCTTTTTGTTTATCCCAAGATGCCGTTGGTGAGTCAATGCGCCGGACGCGTCGGTGTCCGTCAATACCTGACTGATCTTGGACTTGAACGCTACCTAATCCCGATTTATGGCGTATTCGATCGCTTTGAAGACATCGATTTCAATGCGTTACCCAACCAATTCGTGATGAAATGCTCGCATGGCTGCGCAATGAACTATATTTGTTTGGATAAAGACGATTTGAAAAAGGATATTTTGCAAAAAAAGTTTAAACGTTGGTTGAGCCAAGATTATGGCAAGAAAACCATGGAACGCCACTACTCTTCGATCAAGCCCCAAATTATCATCGAAAAGTATCTGGGCGACGGTTCATTTTTACCCGCCGAGTATAAACTCCATGTCTATAACGGCAAGGCCAAAAACCTCTATGTCGTGACGGGACGCAAAATCGACATCCGCTACACCAATCTCTATATCGACTGGACCCCGTTCGACGGCAGTCAATTCAACGGCTGGAAAAAGGCGGATGACCCCATCATCCGTCCGCGCAACTTTGCCGAAATGATCCGCCTGGCCGAAAAACTGGCCAAACCGTTCCCGTTTGTCCGCGTTGACCTCTACAACATCAATGGTAAAATATACTTTGGAGAGATGACCTTCACCCCTGCCAAAGGGACGCTGATTCTCGATGATGACCGTTGTGATTTCGAAATCGGGGATTGGCTGGACGTTTCACCCTATATTAAATAAAGGAAAAAGCTATGAAGAAATGGAAACTGTTGGCATTACCTTTACTGGCCCTAAGCCTGACCGCATGCGGTGAGGATTTAGCCAACGCAATGGACATCGGCGATTATCGCAGCGACGTTTTTTCCGAGAATATGTATTCCGTCTGGCCCGAAGATCTCGAACACGTGGAAAGCACAACCGATTATGACGTCGGAAGTAGCCTCGTGACCGATTTTTCGTCACTTGACTATGAAGATTATGGTGCCTATGCCGACGATATCTACGGAAGCAGTTTTGCCGAAGCCAACAAGTTGTCCGCCACCGATTCCGCCGTCGCTTATGGCTTTACTTCCAAGTTATACGATGGCATCTTGCACTGTTTCGATGCCGTTCGCAGCACAAAGTCCCGTCTTCAACTTCCAACTGAAGGCTTTGGCTATATGTTCCCTCATGAGATGTGGTCTCAAGACTATGTCGGTCTCTTCATGAAAAGCGGCGCCGATACCGATGCCGGCGGAGCCCATATTATCGACGCTTCGTTCCACCTCAGCTTCTACGTTCTTAACGACAACACCCAAAAATTTAAAGCATATCAATTCAATTTCACGGTGGAGGATATCGTCTCAAGCGATTATCCCCAATTCTATGGTTTCTATTTTGAAGACATTATCGGAACGTCACCGATTCTTCAAGGAACCAAGGCTGTCAGCCTAACCTACGACATTGTGGCTCCCGCCCCAACCGCCGAAGGCACACAAGCCATCTTCCTCTACGAACTGCTCCTTCCGAATTCATCTTGGAGATAAATTAAAAAGACCGACGTAGCATCGGTCTTTTTTTCTTGTTTATTTGGCTACAATGGGTTGTGCTTTTTTCGGCGTGAATGTGTAACCAATCAAGAACACGGCGAGCAGTAAGAGAAGATCGGAAGCAAACGGCGATTTATAAACCAAATCGTGTTCGTGAACCATCTGCACATATTGATAATTGAATGCCGAATAAAAGAAGTACGCAGTAACGAAGCTGATGATGAGGCCTTTGACCACTGGACTGTCCTTGCTTTCCTTATAATAACGGACCAAGGAAAGAATGGAGACTAAGAGGAAACCAAGGATGCCAAAGAAGGCAAAGAAGCCGCCTTGATAGAGCGCATCGAAAACGAAACTGTTCGTGGTTTCGACAATGGACACCGAGCTGTTGTAGATATCGTAGAGTCCACCAAAGGGATATTCGATCGATTGCCCCAAAACATAAGTAAAGGAATAGACGCGGCTGTTATTGTAAATCTTGTTCAAGATGGCATTGTTGGCAAAGAATGTTTGAATGGCGCCTCCACCGAAGGCTTTCATCACAAACAGAATCACGGCGACAAAGGCAATGCCGCCCAAAACGTATAGAACAATTTTCAAGATTTTCAAAGCTAGGGGTTTTCGCGGGTAAAAACGGATAATGGCGACCAATGCTAAGGGAACCAAGAGGTATTTGATGACGTTGAGGTTCGGCAGTAAGGCAATCGTCAAGACGCCGAGCACCCCCACGAGTAACCAAGGCAAGTATTCTTGCGTTTTGGTTTTCCTGGGAACAAACAACAAACCGCCGAGGGCACTGGCAGCGACGACGCTATACAAACCGAAGTGGTCCAAATTAACTTCTTTGATGGAAAACGCATAGAGCCATTTGGCTTCTTCGGCCAAGTAATAAACTTCACCATCGTAGTAAATGACTTTATCCGCGTAGTTCAACACATAAAACGGGGCGTAACGGTACATCGTAATCAAAAACGAAATGCCCAATAAAACGGCTAAACCGATGAAGAGCGCAAGCAGCGCCTTTTCGATTTTGAAATCCGGGTTTTTGGAGAGCGAGTAGCCCATCGTAACGAAAGAGATAAGGCCTAAGACGATGGCGATATTGCCCAGGGCATCTTCCAAGAGACGATACAGCGGAGAGAGTACCATGAATAAACCGAAGACAAACAAAGGTGCGACCAAACCAATGAAATCGAGCCAATCGTTTTGTTTATTGACTAATAAAGGAAATGGCAACAACGCTAACGCCAAGAAAAATCCTAAGTAACGGTAAATAATGCCATAGTTCGCCAAGTTCAAGGCGACGAAAAGTAAGACTTCGATGGCCAAGAAGGCAATTAAAGATCCATATTTCTTAACGTAGTTCAGCATGGCTGCTCGATCCATTACCAATAACATCCTTTCTCGACTTTATCCGAACCGGCCGGTTTTTTCAGAGGCCGTGTCCAAGAAGAGGTCACATAACGGGTGACATAAGGGCGTTTTTCCCATCGTTTCCCCATTATACCAAACAAAAGTTGCGTCGCGCCACCCGTCTGGATGGCTTGTTTGTTGAGTTGACGGATGAAGAGGCAAAGGGCCGCGCCATAGGCTCCGGCACCGACCAAAGCCACATCGAAATCATGTTTTAAGATCTCGACTTTCATATGATCTAAGGCTTCAAACCAAGTTTCAAAACGCGGATCGGTCTGATCGCCGAGGGTTTGCACCGACTCAACGGTCTCGAGTTTAAACTCCGGTAACAGGTTCTCATCTTGAATAATGGACGTGCGCCGCGCGTATTGTTCTTTGATTTCCTTGGCAAAAGGCGAGATGACCAAGACGCGTTTCCCGCGCAGGGCGCTGGTCCAATAACCCCGAAGCGGTTCAAAGGTTTGATATTGAATGACTTTGGCGTGCGGGCAAAACTTCTTAAAGAAATAGTCTTCCATGTGGACACCGGAAATACCAATAATGTCGGCTTTTTGAACATCCTTGATCCATTGGGTACTGAAGTGCGTCAGGTTTTCGTCATCGGTGGGAAAGAAGCCGGCGTTGTTCTTCATGCTGAAACGAACCGACGGCTTATAGGTCTTCTTTAGTCCCAATTGAATCTTTTCGTAGTTGTTGATGCAGCTGAGTTCGACCGCGCCGAAACGGATTGCGGCAAACGGTTCTTCGCTGAGAATATGATCCCGAAGCATCGCTTCGCCGTATGATTGCGTAATCTCTTTTTGACCCAAAAACCGTTCGACACCCTTTTTGCGACGAAAAAGTTTCCACAGCATGACGAACCATGCGTTTTTAATAAAATAGGCTGAATAAATGAATCGTTGTTTCCAATGTGACATGGTGTTGTTCCGTTACTTTTCCGAGTATTTTTTGCGTTTGACCAAACAAATGGTATCGCCACAGATGTGATCGCCGCCCAAGCGTTCATGCGTCAAGGCGAGCAAGGTGAAAAGAATGGCCATTTTCGGATTGGGATTTTGCATTTGGCTGATATTTTCCAAGTGTTCACGGGTAATAATCGCGTTTTTAAGGGCGCACAATGCTAACCGTTCTTCGTTTCGGGTGAAAGCTTGTTTTTGGTGAACTTTTCGCATCAAATGAATGATATCTTCACGGGTAATCGGTTCGTTCAGCCCATCGAAGCAATATTCCGCGAGGCCATTGAGAGTATAAATCGGGAGATGGTCAACACCCAAAGTCTCGGCAAGGATTTCCACCGCTCGAAGATACATACTTTGAGGAGTCACGATACCACCGGTATGTTTTTCGAGTTGAGCCAAGATCTTTTTCCAAATTTTGGGATAATCACACTTGAGCAAGGCCACAAAGAGTTCAGCAGGTTCAGGGGTTTCGTCCGCCACATAGAAGGTGTAACGGAATCCGCGTTTCATATGAAAAGCTTTCATCGCGTCGTTATAACCCAAGCGCATGTTTTGTTCAATGACTTTTTTCTTGAAGACAAACATCATGCCCAAATCCCATGACGGTGAGATATAGGTCACGTTGGGTTTATTGGTTTGGGTGGGATGGAGGTTCAGTTTATACCAGAGATCCACCGCGATGACTTCCTTTGCTCCCAACCGGAATGCAAAGTCGATGGGCACATTGTCACGGTATCCCCCATCAATATAAAAACGATTGTGCATTTTATGAATCGGGAACACCGGCCAAACCGCACTGCTGGCGAGAAGCCAATGGATGATATCTTCTTTAGGAACCTCTTGCATGACCATCCGTTTGATACCAAAAGTAGGTAAGGAACAGGCAAAGACCCCAAATTTAATCGGGCTTTCTTTGATTTCGTCGATTGGCAGATAATGTTCAAGCAATTGTATGAACGGGGAAATGTCCGCTCCGCCATGTTTAATATAGGATAAGGCAAATTTTTTGATTAAACCGCGATTCTTTTGGAACGCATCTTTGATATCCTCAGGATCCAAATTGATGCCATCTTTAATGACTTTATCGACCGTGATGTTTTCCCACAGTTCGCGGGCAAGGTCGTAGTGTTGGGTGGCAAAAAAAGCACCATTTAAGGCACCAATCGATGTACCTGTTACAATATCAAAGGAGATGCCCAGCTCACGCATGGCTTGCCATACGCCGATCTGATAGCTTCCTAGAGATCCGCCGCCGCCAAGTGCTAATCCACGCTTCATTTCTTTGCCTCTTCTTTGTAAACAATATATCACATATTATAAACGTAAAACCCAATGCTATAATGAAAATGGTGATAAAAATGGAAATAGAAAAAATCGTTCAATCGCAACACGCCTATTTTAAGACGGGGGAAACGCTTTCCGTTCCTTTCAGGCTCCGGGCTTTAAAGACCCTTCGTGCCAAAATCATCGAACACGAAGCGGAAATTTTGGAGGCTTTGAGAGCCGACTTAGGAAAAAGCCCGTTTGAAGGCTATATGACCGAAGTCGGATTGGCTTTGGATGAAATCCACTACATGGAGAAACATCTCAAGAAACTGGCCAAACCGCACCGTGTTCCCACTCCGCTTGGAAATTTCCGCTCCAAGAGTTTTGTCATTCCTTCGCCCTATGGAACCGTGTTGATCATGAGCCCCTGGAATTATCCGTTCCAATTGACGATGGAGCCTTTGATTGATGCCCTTGCCGCGGGTAACACCGCCGTTGTTAAACCCGGTTCTTACTCTCCCAACACCAGCAACATTATTAAGAAGATTTTGGAAGAATGCTTTGACGAAAAATATGTCGCCGTAGTCCTTGGAGGGCGCCTTGAAAACCAAGCTTTGCTTGATCAAAAGTTCGAATATATCTTCTTTACCGGCAGCAAAAGCGTGGGCCGTGAAGTCCAAGCCAAAGCCTCGGTCCATTTATGCCCGATCACTTTGGAATTAGGCGGCAAAAGCCCCGCCATTGTTGACGAGACCGCCAATCTTAAGATTGCCGCAACCCGTTTGGCGTTTGGAAAATATATCAATGTTGGCCAAACCTGTGTCGCTCCTGACTACCTTTTGATTCAAAAGAGTGTCAAAGACGAATTCGTGAAATACCTGGCCGCCGCCATCCGTGAACAATACGGCGAAAAGCCCCTTGAAAATCCGAATTTCGGAAAGATCATTAACGACAAACACTTTGCCCGTTTATTAGGTTTAATCAAAGATGAAAAAATCATCGTCGGCGGACAATCTGATCCGAAAACCTTGAGAATCGCGCCTACAGTGCTCGATGAAATCACTTTAGACCGACCGGTTATGGGTGAAGAAATCTTTGGTCCAATTCTTCCCATTCTTACGTATGAAAAATTTGATGAGATTTATGAAATCATCGACCATAATCCAACACCTCTCGCCCTCTATTTGTTCACTAACAATAAAAAACGGCAAAAAGAAGTCCTCTCGCGGATTTCATTCGGCGGAGGATGCATCAATGATGTGATTGTTCACGTTGCCACCACCCACATGGCTTTCGGTGGCGTCGGTGAATCCGGCATGGGAGGTTACCATGGAAAATCCGGGTTCGATACCTTCACGCATTATAAGAGCATCGTCGATAAGAAATTACATCCGGATTTGAATGTCCGTTACCAACCGTATTCGAAGAAAAAAGAAAAATTGCTGAAAATGATTCTAAAATAAAAAAGGCCCGAGGCTAACTCGGGCTTTTCATTTATCCAAACGCTAAATGACAAACAAAACAATGAGTGCGGCCAAAATCACGAGGCCGAAGATGACGGTGAAGACGATGCCGACGATTTTGGTCCAAATTCTGGCGCTGGTGATGGCCACCGCCGAGAAGATGACGCCAAAGATCGCCGGGAAAACCGGTAAGAAAACCACAATCAGTAAAGAAGCCGCCGCAAAGAAAGCAAGAAAAACGCCGGCCAGCCAGTTGGTGGTTCCGCCATTTTCAGCGGCCAAAACCATTTGCTGGAAAAGATAAATGGATAGACCATAGGTCAAGACCAGCCATCCCATACCGATGCAGGCAAAGATAAACGCCGTGAGCCGATTCTTTTTCATAAGCATCCTCCACTAATATATTAACTGTTTGAGCACAGTTTTTATTGTTTTTGTCGGAAAACGAACGAAAAAAGGACCGCGAACGGTCCTTTTCATGACAAGTTACAGAACGACTTTCCAAAGTCCGTGAATATTGCAGTATTCGTAGACTTCGAGAACTTTTTCGCCTTCGGTCAAAGCGAATTCTAAGTGAGGTTTCTCACCGGGAACGAGTTCCTTGCGGTGTCCGCCTTGATTGGTCTTGACATAAACCCATTGAATGAAGTGTTCGGGGAGCATCGGATGGGCGACGCTGCCGATATCGACCTTCACGAGATGGCCTTCGACATGAACGACGGGAATGTGTTTTTCTTTTGAAGCATCAACGGTATTCGCGACGAGTTCTTTCATTTCTTCGCCACAGCAAACGGGTGTAACGCCGGAATCATGAACCATGCCGACGATATTGCCGCAATGTGGACAACGGTAAAATTTGACTTCCATAGGTAAATCCTCCTTTTTTTATTATAGATGAAATTAAAAGGTGTGTGAATGTCCACGCTTAAACGGATGGGTAGTCGAGTGTCCTGTTTTGAGGTATGCCAAAGATTGATTCTTAAGGCTATTTATCTTAATATAAAAAGCGTTGACTTAATAAGAGAGGATATATCAATGATACTTGCTGGAATCCCTGCGTTTACGACGAGCATGACTGCCGTCCTTTGCATCTTTATCGTAACCTACATTTTACTGTTGGTTTTCTCAGATTACCGAGCCTATATTGCTGCGGGTGCAGCCTTAGTCTTTGTGGTCTTAGGCGTCGTTGGCGTCATTCCGATGACTCCTTTGGAAGCTTTAACCAGTATCGAATGGAACGTCATCTTGATGATTCTTGGTACGATGGGCGTCGTTGGCTTGTTCATCGAATCCAAAATGCCTGCTCTTCTTGCCGAAAAAATCATTGAAAAATCACCGGATGTCCGCGTGGCCGTCATCGGTTTAACCGTCTTTGCCGGACTCATTTCCGCCTTCGTCGATAACGTTGCCACCGTCTTAATGGTGGTTCCCATTGCTTTGGTCGTTTGCAAAAAGTTGAAAATCAATCCTGTTCCCGTCGTCATTGCCATCGCTGTGGCTTCCAACTTGGAAGGCGCGGCAACCTTAGTTGGCGACACCACTTCCATTCTGTTAGGCCAATACGCCGGAATGAATTTCTTTGACTTCTTCTTCTATAAAGGAACGATTTCCCTTTTCTGGGTCAACCAGATTGGTTTGATTGCCGCCACATGCGTCCTTTTCTTTATCTTTCGTAAACATCGCGAGAAAATCATCATCACCGAAAAAACAGAAGTCACCGAATATCTTCCGACCGTCTTGATGATTTCCGTCGTTGCCCTTCTCATCATTGCATCTTTCTTACCCGCCGGCTTCACCCACCCGCTCATCAACGGCTTCATCTGCGTGGGTTTGATGCTCATCGGCTTAGTTTGGAAAATCATTAAGAAAAAGAAAATTTCCGCCGCCGTCGATGTGTTCAAGAGCATTGACTTTCTGACGCTTCTGTTGCTGGCTGGGATCTTCGTCATCGTTGAAGCATTGGTCAAAGTCGGTATCATTAACTGGATTGGCGAAGCCTTGACAGCAGTCTCGGGAGGGAATGTCTTCCTTGCTTACACGATGATCGTTTGGATTTCTGTACTCTTATCGGCTTTTATCGATAATATCCCTTATGTCGCGATGATGCTTCCGGTCGTTCAATTGATTGCCACGAATTTAGGGGTCGATCCGACCTTGTTCTACTTTGGTTTGCTCTGTGGTTCGACGTTGGGAGGAAATCTCACTCCGATTGGAGCTTCGGCCAACATCACCGCAATCGGCATTCTGCGAAAAGAAGGCCACAAGGTCAAAACATGGGACTTCATGCGTATCGGCATTCCTTACACATTAACGGCAGTGACCGTTGCCTACATTCTGATCTGGTTCATTTGGAGATAAACGAAAGGCTACCGCGAGGTAGCCCTTTTTTTACTTGATTTTCAGAATCACGGTTTCGTAGGGTTTGAGCTTTTTGACACCGTCATAGAGAGGCGTTGGGTAATTGCCTAACAACTTCTCGCCTCTAAGCGGGCTTTTCAAATGATGGAATTTACGATCCATATTAGCAACGATTTGAAGGGTTTCTTTGCCATCGCTTCGTTCAAACGCAAGAACCTTTTTGCCCAAATGTAAAGTTTTGAAGGTCCCGTCTTGCAGCGAGGGCTTGAGGGCCTTCAGCGCCAACATCGTCCGGTAATAGTTCCAAATCGAATCCGTATCATGGGTCTCGGCTTCGACATTGATGCGGGTGAAATTAGGATTGCTCATCAACCAGGGGGCGACTTCCGAGAAGCCTCCGTTTTGGGCGTTCTTCCACTGCATCGGTGTGCGGGCGTGGTCGCGAGTGAAGTTCATCACCCACCGCCAGGCGAGTTTCTTACCGATACGGAATTTGCGAAGCAGGTTGTAGACATTAACACTGCTGACATCACGAAGCTGCGATAAATCGTTGAACGGAACATTGGTCATACCGATTTCTTGACCTTCGAAAATAAAGGGGGTTCCCCGCAAGGTCAATAGAACCGTGGCAAGCATTTTGCCTGATTCTTTGCGGTACTTTTTCTCATCCCCGAAACGCGATAATGAACGGGGTTGGTCGTGATTTTCAAAAAATAATGTGTTCCAATCGATGTGTTCTTGCCATTTGATCAAGGCATTAATCATTCGTTGGGGATTGTATTTCCGTTTCCACAAAGGAAGGACAAAGTAATCAGCTTCGGTGTGTTCAAACGGGAAAACCGTCGATAGTTCGCCTTGCGTGAACGTTTTTGCGTTTTCGATATCGACATCAGCGGTTTCGCCGACGGTGTAGGCATGATAGGGTTCCAAGACGTCGCGGTTGAATTCTTTTAAGATGGCGTGGCAGCCGGGCTTGGATAAGAAATGTTCTTTGCCACGTTTATACACAGCGGGTTTGCCATCCGCGAAACTTTCTTTATAAATCATGTTGATGACGTCGCAGCGGAATCCGGACGCACCTAAATCGAGCCAATAACGAAGAATTTTTTTGACTTCTTCGATGACCTTCGGATTACGGTAGTTTAAGTCTACTTGTTTGCGGGTGAATAAATGCAAATAGTACTGGCCGTTTTCAGGGCATTTTTCCCAAGCGCTTCCGGTAAACATGCTTTGCCAATTGTTCGGGGGTAATTCTTTGCCGTTTTTCTTGGTTTTGCCTTCTTGCCAGATGTAATAGTCGTGATAGGGGGAGTCGAGTTTTTTACTTTCGATGAACCAAGGATGTTCGTCGCTGGTGTGGTTGATGACCAAGTCCATGATGATATGGATATCACGCTTTTTAGCTTCTTGGAAAAGACGTTTCATGTCATCCAACGTGCCATATTCGGGGTTGATATCGTAATAATCGGAAATATCGTAGCCCATGTCATCGTTCGGGGATTTATAGACGGGCGAAAGCCAAATGCCGCCGACGCCTAAATCCTTGAGGTAATCCAGTTTGGAGATGATACCCGGGATATCACCGATGCCATCGTTATTGGAATCGCAAAAACTCCGTGGGTAAATCTGATAAATCGCCTTTTGTTTCCACCACAATTTTTCCATATTTGTAACCGTTCCTAATGTTCATTATAAAACTTAATGCCCATTTTTCACCCAAAAAGAAAAAAGCCTCGCTCTTAGGCGAAGCTTTAGGGACTTACATACTGGCTTTGACGTTGTTGATGATGGTCGCCAAACGCGAGACGCTGGCGGTTCCGATATCCTTAAGAGGCAACGCCACGAACGGGTTGTCGGGGTTGGAACCATCAGGATAGTACGGATAGTTGTTGATCTTGTCTTGCCATTCGGGATCGACTTGCATCATCGCATAGGTGGCCGCGATCGGGGTGCAATAACCAACGATGCTGGCGTTATCAAAAGCCACTTGCGGATCTAAGAACCAGTCCATGAATTTGAGGGCCAAGTCGTAGTGTTGGGCATTCTTCGGGATGATCATGCCATCGAAGAACGAAATCGTTAAAGGCGGAATGAAGATGCCCATGTCTTCCATGCCTTGGCCTTCTTCGGCACGTAAGTTGTAAATATCGAAGAAGTCGCCGGTGTACATGAACGCGAGATCGAGGTTGCCGGAGCTGATGTGCTTTTTGAGTTCATCGGTGCCCCACTCATAGAATTCGCGTTGACGGAGGACGTCTTCAAAGATTTGGAAGTTTTCTTCGCTGGCGACGTTGTAGCGTTCTCTGGTGGTGTCGTCATCGTAGTACATCATCGCCGCAGCATAGCTTAAGCGCGGGACGTTATACATACCGACGCGGGTTCCTTCGGGGGTTTTGTCTTCCTCGAAGATGGACGCCCAACCGTATTGTTTGACCGCTTCTTCAAGGCCGGGTTTGTTTTTGTTATAGACCAAGCCGAAGGTTCCCCAGAAATATGGGATAGCGTAGGATTGATTGCCTTCGAACATCACGTCTTGGATGTCTTTGAGACCCGGAAGGAAGACGTTTTCATCGTAGTTTTCCAACTGGTCGAGTTGGATTTGTTTCAAATAGTCTTCGCGATAGAGCTTGTCGATCATGTAGTCGGATGGAATCACGATGTCGTAGCAGGTGGTCCCGCTTTTGATCTTTTGTTCCATCAATTCGCTCGAGCTGGCGAGGTTCATGACGACGCGGACATCGTAGTAGTCTTCAAACGCGACGACGAGATCTTCGTTGATGTATTCGCCCCAGTTGAGGACGAGGAGGACGTTGTTGCCTTTGCATCCCGAGACCAAAATGGCGGAAGAAAGGACGAGCGTTTTTAAGATAAATTTATTTTTCATGTTTCGTCACCTTCTTGGCATTCTTTCTGTTTTGTAAGACAAGGATCACGATAATCATGGCCGAAACGAGGAGCGTCACGGACGTCGAGTATGCGTAAATGGCCGGTTTCAGGCTGGTTTTGCCGATGGAACTGTAAATCCAAATGGAAATGTTATCGAAACCGTTGCCGGTGGTATAGTAGCTGATCACGAAGTCATCGATACTCATCGTAAAGGCCAACATCGCGCCGGAAAGGATGCCCGGTAAAATCGCAGGAACGATGACTTTGGCCAAAGCTTTGAGGCGGGTATCGCCCAAGTCGACCGCGGCATCATACATGTTGGCATCGATTTCGGAAAGTTTCGGAAGGACGCTTAAGACGACATACGGGAGCGTGAAGAACACGTGCGCGATCAACATCGTCGGAAGTCCAAAGATACTCGGGAAAATCGGAAGAAGTAAGGAGAAGAGCAACATCAATGAGATACCGGTGACGATTTCAGCGTTGACGAGCGGAATATTGTTTAAAATAATGATTTTTTGACGTTTTTTACGTTCCAAGGCATGAATGCCAAACGCAAACAAAGTGCCTAAGACCGTGGAGAGGACGACGGTTAAGACCGCCACCAAAAGCGTATTGAGGATGGCGCTACGTAAGCTCCGGTACGCGAAGATTTCGGTGTACCATTGCAGCGTCACGCCGCCAAAGCTGGCGGGATCCGCGGAATTATTGATCGATTGTAACGCAATCAGCAAGACTGGAAGGTAAAGCGTCATGAACACAACGATCAGGAAGAGTACTTTGAGAATCGGGAAAAGGATTTTGGTTACTTTTTTGACCCCTGGTTTCGAAAAGAAGCGGTAGAGTCCGGTCAGGTTCGCATCGTTGTAGTTTAAAGAGGAAATGGTTTGCATTTCGTTGTTGCTCATAGCAGTGTTTCCCCTTCCTTGTCGACTTTGGCAATCGCGAACAAAGCCAACACGATCGTAAAGATCAAGACCATTGAAATCAAGGAACCGAAGTTATAGTCCATATAAACGAAGGAGTCTTCGATGATCGTACCGAGCATGACGATTTTTTCGTTACCCATGATGCGGGGAACGGCAAAGCCGGAGAAGCACGGTAAGAACACCATGATGATGCCGGTGGTCACACCTTTTAAGGAAAGCGGGACGGTCACTTTCATGAACGTACGAACCGGATCGCCGCCAAGGTCGGACGAAGCATCATAAAGTTGGTTGTCGATTTTGGATAAAACCGAATAAATCGGCAGAATCATGAACGGAAGATACACCATGATCAACCCGAGGACCACCGCTAACCCGGTGCCCTTGATGTCGAGCGACCAGTGGATACCGATGTTGGCAAGCAGACCGGAAACCATGTTGTTTTCGGAGAATAAATAGGATAGCGCGTTCGTGCGTAAGAGGATGTTGCTCCACATCGGTAAAACAAGCAGGATGGTGAGCAAGAATCCGTTTTTGATTTTTAAACGGGAGAACATATAGGCCAACGGGTAACCTAAGATCAGGCTGCACAGCGTGGCAATCGTCGCGTATTTAATGGAATTCCACAAACCCACCAAAACGGAAATTTGGGCGAGGTTGGCGAAGTTCGCGAACGTGAAGGTGGCATTTTGAAAATGGAGACCTTCGGAGGTCACGAACGAAAGAACGATCATCGTCACCATCGGAACAGCGATGAAGACGAGCAGGATAATCAGATATGGAAGAGCAAAACCTTTGAGTTTATTCATGGGCTTTTTTCATCAAGTGGATCTCATAAGGATCGACTTTAATGCCGACCATATCGCCCACCTTGACTTCCTCGTATTCATGCACGAGCACTTGGCGACCGAGAATATCAACGGTGATTTCAAAATGGATGCCCTTGAAAATGACTTTCAAGACCGGAGCGATCAGTTGCGCTTTTTCTTTGGGGCACACATCGAAGTCTTCGGGACGGACCACGACATCGACTTCTTCACCCGGAGCAAAACCTTCTTCTTCATAAGAGAAAACTTGGTTGCAGAAACGGACCTTGTGATCTTCCATGACCACACCGTCAAAAATGTTGCTTTGGCCGATGAAGTTGCAGACAAAGCGGTTTTTAGGTTCGTTGTAGATATCGCGCGGGTGGCCGATTTGTTGAATCAAGCCTTTGTTCATGACGACGACCGTGTCGGACATCGTCAGCGCTTCTTCTTGATCGTGGGTGACGTAAATGAAGGTAATGCCCAATCGGCGTTGCATTTCCTTTAATTCATATTGCATGGCTTGACGGAGTTTTAAGTCCAAAGCGGCCAAAGGTTCATCGAGCAGGAGGATTCGCGGACGGATAACCGTAGCTCGGGCGATGGCGACGCGTTGTTGTTGACCTCCGGAGAGCGAGTCGACTTTCCGTTTTTCAAACCCTTCGAGGTTCACCATTTTGAGGGCTTCCATGACGCGTTGGGTCAATTCGGGTTCTTGGACGTGGTAATTTCTTAAGCCGTAGGCAACGTTTTCGAAGACGTTGAGATGCGGGAACAAAGCATAGCGTTGAAAGACCGTGTTGATCGGCCGGCGGAAAGGAGGATAGTCATTGATCTTGACACCTTCGAGAATGATGTCTCCGCTATCGGGGGTTTCGAAGCCGCCAATCATCCGTAAGGTCGTGGTTTTGCCACAGCCCGAAGGACCAAGGAGCGTAATGAATTCATTCTGGTTGATATAAAGGTTGAGATTGTCGACGACTGTTTCGCCATCGAATTTCTTCGTGACGTTGACCAATTCGATCAGTTTTTTTGCCATCTGGCGGTGTTCCTCTTTTATATCGCTTTCGCGTATTTTTTACAAACATATTATGGTATTTTTTTTTACCATTGCAATAAAAATTTTTAGAATTGGGCTTCCACGTAAAAATGTGGGCAATTCATCGCTATTATTTTTTAGAAAAGTGTCTATCAAGAAAACGAAAAGCGACCGTGGCGGTCGCTTCTATATCGGTTTTTAGAGGGTTGTGACGTCCTTGAGTTTCGAGCTGATCCGACGGACGCGCCGTTTGGCGACTTCGGTCGAGATTTGGCCTGCTAAGACGGCATGAATGATTTCGGCAACGGCACGAGCGGTTTCGAGGGTGCATCCGCGAGTGGTTAAGGCGGCAAATCCGATGCGGATGCCGGAGGTCTTGGACGGCTTCTCGGTATCGCCCGGGATCATGTTCTTGTTGAGCGTGATCAAGGCTTCTTCAAGCAGGTGTTGTGCATCGTATCCGGTCATCCCATAACTCCGTTTGGTATCGACGAGGAATAGGTGAGTTTGCGTTCCGCTGACGGTGGCGCCCAATTCTTGGAACCGTTCGGCACAGGCCTTGGTGTTTTCGACCACACCTTTGATGTATTCCTTGTATTCGGGGGTCAACGCTTCAAGGAAGCATTGGGCTTTCGCAGCAATGATGTTTTCCAACGGTCCGCCTTGGTGGCCGGGGAAACACGCAAAGTTAATCTTTTTATTCATTTCTTCGGTGTTGCAAAGAATCAATCCACCGCGCGGCCCGCGTAAGGTCTTGTGGGTGGTCGAGGTCACGACATCGGCAAAGGGTACCGGATTTTGGTGATATCCCGCGGCGATGAGGCCTGCGATATGCGCCATGTCGACCATGAAATAAGCACCGTTTTCTTTGGCAATCGCGCCGATGCGTTGGAAGTCGATTTCATAGGGATAGGCCGAGAAGCCGGCAAGAATGAGTTGCGGTTTCACTTCTTGGGCGATTTTGGCCAAGCCTTCGTAGTCGATGTGACCCAAAGCATTCAAATGATAATGTTGGATTTTGTAATAACGCGAAGAGAATGAGACCGGCGAGCCGTGGGTCAAGTGTCCGCCCTCATCAAGGGACAGCGAGAGAATGGTATCGCCGGGGTTAAGTAAAGCGGCATAGGCAATCATGTTCGCGGACGAGCCGGAATGCGGTTGCACGTTGGCAAATTTGGATCCGAACACTTTGCAGGCGAGGTCAATCGCCAATTGTTCGATTTTGTCGATGTTTTGGCATCCCCCGTAATAGCGTTTGCCGGGAAATCCCTCGGCGTATTTGTTGGTTAAAATTGATCCGCACAATTCGCGGACTTTGACCGAAGCGAAGTTTTCACTGGCAATTAATTCCAAACCTTCGTTTTGTCGTTTGGTTTCGTCTTTTAAAAAGAGTCTTAAATCATCCATGGTTCATTCCTCCGGAAGATCTTTTCTTATTTTAAATTATAGAGGATAAAAGTTAAAAATGAATGAGAAAAAAAGAAAACCGGCTAAGCCGGTTGTTTGGCGAGTGCGGGATTGGGTTTGTGAGTGAAGATGCCGGCGACCAGATAAACCAACATACCTCCGAGGAAAAAGGCGAGTATGTAACAGATTAAATAGACCAACCAGCCCCAGAAAACACCCCATGAGCTTTGACCTTTCGCCAGAATCGTGCTCAAGACAGGGAATGGACTGGAAATCCATGGGCTGAGGAAGAACGGATTAAGTCCGATTTGCGGGGCAAATAGGTGGATGGCCATGTTCATGACGATGGCAATGAGGATGAACATCGATAAGATCGAGGCCGCTTGTCTCCATTGGAGAAGGCTTGTGCCAATCCGATAACGGGCGACTAAATAGGTGCCCACCACAATCATCGATCCGTGCCACACCATCGTATGGATGCAGATGCTGATCTGGTTGGTAAACACCGTTGTGGGATACGCCATCACGGCTAAGCCGGCAATAAGACCGAAGATTCCAATGAAGGAATAGCAGGCTTCTTTGCGTTTTTGGTTTTTAATCCACGGTGCGATTAAACAAACATACAGCGGAACCGAGCAGAATTGGAACGGAAACAAGTACCATGAATAGTTGGTAAACAGCGTAGCATAGAAGATTTGCTTATAGATTTCGATGCCGGTCAATAAGACGCCGAACATAAAGACGGTCCAATCGGTTTTGGATAGACGGCTCTTAGAATCATCTTTTTGGATATGGACGCCCGCCAAACGAATGACGAGGAAACAAAACAGAATGACCAAGGCGATGAAAATGAAGTGAAACCAACTAAATGGCAAATCGACATTGGGGTTGACCGTAACGGGCCACCTCCAAGCATCAATCGCGGTTAACAGGAACATCGGGAGCACCGCCATGGCTAAAATGACACCACGGAGTCCCTTTTCCTTGAGTTTGACTTTTTGCAACACCCCTGCAAGCACGGCTTCAAGCACAAGGAAAGCAGCGATGAGTGACAATCCGATCAAGTTGGACATAGAATATTCCCCTTTTTAAGTCGACACTAGAGAAAGCATAAAGTTTTAAATACTTCTTGTCAAATCGGGACTTTTTGATGAGTCCCTGCCAATAAAGACAACGCAGAGGGTTCTTTTTTTCCAAAAATGTTTTTTAATGCGATGTTTGCGCGATGGAAAATAATTTCAAAATCGAAAAAAGGGCAATTGACATTTCAATTATTAGAACAAATACTGTTAATATATAAATATATTATCGAAGGGAATAATCCTATGAAATCATTTGAATCCTTTCTCAAAACGCCCTTAGCTCACCGCGGTCTTCATGACGACCGTTTGGCCGAGAACTCGATGGGCGCTTTTAAAGCGGCCGTCGAACATGGCTACGGAATCGAACTCGATGTCCACGTCATTAAAGACCAAACCATCGTCGTCGTGCATGACAACGAACTCAAACGCGTGACCGGCTTTGATGTCCGCGTCGAAGATCTCACCAAAGACGAATTATCAAAATACCCCCTGACCATCGGCAAAGAAACCATTCCGACACTCAAAGAAATGTTGGACATGGTCAATGGCCGTGTCCCGGTTTTGATCGAATTGAAAGTGACCGGTGACTTCGATGCCAAAAATCCGTTACTGCCGGAAGGCGTCTTAAAAGTTTTGGAAGGTTATCCGAATCCGGAGAACATCGCCATCCAAAGTTTTAACCCGTATGTCATGCGTTATCTTCGCGACCACAATGCCCCCTATCGGTTAGGGCAATTGTCGTCTTGCAAGTTGGAAGGCCAAAGCAAATTCGTGGAATGGCTCTTTGGCACCCTCAACGTGCTCAAGATTTCCAAAGCCGACTTTGTGGCCTACGATATCCTTTATTTACCTTCGCGTCATGTCGCGCGGCGTAAGAAAAAAGGCATGCCGATTTTAACTTGGACCGTGGATACGCCCGAAAAGCTGGCCACCGCCCGGAAATATACGGACAATGTCATTTTCGAAAAAATTCGCGTTTAATCGCTACTTTTTCTTAATGAACGATACCAAAACTTCTATTCAAATGTTAAGATAAGTTAACCTGTCGGTGCTTTACATGGTCGGGAATGATACAGACGAATCCCCCCATGGCGAAAATAATGTCCTAAGGAGGATTTATGAAACTCAATTCAAAGCGCACAATTCTTGTCGGTTTCGCATTCTGCCTCATCTGCTTGTTCTGGTCAGTCTATGATTCCGTCATCTCCAAGATGCTCATTAACTCGTTCGGTATGAACCAACTTTGGTCCGGCGTCGTGATGTCCATCGATAACGTCCTTGCCTTGTTTATGCTCCCGTTATTTGGCGTCTGGTCCGATAGAACCAAAACCAAATGGGGCAAACGTACTCCGTACATCTTCTTGGGTACGGTCGTCGCAGCCGTTGTCTTAATCGTCATCGGTGTGGTCGACTTCTACCAACAAATCGCCGTCGAAGGCGCCGGTATTTCCGGAATTACCTTCAACGAAGGACTCAGCCGCTATTTCTTTGATGGCGGAGACATTCTCGGCTATGCCTTGAAAGAAGATGCTGCCACCGCTCGCCGCGCCTTGATTTGGGCCAACGTAACCGCAGTCAACCCCGGTTACTTAGTGGCTTTTGTCTGCATCCTCTTGGTCGTCTTGGTCGCCATGGCTTCCTTCCGGACACCGGCCGTTTCGTTAATGCCGGACGTCACTCCGAAACCCTTACGTAGTAAAGGCAACGCCATCATCAACTTGATGGGTACCGTCGGTGGTTCCATCGCCCTTGTGTTTATGACCTTTACTTCGAAAGACTATGAAAGCTATATTTTGACCTTCGTGGTCACCGCGATTCTGATGATCGTCATGTTGATCGTCTTCATTACCACCGTCAAAGAAATCAAATGGGTCCGTGACATGCACGACCAATCCTTGAAATATGGTGTTGAAGATCAAGTCGAAGTCAAAGAAGAACTCGAAGGCAAAGCCGAAAAAATGCCCAAAGATGTTCAAAAGAGTTTCATATTGATTTTAACCGCCATCATCTTATGGTTCTTCGGTTACAACGCCGCCACGACCAAATTCTCGGTCTATGCCGGTGACGTTCTCGATATCGGCTATACGGTTCCGTTACTCGTTGCTCAAGTCGCTGCTTTGATTGCCTTTATCCCGATTGGTGCCATCGGTACCAAAATCGGTCGTCGCAAAACCATTTTGATCGGTATTTGCATCTTAACCGCCGCCTTCGTCTTAGGTATCTTCGTCACCGCCAACACCGCTGTCTTGATGTACATCGTCATGGCAATGGCCGGTATCGGCTGGGCTACCATCAACGTCAACTCCTACCCGATGGTCGTCGAAATGTCCCGCGGTTCCAACATCGGTAAATACACCGGTTACTACTACACCGCCAGCATGGCTGCGCAAATCGCGACCCCGATTCTCTCAGGCGCTTTGATGGATATCAATATTCACATCCTCTTCCCCTACTGCGCCATCTTCTGCGCTTTAGCTTTCATTCCGATGTTCTTCGTCAAACACGGCGATTCCAAGCCTGTTCCGACCACGAAGCTTGAAGCTTTAGGCGGCGCTGACGATTAATCTCCATGGTTGACCGTTTCGGAAAAAAACTGCATATCACCGGCAAGAAACTTTTCTTGCTGGATCAAGATGGGACCATCTACAACGATGGTTCCCTTTTTGACGCTACACCCGAATTTTTGAAAACGATCAAACGTCTCGGGGGACGCTACGTCTTCATCACCAACAATTCATCTAAGTCCGTTGATGACTACGTCCGTAAATTGACCAAGATGGGCATTAGCTGCGACCGTGAAGATTTCTTTACCTCGTCGCAAGCCACCGCTCTTTATCTTCATGCCCACTATCCCGGTAAAAAAGTTTACTGTGTCGGCACTAAAAGCCTGCAAGCAGAACTCCAAGCCGCGGGCATCGAATTGACTGACAGCGAACATGCCGAAGTCGCGTTGATGGGCTATGACACGGAACTCACGTATCAAAAACTGATGGACCTAAGTCGTTTGTTGACACAAAAAGACGTCCCTTATATCGCCACCAATCCCGATTGGGTATGCCCGGTCGATTTCGGATTTGCTCCCGATTGCGGTTCCTTCGCCTTCATGATTGAAAAGGCCACCGGGAAAATGCCGTTTTTCATCGGCAAGCCCCGCCCTGCGATGATTGAACTGGTGATGGAAAAATTCCATTACAAAAAAGAAGAAACCGTCGTCATCGGTGACCGTCTCTACACGGATATCCAAAGTGCGATCAATGCGGGAGTCACGTCCATCTGTGTGCTCTCGGGTGAAGCAAAATTGGATGATGTTATCTCAGGCGACATCAAACCCGATTACACGCTCGATTCGATTGCCGACATCTTCAAATGAACAAATGAAAAGCCATCGCGATGATGGCTTTTTTCTACCAATGATTTTTGGCGTGTTCGCAGAAGGCGAGCATGTTTTGGATGGGAATGACTTCTCCGGTATCGGTGACGACTTTCCCCGACCACAACCCAAACACTTGGTGACATTCCAGGAACACCGGGCCGGCTTGGGTTTTCGTGTAATTATCATACGTTGGGATCATCGTTAACTCGAACCGCTTATCGTTGCTGTGAAACACCCACGGCTTCATGAGGTCTTTTTCATCGCGGATGAGCGTGATCTGATCGAGTTTGTGGGCGACTCCGTCCAGAAAGAGCATGTTTTCCGTGGCGTTTTTTAAAACGCCAAAGCCAAATCCGAGGTTGAACCCAAAGTAGCGCCCATCTTTCAGTTTTGTCGCTCCATTGCCCCAAAACCATTGATTTTTGAAAGGCCACACACCGCGTCCCCAGTCCAAAAGGCCGAAAGCCTTCTCGCCGAAGTGAACGATCACGTCACCGATGGTGACCGTTCCAATGGCCCGCATGCAGTTGAGCTTGTAGTTCAAGTAGAATTGACGCGTTTTTTTAAAAGGCGTGGCAATGACCATAGCTTGACTTGAAGGAGGCGCGTAAAGCCAAAGGTCAACAAAGACTTTTTGGCCGACATCGTCAATCGCGTTCAAGGTGAGATGACGGGTATCGTTATGGACCTCAAAACGCATCAGAAAATCTTTGTCCGAATAGGTCGTGGTGTGATCGGCTTCGCCATTTTTTTCAAGATTCAAACTGCCCTTGCTGAAAAAGTGATTCATTCCCGCCGAATATTTCTTGCCGGTTTTTAAGCTGAACAAGGTGAACGATACCGTGCTGAAGTAATAGATGTCGCTCATGTTCATTTGCAGGACGTAATCGCCATCGGTGATTTGATAGAAGTCCCACTCCTTGAGACGTCCGGGGCGGGCAACCGAAGCGCGGTCATAATCAAAAAGAAGATGCTTGGCAAAACCGCGAACCGCCAAGCGTCCGTCATATTTAAGAAGCGTGGTTTTTTCTTTTATCTCATTTTGCATCAAGGGCCACTTCGGCTTCCTTAGCCTTGGCGGAGACACGTTTGCGATAATGTTTGCTCACAAAATAAAGCGGGATGAATGAAAGCACGGATAAGGCCGCGGCAACGATGAACAAAACACCGTTGGGCACCATGCCTGAAACCGGACCGGTTCCGTAGTCGACCGTGTAATAATCCCCGTAAGACGCAATGATCGGGTTGGCAATCATCGGGCCGATGACCATCGGGATTAAAACGAAGAAGAGAATCCGGATGCCTTCAAATTGTCCACGGGATTCATCAGGATAGAGTTCCTTGGCCCAAACCATCGTGGTCTGCATCGTCACGATGTAACCCACACCGATACAAATGATACCGATGAACAAAGGAATGTTGGCTAACGAGAAGAGGTTCGCCGGATCCGAGCCGTTCCCCCAAAGGTAGAAGACGACGAGGCCGAGGATGTTGATGCCGAAGATGACGGCCAATAAACCCGGAGATTGGTTCTTTTTGATGAAGTGTCCCGCGGGGATCGTACAGAAGACGCCTAAAATCAAAGCGGCTCCTTCGATGTACCCAAACATATCCGCGGCAAATCCGTATTTATAAATAAAGATGTTGCCGATGTGGACGAAATAGACGTTGAAGGCGATGAAGAAGACGGTCACCATGACGTTCAATAACAAAAGTTCGCGCATCGCGAAGAAGCGTTTGAAATTGAAGGCACTGGCGAATTGATGCCAGAAACTTCCGTTTTTATAGGATTTAAGTTTCGGGGCGTCTTTGACCGTGAAAATCGATAACAAACCGATCAAGATGACCAAAATGCCCATGCAGATGAAGAAGACGACATAGCCGAAACTGGCGACGATCATCCCGCCGATGACGGTTCCGATGATGGTCCCCAAGACCGGTTGGACGGCTAGCGCAGTGCCGATAGCACTTTTATTTTTGTCGTTGAGCATGTCGCTGAGCCAAGCGTTGAACCCCGAATCGTTGCCCATCGAGCCGAAGAAGCTCATGATGGCGTCGGCCATGATCAGTAAGATGGCGGCCACCATGACAAACCCTTCGATGGAGTGCGAGATGTACGAAGTTAAACCATAAACGATGGTGAAGATACCCCAGAGGATGTAGCCGATGGATAAGAGCGGCTTTCGGGTTCCCAGCCGATCGGAGATGGTTCCGAAAAAGAACGTCGAGAACGTCGTCACGATGGCGGATACCGCCACCATCCAGTTGACGATGGTCGAGTTCGGGGCGATTTCAGCGTAGACGAAGGTGTTAAACCATTGATTTTCGACATTCCAGCAGATTTGCCCGGCCATGCCTAAAACCCAGATGAGCAAGAGGTTGCGGCCGGAGATGGCTTTCGCGATTTTTTGCATATGATATTATCCTTTTAGCTATTTTCTATCCTAGCATTAAAAAGGAAAAAAGGGATAGCCAAAAAGGAAAAAAGACAGCACATGTCGTGTTTTTAAATAAGAAATGGTTTTACCCTTTCTTGGCGCGGTATTCGTAATGGATATATTCGACGTTCTTCGGGTCCGTGGCCAATGATTTCATGTAGGCATAAATACGGTCGCGAAGATCCTCTTGGGCTTCCTTGAAACCTAAGTTCTTATTGGGATAAAAGGGTTCGCTGATGGTCAGCGTCATCCCGGGTGTTCGATGGCCTTTGCGTTCACGGTAGGTAGTCACCATCGCAAACGACGGGACGTTCAATTTTAAGGGATAACGGAAAGAGGTTGACGGAAACGGACGGATGCCAGTGTAATAAGGCCAAATATGGGCTTCGGGATAAATGGCTACGACGCGTTTCTGACGAATGCGTTTTTCCACGGTGGACATGAAGAGTTTCATACCGCCCAACGTATCGGGAACGGGGATGGCGCCCAACATCAAGACGACATTTTTAAGACCCTTGATCGATACCGCATCGGGATCCGCAATCAAATAGGCTTTTTTGGGATAGGCCACGATGGCGGGGGTGACAGAATCCACTGCTTGCGTGTGATTGGCATAAATGAAATATCCGGTTTTCCGTGCGAGTCGCAGGTTCTTGCGGTTTTTTATCTTTAATCCGAAACGGACCTTGGCCACCAGCCAAACAATCGGAGAAGCAATCAAATAGTAAAGAAGGAAAGCAAAAAAGTTCCATACCGGATTGTGGTTGACGTACTTCAAATGGCCGTCGACCTTTTTCGTCGAAATATCGGTTCCGGCGAAATCGTCATTCAGTTCGTCGGAATAATAGACGGTTTTAGTGGGTTTCATAACAATTCCTTGAAGGCAATAACACCGTTTAGTCTAAGCATGTTTCCTTAGTCCGTCAAATGGAAGTCAAGAATGGCTTGGGCCACCAATTTACGGAAAGAGGGCGAGGCGGCATTGGCTGCTTCTTGCACTTCTTCATGCGAAAGCGGGGTTTTGGAGATGCCCGCAGCTAGATTGCTGATGAAGGAAAGGGCCACGACGCGAAGTCCGCAATGGACCCCGGCAATGGCTTCGACGGCGGTCGACATGCCTACCGCATCGGCGCCCATCTGCGCAAACATTTTAATTTCAATGGGACTTTCATAGGAAGGACCCGAATACTGCACATAAATGCCTTGTTGGACCGGAATTTGGAGACGATCCGCCGTGGCTTTCAAAGAAGCCCGAAGCTTCGGATCGTAAATATGGCTCATATCGGGAAACCGCGGACCCAATTCGTCGATGTTAGGGCCCACCAAAGGATTGGGGACAAAACAGGAAAGATGATCTTCGATGACCATGAAGTCACCCGGCTTGTAGGAAGGATTGATGCCCCCGCAGGCATTGGTCAGGAAAAGAACTTTGGCTCCGAGAAGTCGCATCAAGCGGACCGGCAACACCACCGTTTGCATCGGATAACCTTCAAAAAAGTGAATTCTACCCTTCATGACCACGATGGGAACGCCTTTCAAATGGCCAAAGATCAGTTTTCCTTCGTGTCCAGGGACCGTCGACACCGGAAATCCATCGATCTCGCCATAGGGGATTTCGCACACGGCGGTGATTTCCTTGGCAAAGTCGCCGAGACCCGATCCCAGTACGAGACCTAAGACAGGAACGAAGTCGGTTTTTTTACGGACGCTGGCGAGGCAGCGTTTTAAGGTTGGTTCTTGAATGTTCATTTTAATTACCCAGCACCATTTTACAATAATCCATGAGGGTTGCGTTATCTTCCTAAAATCTCTTATAGGGACAAAAAGATTAGACCAACGGAGTTACGTCTTGAAAAGTTGCCTCGGGGGTCATAAAGTAAACTTAGTGAGGAAATCGCTATGATTAAAATCATCCACGCCGTCAAAGGCAAAGTCGAGATGCTTACCGAAGCCGCCAAAGGATGCTGGATTCAAGTCATTCAGCCCACTCCTGAAGACATTGCGTACTTAGAAAAACTCGGCGTCGGCCACGACTACATCAAGTATGCGTTGGACGAAGAAGAATTGGCCCGGTCCGAATCTGAAAATGGACAAACCTTGATCATCGTGGACCTTCCCACCGCCCCCGAAAACGCCCGCAAGCCGACACCCTCGACGATGCCGGTCGCATTTATTTTGATCAACGATGACTTTTTAATCAGCGTTTCCGTGAAAGAAAACGACCTTTTTGATGAAATCCTGAAAGTCGCTTCGCTCAATACGGCCAATCGCACCAAAACCATCCTTCAATTCTTAGGCAAAGCCTCGATTAAATATATGCAAGCTTTGAAAGAAATCGACCGCATCGTTTCGGAAATCGAAAAAAGAGCCGTCAAATCCGTCGGAAAAGGCGAAATTCTCGAACTCATGGAAGTTCAAAAATCGCTCGTCTATATTACGTCGTCTTTAAAAGCCGACGAAGCCATGTTGGAACGGATTAAACTTGGAAATGTCTTAAAGATCGCTAACGGCGACATGTCGTTTGCAGAAGACATCCTTATTGAAATCCGGCAAGCCCGCGAAATGGCGGACATCCACGAACGGTTGTTGACCAACACAATGGATAACTACGGATCCATTATTTCCAACAACCTCAACGACATCATGAAAGTATTGACCTCGATTACCTTGGTCTTTTCGATTCCGATGATTATCTTTGGCCTCTACGGCATGAACGTCGACGGTTTATGGTTCGCCGGGTCGCCCTACTTCGCCATCGGCATCACCGTATTATTAATGATTGCCATGGCGGTTTGGTTCATTCGAAAAAAAATGCTTTAAGATTTCTCTCAAAGCATTCGGTTTTATTTTTTGAAGCTATCGTTGGCTTGGACCAAAGCCTCGATTTTGGTGAGCAATAAGTCGGTCGCGTTACGGTTATAGCCGCCTTCGGGAACAATGATGTCCGCGTAAATCTTGGACGGTTCAACGAAGGAGTCGTGCATCGGTCGGACGGTCGACAAGTATTGTTCGATGACCGAATCAAGGGCGCGGCCACGTTCTTCGATGTCGCGTTGAATGCGACGTAACAAGCGGATATCGGCAGGCGTATCGACGAAGATCCGGAAATCGCATTGTTTACGGATTTTTTCAATCGCGAAGATCATAATGCCTTCGAGAATGATGACGGGGGCGGGATGAACCACCACGGTCTTGGTCGAACGGGCGTGGTTCACAAAATCGTAAACCGGGTGTTCGATCGTTTTGCCTTTTTTGAGGGCAATCAAGTGAGAGACGAGCAGATCGACATCGAAAGAATCGGGATGGTCGTAATTGAGTTTTTCTTTTTCGGCATAACTTAATTCGGGACGGTCGCGGTAATAATCGTCGAGACGAAGTATCGCTGTTCCAAACTCTGCGGATTCGCTGATGAGTTTTTTAGCGAGTGTCGTTTTCCCCGACGCCGTTCCTCCGGCAATGCCAATAACGATTGATGGGGCCATTTTAATATTCTCCTACACAAAATATTACCATTATTGGTGGGGTTAGTCTAAAACAAACCGCTTTCAGGAAGGTGGTGACTTTCGCCTAAGGAAAAAAGACATTATAATATAATAATCTTTCAAACTTAAAGGAGACGGAAAATGAGACTTGGCGTCATCGGACCGAACGGTGCCGGAAAATCACTGCTTTCACGGAAATTAGCGGCTTATTACCACTGTGAACTGGTGAAAGAACCCGTCGAAAAGAATCCCTACTTACCTTATTTTTACAATGATAAAGTAAATTTTTCATATCTTGGACAAAATGCTTTCTATAGTGCGCTGTTCCTCTTGATGTGGAATACCAAAGATTTAAAAGACGTCATCTTCGATTCCACGATGTACAGCAACCTGGTTTATACCGAACTGCTCCGCTTGGAAGGATTCATGACGGTCTCCGAAGCTTCGCTGTCGTTTGCGATTGCCGATGAACACATCAAGCAACTTCCACCGCTTGATTTGGAAATCGTGCTTGTGCGGTCGACCGATCAACTCTTCAAAAACGTTCGTAAACGCGGCCGCGACATTGAAAAAGGCCAAGAAGAATACTTAAACTTCCACTACGCGAATTACTACAAAGCGATTCGCCAAATCTATATCAACTATAAAGTCCCTAAGAACAAGATTCTGTTCTTGGAAGTCGGCGATATGGAAGACCCGACCGAATTTGCCCGGATCATCGCCGCGATTGAAAAGGCTTATCAAAACTCACTCAAATAAAAAGAGGA
>ERZ1645192.721-NODE-721-length-27631-cov-6.485821_pt1 | contig 27631 bp, 25 predicted proteins | sample MGYA00575354_ERZ1645192 | MGnify/ENA primary metagenome ERZ1645192 (study PRJEB40844, sample SAMN11349763) | freshwater sediment metagenome | isolation source: river sediment | host: Sediment | place: India: Faizupur Khadar , New Delhi | collected 2017-02-21 ... | reverse complement strand
TCGAAACGCCCCCGCCCGGTCCGGGTGATTAAACCCTCGAATAAACGGGCACCAGGTACGTCTTCTGAAAATCCAACCCGGGCAGCTCCAGCCGCACGCTCAGCTCCCAAAAAATCGCCCGGGGCGAACTCAAGCTCGTCGTAGGCGCATCTCCGGGCAGCTCATACCGAAGCTCCACGCTGTCGCCAATCAGGAAATTCCTCGGCTGTTCCAGCACCCACGCGGCGCTCCAGAGACAATCCTGCTTCACGCTGCTGTGGCGCTTTCTTCCCACCCGCTCGATCTCAATCCACTGCTCGATGCAACGCAGCGTAAAACGTCCCTTCATTACCTGGTGGATGCCGCGACCGGGCTGCCAGGAAATCGAGACCGGCTGGCCCGGCCGAAAAGGAAACTGATCAAACAGGATGCGGGATTTCCCAAACTTAACCGCCCGCCCGAGCTGCCGCGCCGCCTGCCACCAAAGAATCAGGAGAAAGACATCAAATATCACGACGATGACCTTCACCATCCACGCGCCGCCCGCCACAAACGCCCACCAGTTGAACACAGACAAAAAAACAGTAACTCCTATGGCGAACGCGAACGCTTTTGCCGTGTCTTTCCACTCCGAAACCTGGAACTGGCGCGGATCCCACGGGTAATCTGCAAAGGCGGGTTCGCCATGGTGTTCTGGAAGCAGCCGTTTGATTTTCGCGCGCGTGATCAACTCGGTCGCAGCAAGGCTCCACACGAAAAGGCCGCCCAGAAGGAAGGAGGACCCAGCCGCGGTCAGCACCCAGTAAGGCGCATGCACGCTGGCGCTATCCGTCTTCACCACTCCCACCCCCATCAGCACGATCCACACACCCGCCGCCACAAAAAGACCGCCAAAGATAAACCCCATCGCCGGGGGAATGCCGGGGGTGGCGCCCCGCCGCTGGATCAGGCCGGTCACTCTTTGGCGGCCCGCCGATGACACTTCGTAGCGATCCGGTTGCACAGGCGTTAAGGATGATGCGCGGCAGTGTATTCGTTCAACAGCCGCAGATAAATCCCATACTGATCGAGACTCACCCCCGGCGGAGTCTGGTGATCCACACTCGGAATAAAACCACCACGCTCCATCAGCGGCGCCAACCGCTCAAACTCGGCGCGCATGGCCTGCTCGCCCCGGGTCATGGTCATTTTGTCAAAGTGTCCAACCAGGATCAGGTCCGGAAACTGTCCCCGCAGCTTGCAACCGTCCACTCCAGCCTGCCGCTCCAATGGCAGCACACCCCGCACACCCAACTCCCGCAGCCACGGCACAAGCAGCGTAACATCCCCGTCCGTGTCCACAATAGGCACAATGCCCCGCTCGAGCAGCCGCGGAATCAGCTTACGATAATAGGGAGCGATAAACTCGTTGAATGTACCCCGGGAGATCATCGGACCGTGATTATACGACATGTCCTCCGCAATGGTCATGAACGTCGGCACGCACACCGGCAAAAACGCGTCCAGCAGCTTCAGGTTGAACTCCAGCAGGTCCGAATTGATCCGGTGCAGCAGCTCGGGTTGGTCCGCAAACGCATACATCAGCTTCTCGAACCCCATCAATGTGCGCGGAAACCAGAAGAAACCCTCCAGGGTGCACCACACCACAGCCTCTCCCCGCGCCTGCCGCCGCGCCCAGTCCGCCATCCCGGCAATCGCCGCGTCATGGCATGGAAAAAGGTCCCGCCGCACTCGAAGGTAATCCTCCATGTTTGAAACGATGCCCTCAACGTGATGCTGCGTCGCCTCGATGGTGGGATCGGTGGTGCTGAACCAGTACTGCTGGTAGGGATCCAGCCCGAAGTGATCCGAGATGCCAACCACGTTGTGAAAAGGCAGCTCCGCAGGCAGCCCTTCCCCGTGCCAGCGGGCAATCGTCTCATCCCACCACATGGCCCATTCCCACCGCGGCAGGCGGTCCACGCTCTGAAACTGCATGACCGCCCGGAACCGTTCAACGTGGTTCATCGTCTCCATACCGCGATCACGGTGGACAGCTCAGCGCCGATCAATACGCGGCTTCAGAACCGCCATGCTGCGCTGATAAATCTCCTCGGGCGTGCCGTGCGCGGGAATGCTCAGCAGCAAATCCCGCTTCCGGTAGAAATCCGCCAGGGGCGCCGTGCTTCTTTCATAGGCCTCCATGCGCACACGAATGGATTCCGGCCGGTCATCCTCGCGCTGATACAGCTCGCCGCCGCAGTGATCACACACCCCCTCGACCTTCGAAGGCATCGTCTGAACGTGGAACACCGCCTTGCACTTGGCGCAGGTGCGGCGCCCGGAAAGCCGGGCAATCACCTGGTCCAGCGGCAAATCGTAGCTCAGCACACCATCCAGCGCAATGGACTCATCCCCAAGCATCTTCTCAAGCGCCTCAGCCTGCGCAACGGTTCTCGGAAAGCCGTCCAGCAGGAAACCCCGCTCGCACTTCAGGCACGCAATCCGCTCGCGCACCAGGTCCAGCACCGTCGTGTCCGGCACAAGGTCGCCCCGCTTCATGTAGTCCAGCGCGGCTGTCAAAGCGGGCGTGCGCTCGCTCGCGTCCAGCGCCTTGGCGGCGCGAAAAATGTCCCCTGTGGAAAGATGGCACGGCCCCAGGCGCTGCGATAACAGGTCGGCTTGCGTGCCCTTGCCCACCCCGGGAGCGCCCAGCAGCATCAGCCGGAGCGGTACTTGCCCGGGCCCCGGCGGCGGCGCGCACTGCCCGGTTCCACCTTGAATCCACAATTTTCGATCGCTCTTCTTTTGCATAAATGAATCAGGAGTTCCGCAGACGCCCCCATTGGCCCCCGGCTTCTTGAAAGCCGCGCAACGCGCATCCGCAACGACCGGTTCCGCCACAGGAGGCGCGTTGCCCGCATCCCTCGCGGCGGCGGCCCGGAACGCGGCCCATCTTAGCCCCTCCGCGCCGCATGACAAGGTCCGGATTTTGCAAAAAGGAAACCCGCCAATTCAAAGCCTGTCGAATGAAAGTCTCGAAAGTAACCTCACCGCTCTCATTGTCATTTGCCTCCGATCCCGGCTTAATGAACAGCTTGTCGTCCTCGGTGAAGTCGGTGCCGAAACGCTCGTTCAATTCCTTGATGATCTGCGACAGCGGCTCCTTTGGATCACGATCCAGCCGATACTGCTTAACGGCATCCTGGACGGACTGCCCTTTGAACGGGTTCTTCAACTCCCCCGTGAACAACGGCAGGCCGTTCAGGAAAATCGCCATGTCCAGGCTCTTTTCGTTCTTCTGGCTGAACTTGAGTTGGCGAACGATGGTGAACTGGTTGGCCAGGTAGAGCTTCCGGGCCGACTCGTTGAGACCCGATGACGGGCGGAAATAGACCAACCGGAATTTGCAGCCGTTGGCCTTGATCCCCTTGCGCAGGACGTGAAGCGTGCCGTGCTTCTGAATCTCGGACGCCAGGCGCTTCAACAGCATCGGCTTCGCATCGGCGCCGTGCTGCTTCTGCATCTTGTCCCACTCCTTCGGCTGCGTGGCGTAGATGAAATCCAGCACGTCCTTCGGGATCAGACAGAGTTCCTTGTTGTAGTCCGCGGATTCACGACGGCGGTAGCCGCCTGAGAGATACGGACCGGTCGCAGCATCGCCCAGGGCTGCCACATCCTTCGAGCCGCTGCTCAACGGGTCACGCAACAGGCTCGCCTCGATGCTGGATTCAAAGTTCTTTTCGCTCGTGTCCATAACTCATCTCTCCGGCTGCCACGGCCCGCCCTTCGGCCAATGCGCCGTGAATTTCCCGCCGCCCGCCGCCGCCGTCACAACCGGCATGAGAAAATCGCGCACGGCTTCGATCACCGTCATCAGGTTCGCCTCGACCAACTTGAGCCGCCCGCGCTTGACGAACGCCCGCCACTGCTCCCGTTTCGTCGCGTCGTTGCCAAATTTATCCGTCAACGCGAACGGCGCTCCGTCCGGCAGTGGTGTCTTTCTCCGCTTGAACGTCGCCGCGATGGAGGCGGCCAGCCCCGCGCCGTCAAACTCAAATTCCCGGCTCATCACCCAGAGGTCATAGAAATCCTTCATCCGGCTGTTGAGGATGCCCAGGTTCACCATCGCCTCGAACTTCTCCGCGATGGAGGTTTCCCGACGATACATCGCCAGCCGGGGCGCGGGAAATTCCAGCAAGGGCGGAAAGTCACCTTTCGCAGGCTTGGGCGTCACGGCATCTCCGAACCCGATGTCCACCTGCAACGGAACCCGGGCGGTGCCCAGTTTCGCCATCAGTTTCACCCGCACGCCCTGGTATGCCTGTTCTTCGCGAATGTTCTCCGCTTGCACGCTGTCCGGCTCGAACGTCAACCCGTCCTCAACCACCGGCATCGCACACAGTTCGCGGAAGACACTCCTGAGTTCATCGCGGGACGCCGTTTGCAGCGCCATCAAGTCCAGGTCTTTCGTCGCCCGGTAGGAATGACCGCCCCAGACGACAAACATCATTGCGCCTTTCAGCACAAACGCATCCCGGTATTCTGACTGGCCCAGGCGGTACATCAATCGCTCCAGGCCGTAGCGCATGAGCAAGAGTTGAAACTCCTCGTTCGACTGACGGGCCTGCGCCAGCAGCCGCGCGTACACCGAAGCGCCGAGGTTCCGTGGGTTTTCGCGGCTCATACCAGTGACTCCAGATAGGGCCGCATCACGTTCGACACGCGGCACACCTTGCCAAAATGCCACAGGTCGTCGGCCTTCGCTTTTTTCTGCCGCCAGCCGTCGCGCAGCGCCTCCATACACACGTCCAGTCCGACCTTCTTCCGGTACTTGAAACAGTCGGCGATGGTCTTGGCCGCGCTATACACGCGCACCGGCACTTTCTGGATGACGTGCGTTTCCACCCCTTCGGTTAGCGCCTTGCCGGAAAAATACACGACGCGCAGCGGCGGATAGTCCAGTTTGGGCCGCCAGGCCCGCTCCTCGATGGCCAGCCAAAGGTCGGCGGGCAACTGCGTCGTCAGCCCATGGAATTGCAGAGCCGAGAGCAGGCAAACGACGCCGTTCGGCACGCGCTTGGCGCACTCAATGAGGGCTTGATGCTCCGTGGCCTCGGCACTCGCCAGGCGGTAAAGCCCGCGCCCGGCCTGCTCCACCAGCTTTTGCTCGACCGCCAGCTTGAGGTAGATGCGCGGGATGCCGTGGGCATCGAGGTCGCGGGGACGCAGCACGCCTAGTTCGCGCACCAGCGCCAGCAACTTGTCTGTTCGGTTCATCGGCATGGCGTTTACAATAGCTAGGGACTTCTAAACATTCCCCTAGACTTTGTAAAACCCATTCGGCGGGTTCAAGTGTTACAAAACCTCGGCACTTGTGAATAGGTGCCGAGGTTTTGTAACAGCTCGCCGCGCCCGGCCATTGTGTAAAACTCACTCCACTTGTTCACAAATGGCAAGACTTTTACACATCCTCGCACACGCCCACCGGGCCGACCTCGCCGTCCTGGTGGTCACGAACACTCGTGTTGATCCATGCGTCCGCGACATGCGGCTTCACTTCCCGGTCGAAGTAGTCATTGACGTCCTGGGTGAGCGGCACGTTCTCCGTGTCCCGCAATTCGGGATCAGGCTCCGGCTGGCCGTCGTCGTCCCGGCAAATCTCGGCGGTCTCGTCACGCTCGCCCAGGGCGCTGAAAATGGCCTTGCGCACGGGAGCGCCGAGTTTCAACCCCGCTTTCTTGAGGGTCTCATCCAGAATTCGGGCGAAGTTCTCCCGCTCTTTGCAAAGGGTTTCCAAGCGGAAGGCTCTGTAAAAGCTCCCAGAGTGTGCCGTTGTGCCGAACGCCACAGTTTCTCGAAGCCCTCAAGAGATGGTACCCCCACCCTGAATTGAACAGGGATCAACGGTTTAGGAAACCGCCGCTCTATCCATTTGAGCTATGGGGGCCCAAGGATGCGCCAAGTATAGGATCCCCATCCCCGCCAGCCAAACAAAAGTTGAAAAATGAATGCTCCGCACTCGCACGTGGAAGCCACAGAAGCCGGAACCTGCCGAATGCCCGTCCCGGCTTGAACGTCGCAGACTCCAAGCGCCGCCAAACGCTCGCTCATAACAGGCTTATCGTGTTTACTTGGTCCCGCGCATTTTGTATGATCCCGTTGTTCATGAGCCTTAAAGTTGCCGTTCGTGTGGTGGTGGCAGCAGTCGTGGTGAGTTTTACTTCCCCCGTCTTCTCAGCAGCCCCCGGTGTGCACGAACTTGTCAGCCAGTTCGACCCCGTCAATTACTCGAACATTCTCGCAAACGCCCTCTTCACCCGGCAATACCACAACCGGTTCGCCGTCACCGGCGCCCATCACGATCTGTGCCGCGACTCGATTTACACCCAGTTCGTGAACGCCGGGTTCAGCCCCACATACGACTGGTTTCAGTTTCAGGACAGCAACAACGTCACCCGCACCGCCTGCAACGTGATCGCCGTCAAACAGGGTGTTCTCAAACCGGACGAAATCTTCGTCGCAGGCGCTCATTATGATTCAAAAATGAACCCGGGCGCGGATGACAACGCAACCGGCGTGGCCGCCATCCTGGAAATGGCGCGGATCTTCAACCAGTATCACTTCGCCAGGACGATTGTCTTCGTGGCTTTCGATTGCGAAGAGATTTACGAATACGGCGGCGCGCGCCGGCGCATCGGCAGCACGTATTACGTGCAGCAACATCTGGAGGACAACATGCTCGGCATGGTGTCCGTGGACATGATCGGGCACGAGGCCAGTTCCACGCCCAACACAGCCTGGCTGTATGGATACGCCTCCTCGGAGCCGGTCACCAACCGGCTGGCGCCCGCGCTCATCACCTACGGCGGCCTCGAGGTCGGGCTTAGAACAACGAGTCCCAACCTCAGCGACCATGTCGCCTTCGCCAATGCGGGCTTTCCCGCGTGCCTCCTGATCGAGGCGGCGTTCTCAACCGATAACCCTTTTTATCACAAGTCCGGTGACTTTGTGGATCAGCCGGGCAACATCAGTTGGAATTACGCCAACAAAATGGCCAAAGGCGCCCTGGGATACTTCGCCGGCGAAATTCAACCGGTGGATATCGCGCCGACAGGCCTCGAGCCGGCGCCGCTGGCCGGCGGCGGCTTGCGCCTGAATTTTTCAGGCTTGTCCAACTGCGTTTATGCCATCGAGGTCTCCACGGATCTTTCGCAAAACACCTGGACCCCGGTCTCCACAAACACAGCCGGCCCCGGCGGAATGTTCTGGTTCGATGACGTGAACAGCGCCAGCAAATCCCGCGCTTTTTATCGCGCCCGGTTTGTTTCCGGCGCAACCAGCACCCGGCCCGTCGAGATCGTCCTCGATAATTCGGCAGCCGTATTCAATGGCTCCTGGACCACGGGCGCATCCTCCACGGACAAATTCGGGGCGGATTACAGGTTCGCCGAACTCCCCACGGATAGCTACGCCGAATACCGCCCGAACATCACCGTGGCCGGAAACTACAAGCTCTACGAGTGGCACCCGCAGGGAACCAACCGCACCACAAACGCGCCCGTCCAGATCCATTCGCTCTCAGGAACACAGACGCTCTCCGTGAATCAGCGAATCAACGGGGGAAAATGGAACCTGCTCGGCACTTTCAACTTCACCACAGGAACCAGCGGCTACGTCCGCATCACGGATGACTTCCCCGCCGGCAGCGGAAACGTTGTCCTCGCAGACGCCCTCAGGTTTGTTTTGGAGACTCCGTAGGCGTGGCGCCGGTCATCCCCATGATCTGGTAACCGCAATCCACGTATATCACCTGCCCGGTAATCGCCGCGCCGCCGTCGCTGGCAAGAAAAAGACCCGTGGCGCCAAGCTCCTCGGCGGTGACGTTGCGCTTCAGCGGCGAATAAGTTTCGTAATGCCGGATCATCTCCAGAAATCCTGAAATGCCCCGCGCGGCAAGGGTGTTCACCGGACCGGCGCTAATGCAGTTCACCCGAATGTTCTGGGGCCCGAGATCATACGCCAGGTAACGCGTGCTGGCCTCCAGCGACGCCTTCGCCACGCCCATGACATTGTAATGAGGCACGACTTTCTCGGCGCCGTAATAGCTCATCGCCAGGATGCTCCCGCCCTGTGTCATCAGGGGCTGCGCCGCCCGCGCCAATGCAACCAGGGAATAGGCGCTGACGTCATGCGCGATGCGATAGGCCTCGCGGCTGGTGTTCACAAAACGGCCCTCGAGCGCCGCCTTCGGCGCGAACGCCACCGAATGCAGCAGCAGGTGCAGCACCCCGAACTCCTGGCGGACGGTTTCAAACACCGCCGCTATATCCTCGTCGCGGGTCACGTCACACGGCAGGATGAGGGTATCCTCGCCGAAGGTGGCGGCCAGTTCCTGCACATTGTCCTTGAGCCGCTCGCCCTGGTAGGTGAACGCCAGCTTGGCGCCGGCCTTCGCCCAGTCCTGGGCAATAGCCCACGCAATGGAGCGCTTGTTCGCCACGCCAAAAACAATTCCGTATTTGCCTGCAAGCATCGACATGTTTCGTGCCCAAGTACGCTCAGATTTTTCGGGCAATATCAAGAAAAGCCTTGCCCGCCTGCCCACCCGAATTTGACACCACCACGGGCACCCCCTTGTCCGACCCTTCGCGGATCTCGGTGAAAATCGGGATTTCGCCCAGGAACGGGACGCCTTGCCGAAGCGCTTCGGCCTGCCCGCCGCCATGACCGAATATCTCCACACGCTCCCCTCCGGGCGCGGTGAAGTAGCTCATGTTTTCAACAATTCCAAGAATGGGCACGTTCACTTTATTGAACATGCCAATACCCTTGCGCACCACACCGAGGGAAGCTTCCTGCGGCGTGCTGACAATCACGCCTCCGTCCAGCGGCACGGTCTGGCAAAGCGTGAGCTGCGCATCGCCGGTGCCGGGCGGCAAATCAACCAGCAGGCAATCCAGGTCGCCCCACTCAACGGAGCTGAAAAACTGCTGGATGGCCTTCACAATCATCGGTCCGCGCCAGATGACCGGCTGGTCGCCCTCAAGCAACAGGCCCATGCTCATCACTTTCACACCGTGATTGGCCGGCGGCACCATTTTCTCCTCGTCGCTGAGGGTCGGCCTGGCGTGCACACCCATCATCAGCGGAATGCTCGGCCCGTAAATATCGCAATCCAGCAGCCCCACCCGCTTCCCAAGCGCCGTCAGAGCGCAGGCAAGATTGACCGAGACGGTGGACTTGCCCACGCCCCCCTTGCCGCTGGCCACAGCCACAATTCGCGCAATACCGGGCACCGCCCGCTGGCTCGCCCACGGATCCTGCCCGGGCTGGCCGGACGCAGCGGGTTGCTGCACCTCCACCAGCGCGCGCCTCACCCCGGGTAGCACCCCCAGCACCCGTTCGCCTTCCTCCTTGATCTGCCGCGCCACATCCGGGCTCGCCGTGGTGATCGCCATCACAACCACCACATCCTCCCCCCGGATCGCAACTTCCTTCACCAGCCCAAAAGAAACCACATCCCGGGAATAACCCGGATACTTCACCGCTTTAAGCGCCGCTTTGATTGCTTCCTCAGTCAACATGGCCTGAACCATAACCGCCCGCCGCACCCCGCGCAACGCCGGGCTGCTCCAGTTCTTTCTCCCTTCCACTCAAGCCGCCGTTCCATTAACGTCAGGCAACCGCCGTGGAGCGGTCTGTACATGACGCCGATGCTGCTCATAGTCGATGACGAGAAATCCACCCGCGAAGGTTTGCGGGCGGCGCTCGATGATCGTTACGACGTTTACCTCGCCGATGACGCCAGCGCCGCAATGGGCCTGCTCGAGAAGGAAAAATTCGACGTGTTGCTCACGGATTTCCGCCTGCCTTCCGAGGATGGCATGAAGCTCATCACCCGCGCAAAATCCCTGCCGCGCCCGCCGGTGTGCATCCTCATGACCGCCTACGGCTCCGAGGAGCTGGCGGTCGAAGCCATGAAGCGCGGAGCGGACGACTACATCGCCAAGGGCCGCCTCCAGATCGACGAGCTGGAAATGCGAATCGCGCGCGCCCTGAAAAGCCAGGATCTCGCAACGGAAAACGCCGCGCTACGCACGCAGCTTGATTCCAAATTCGGAATGGGCAATATCGTGGGCGAATCTCCCGCCATGCGCGAGGTGCTCGATGTCGTGCGGCAGGTGGCGCCCACACGGGCCACCGTCCTCCTCCAGGGCGAGAGCGGCACCGGCAAGGAACTCATCGCCAAAATCATCCACCAGCTCAGCCCCAGAAATGGGCAGGCCATGGTCACCGTGCACTCCGCCGCCCTCTCCCCCACCCTCCTCGAAAGCGAGTTGTTCGGCCACGAAAAAGGCGCTTTCACCGGCGCCCACGAACGCCGCATCGGCCGCTTCGAACAGGCTCAGGGCGGAACGCTTTTCATGGACGAAATCGGCGAGATTGACTCAACGCTCCAGATCAAGCTGCTCCGCTTCCTCGGCGAGCGGACGTTCGAGCGGGTCGGCTCGAATAAAACTCTCACCGCCGATGTGCGGCTGATCACCGCAACAAACAAAAACCTCGAAGCCATGGTCCGGGATGGCGCCTTCCGCGAGGACCTCTATTTCCGCCTCCGGGTTGTCGAGATCTGGCTGCCGCCGTTGCGCGATCGCCTCGAAGATATCCCCCTCCTGGCACACGCCTTCCTTCGCGAGTTTTCCAGGGAAAACAACAAGGCCGTGTCCGCCATCACCAGCGACGCAATGCAGATCCTGCAATCCTACAAATGGCCGGGCAATGTCCGCGAATTGCGCACCACCATGGAACACGCAGTGGTGATGAGCCGGGGCGAAAAGGTAACCCCGCGCGACCTCCCATCCTCCGTGCGCGGAATCCGTCCGCGCTCCATGGCTTCTCGGAACGAGCCCGAGCCGCCGGTGGCCACGTTGTCCGTCGTCGAAACCGAAAAGAATCTGATCCGCCGGGCGCTCAGGGAAGCCCAGGGCAGCCGCACCGAGGCCGCCAAGAAGCTTGGCATGAGCCGGCGCACTCTGTATCGTAAGCTCGAAGCGTATAACATACAGGAAGCCTGAATTAACAACTGCAAATGAACTCCCTCCAAAACGCCATCCACAAAATCGAAGTGGGCGGCGGCATGAAGTTCTTCCGGATCGGACTGGCCATCGCCGCACTGCTGCTCTTCGCCGTGGGGTACAACTGGCGCGCTTTCAAAAATATGGCCGGCCAGGAAGCCATGGACATGGCCCAACTCGGGCGCAACATCGCCGAGGGCCGCGGCTTCACCACCCAGTTCGTCCGGCCTTTCAGCATTTACCTCGTCAAAGCCAAAAACGAGCAGAATGCCGGCTCCGCGCAACTCGGCGCCACACACGATAAAGCGGTGCTCAAGGAGAATAGACACCCGGACATCGCAAACCCCCCGGTTTACCCGGTGTTCCTGGCGGGGCTCATGAAAGTCCTGCCGTTCACCTACCAGATCCCTGACAAGCCCAGGCCGTTCTGGTCCTATTCGGGCAGGTTCTGGCGTTATCAGCCAGATTTCCTCATCAGTCTCGCCAACCAGGTCCTCCTGGTGTGCGTCGCCGTTGTTGTCTTTTTCGTCGCCCGCAAGCTTTTTGACAATCACGTCGCATGGATGGCGGGGCTTCTCGTGCTGGGCGCCGAACTCCTGTGGCGCTTCAGCGTCTCCGGCCTGCCCACCATACTCCTGCTGCTCATCTTTATGCTCCTTGCATGGTCCCTGCTCTGCATCGAGGAGCAGGGGCGCGAACCCACATGGCCCATCTACAAGGTCCTCCCGCTCGCCGCAGGTGTTGGCTTGCTGGCCGGCCTTGGCGCCCTCACGGTTTACTCCTTCATCTGGATCATCATCCCGGTGCTGCTCTTCGCGGGCTTCTTTGCCGGCAGCCGCCGCTGGCCCGTGGTGGCAACCATCCTGGTGGTATTCCTCGCAGTGGTTTCTCCCTGGATCATTCGCAATGTCTCCGTCAGCGGCGTCCCCTTCGGCACGGCCGGATACGCCATGTTCGAAAACACAGGCGCGTTCCCGGAATATAAACTCCAGCGCTCTCTGACCCCGGACCTGAACCAGCCAATCCTCGGAGCATTCTGGGCCAAGCTCATGGTCGGCATACGACAGATCGTGCGCGAGTTGCCCACGCTCGGAGGCACATGGCTCACTTCCTTTTTCCTCGTCGGCCTCCTGATCGGTTTCAGAAATCCAGCCGTCAAACGCCTGCGCTACTTCATTGTCGCCTCAATGGTGTTGCTCGGGCTCGCCCAGGCCGTCGGACGCACTCAGCTTTCAGAAGACACCCAGGGCATCACCACCGAGAACCTCCTGGTCCTGTGCACGCCGCTGATGATCATTTACGGCTCCAGCCTCTTCTTCCTGCTGCTCGAGCAAATCGAGTTCCCCTTCCGCGAACTGCGTTATGGAGCGCTCGGCTTGTTCGGCGGCCTGGCCTGCCTGCCTTTGCTCCTGGCTTTCCTCCCGCCCAAAACCATCCCGGTAGCATGGCCGCCTTACTTCCCGCCCGCCATCCAAACCATCGGCGGATGGCTCAAACCCAACGAGATGGCCATGAGCGATGTGCCCTGGGCCGTGGCCTGGTACGGCCAGCGCCAGGCGGTGTGGCATACGCTCGATACTCAAAACGAATTCTTCGCCATCAACGATTACATGAAACCCGTCAACGTGCTCCTGCTCACGCACGTGACCATGGATTCCAAGTTCCTGTCACATTGGATACGCGCGGGCGACCGTTCCTGGGGTTCGCTCATCCTCGAGAGCATCTCCCGGGGCCAGATCCCCCAGGCTTTCCCGCTGCGCAAGACCCAGGACGGCTGGCTCCCGGATCAGTTGGTGCTCGCCGATTGGGAACGCTGGAGACGACCGGCTCAAAAGTAGTCCGGCTCATTCCCGGGCCGCCACTTGATGTTGCAGCCTATGCTCGGCTTTTGCGTCGCCGGCGGCGCCTTCCCGCCAAGCATCGCGTCCAGCGCCCCGCGCAGATCCCTCCCGGTCACCGGCGCCCCATTGCCCGGACGACTGTCGTCAAACTGCCCCCGGTAAAACAGCCGCCGCTCGCGATCAAACAGGTAGAAATCCGGCGTGCATGCGGCTTTGTAGGCTTTCGCCACCTCCTGCGTTGCGTCATATAAGTACGGAAAACGATATCCTGCCGCGCGGGCTTCCTCCGCCATCCTCCCCGGGCTGTCCGCCGGATAACTCTCCGCGTCGTTCGCATTGATCCCCACGCACCCCACGCGACGCTCGAGATATTCCCACGCCACACGCGCCAACTCAAAGCGAAGATGCTTCACATACGGACAGTGATTGCACAGGAAAACCACCAGCAAGCCCGCGCAACTTTCAAAATCGCTCAGGGTGAACCTTCGCCCGGCCGGATCTTCCAGCGAAAAATCCGGAGCGCTTGTGCCCAACGGCAGCATCGTCGAATTCGTGGCAACCATGAGAAATCTGTGCCGCCGGTTTCGCAAATTGTCAACAGGGCGGCAGACAACCCGGAGCCAAATGGCACCGCCACATCTGCCGCCGGGAAAAGTTGATCAAAACCGGCCTCAGAGGCACAATCCCCCTATGAAAGAATTGTTTTCAAGGTTTGCATTCCTGGTCGTTTGCGCATTCTGGTTCTGTGCCTCCGGCGCAGCGCCTGAAAGCCCGACGCTCAAGGTCATGTCCTATAACCTCCGGCTGGATGCAAAAGGCGATCCGATGGAGTGGCCCGAGCGGCGGCATCTCATGGTGGAGTTGATTCAGCAGACAAACCCCGACGTCATCGGCACCCAGGAAGGTCTTTATCACCAGTTGAAGTTCCTCGGAAGCTCGCTCAAAGGTTACGACTGGATCGGGCTCGGACGCGAAGGCGGCAGCAGGGGCGAGTTCATGGCCATCTTTTACCGGCAGGACCGTCTCGAACCGATAGCCTATGACCACTTCTGGCTGTCCGATACACCGGAAGTCATCGGCTCCACCACCTGGGGCAACAGGGTCAAAAGAATGGTCACCTGGGTGCAGTTCAAAGACCTTAAAACCTCCCAACTTTTTTACCTCGTAAACACCCACTTCGATCACCAGGTGCAACTGGCCCGCGAAAAAAGCGCCGAACTGCTGCGCGCCCGCATCGGCAAGCTGGACCCGTCACTCCCGCTGCTTCTCACGGGCGACTTCAATTGCGTTACCAGCAACCCCGCCTACAAAACGCTCACCGCCAACGCCTTCCTCAAAGACACCTGGTACGACGCGCAGCGCCGCAAAGGCGAGGATCTCGACACGTTCAACGGGTGGAAAGAGGTCAAACGAAACAGCTCCCGCATCGATTGGATCCTCTATTGCGGGAATATCACCGTGGATCTCGCTGAAATCGTGGACTGGTCCAAAAACGGCCATTTCCCAAGCGATCATTGCCCGGTAGTGGCAAACGTGCGCTTGAACGGCGGAAAGTAAAACCGACACGCCCTGCGCGCCGCCACGACGGCGTGGCAAGCAAAAAATTGTCCGGATGCGCCAGCGCGCTGGTTGACTCTGTCTTAGGCAGAAAATAACATATCATAATGAAGTTTCTTCAGGAATCTTTGCTCGAGCTTGTTCGCCGGACCTCCGCCGAACTCCCCGATGACGTGCATCGCGCGATCCTCGCCTCGCTGGAACGCGAGAAGAAAGAGACCATCGCCGAAAACGCGCTCAAGATCATCGAGCGCAACATCCAGCTCGCGCAGAGCAAGTCTCAGCCCATCTGCCAGGACACCGGGACTGTGGTTTTCTACGTGGATTGCCCAATAGGTTTCGACCAGGCCGGCTTCGAGCAGGCCGCCCGCGAAGCGGTGCTCACAGCCACAAAAAGGGGATTCCTGCGACAGAACTCGGTCAATTCCATCACCGGCAAGAACGACGGCACAAACCTCGGACCGGGGGCCCCCGTAATGCATTTCCACCAGCACCATTCGCCGGAAACCCATGTCCGCCTCATGCTCAAAGGCGGCGGCTGCGAAAACGTCGGGGCCCAATACTCCTTGCCCAACGAAAAGCTCAAGGCGGACCGGGACCTGCAAGGGTGTCGCAGGGTGATTCTGGACGCCGTGCTGCAGGCGCAGGGCAAGGGATGCAGCCCGGGCGTGCTGGGCGTCTGCATCGGCGGCGACCGCGCCACCGGCTACGAGCACTCGAAACAACAGCTCCTGCGCACGCTCGATGACAGAAATCCAATCCCGGAACTGGATAAACTCGAGCAGGAGATCGTGGCAACCGCGAACGAGATGGGCATCGGCCCAATGGGCTTCGGCGGCAGAACCACCCTTCTGGGCGCAAAGATCGGCGCTCTTAATAGGGTGCCGGCTTCGTTCTTCGTAAGCATCAGCTACATGTGCTGGGCCTACAGACGCCAGGGCGTCGCACTCAACACAACCGGCGGGATTGATAAATGGCTCTACTGATATGATCGAACTCACGACCCCAATCAGCGAACAGGACATTCGCAGACTTCACGTCGGCGACCAGGTGGGAATCACCGGCATCATCTATACCGGGCGAGACGCCGTTCACAAATACCTTCACGAGGGCGGCCGGCTCCCGGAAGGCGTCAATTTCAAAGGAGGCGTGCTCTACCACTGCGGACCCGTGATGATCAAAGACGAGCGCGGCGCATGGAAGTGCGTCGCCGCCGGCCCCACAACCTCCATCCGCGAAGAGCCCTACCAGTGGCAGGTCATTCGCGATTACGGACTCGCAGGAGTCATCGGCAAAGGCGGCATGGGAGAACGCACCCTCGAAGCCTGCCGCCAATACGGATGCGTTTACCTCCACGGCATCGGCGGCGCTGCACAGGTCCTGGCCGAGTGCGTAAAGCAAGTTCGCAATGTTTATCTCCTGGAAAAATTCGGCGCGCCAGAAGCAATTTGGGAACTCGAAGTCGAAAAATTTCCCGTCGTCGTAACTATGGATTCTCACGGCGGCTCCCTCCACCGCGAAGTGTTTAACTCCAGCCAGATCGAGCTTAGCAAGCGTCTGTAAATCAGGCATTTCTGATTGCTGCTTCCAGGGGCTCCCGCTTATCCGGGAACCCCAAATAATCGGATTTACCTGTTGTGTCTCCCCCCCGAAATTTGATAAAATTCTACCAGCTTTTTAGGGGAGGGCTCACCGCCCTGTTCTGACTCTTATGCCTGAAGAAAACGTGCTCGAAACAACACAGATTACCAGTGTAATCACGCCCAATCCGGAGAAGTATGACGCCTCAAAAATCGACAAGCCCGAGGGCCTCGAGGCTGTCCGGAAGCGACCCGGCATGTACATCGGCGATCCCGATGAGCACGGCTTGCACCACTGCGTTTTCGAAGTTCTCGACAATTCCATCGACGAGCATCTCGCCGGCCATTGCAGCGAAATCGAAGTAACCGTGCACGTGGATGGCTCCGTCTCCATCCGCGACAACGGGCGCGGCATCCCGGTGGATAATCATCCAAAGTTCGGCATGCCGGCGGTGGAACTCGTCCTCACAAACCTCCACGCCGGCGGCAAGTTCGGCCAGGGCGCCTACAAATACTCCGGCGGCCTTCACGGCGTCGGCGCCAAGTGCGTGAACGCCTTGTCCGATTGGTTCAAAGTCGAAGTCTCTCGCGACGGCAAGGTTTACGCCATGCAGTTCGTGCGCGGCGTAACCACCGAAAAACTCAAAGTGCTCGGACGCGCCAAGGGCACCGGCACTCTCATCACTTTCAAGCCGGACCCCACAATTTTTACCATCACCACCGAGTTCAAATTCGATCTCCTGGCCAACCGGCTCCGGGAACTGGCCTTCCTCAATCCCGGCGTGCAAATCACGCTCAAGGACGAGCGAACCGAGAAAGCTGAGAAGTTCCTCTACAAGGACGGCATCGAGGAGTTTGTGCGGCAGTTGGGCAAAAACAAGCAGGTGCTCCACCCCAAACCCATCACCATCAGCCGCCAGAAGGACGAGGTTTTCGTGGACTGCGTGATGCAGTACAACGACAGCTACAACGACCAGATCCTCTGCTTCGCCAACTCCATCCCGAATACCGACGGCGGCACCCACCTCACCGGCTTCCGCTCGGCCCTGACCCGCGCCATCAACCAGTACTCCCGCCAGAATGGCCTTCTCAAGGAAAAAGACCCCGCCATTTCCGGCGACGACGTCCGCGAAGGCCTCGTGTGCGTCCTGAGCGTCAAGCTCCCCAATCCGCGCTTCGAGTCTCAAACCAAGGTCAAACTCGTCAATACTGAAATCGACGGCGTCGTCGCCTCAGTCATTTACGACGGGTTGATGAATCATTTCGATGCCAACCCCGGCGTCGCGAAGAAGGTGGTCGAAAAAAGCCTGCTCGCCGCCCGCGCGCGGGACGCCGCCCGAAAGGCCCGCGAGACCGTACGCAAAGGCGCACTGACCGGCGGCGGCCTGCCCGGAAAACTCGCCGATTGCTCCGATCGCGACCCCGCAAACACCGAACTCTACATCGTCGAGGGCGACTCCGCCGGCGGCTCCGCCAAACAGGGCAGAGACCGCAAGTTCCAGGCAATCCTTCCCCTCCGCGGCAAAATCATCAATGTCGAAAAGGCGCGGCTGGACAAGGTGCTCCAGAACAACGAAATCCGCACGATGATCACCGCCGTCGGCACCGGCATCGGCGACGGGGACAGCGAAGGCGCCTTCAATCTCGAGAAGCTCCGTTACCACAAGATCATCATCATGACCGATGCCGACGTGGATGGCGCGCACATCCGGACGTTGTTGCTCACCTTCTTCTACCGGCAGATGCCTCAATTGGTGAAACGCGGCTTCGTCTATATCGCACAGCCACCGCTCTACCAGATCACCCGCAAAAAACGCGTCGAATACATCGAGGATGATGCACAGCTAAACAGGATCCTCATCCAGCTCGGCACCGAGGAAGTCCGCTTGCGCAATCTCAGGGACTCAAAGGAAGTGGCCGACAACCAGTTGAGCGAGATCCTCGAGCTGCTCGAAGCGCTCAGCAAATTTGCCGCCGGGATCCGTCGCAAGGGCGGCGATTTCGCCGCGTACCTCGATAACCGTCACCCGAAAACAAACGAACTGCCTCAGCACCTGGTCAAAATCCGCGCCGGCAACGACGAATCGGTGCATTACTTCCACACCAACGAGGACGTGGCAAAATTCGCCACGGACAATCCCGACCTCGACCTCGGCCTCTCAGGCGAGGACGAAAGCGACACCTCCATCCTCGAAAAGACGAAGAACGGCGTGACGCGCCGGGCGCGCCACGAGGAACTCTACGAGAGCGCCTCCATCCAGGAATTGCTCGGCAAGCTGGTCAAAAAGGGGTTCAGCCTCGACCACTATTCCGCCCAGGATAAACCCCTGTTCGAGTTAATCGAGGGTGAAGGAGAGAAGGAACAGGTGCGGCCGTTGTTTTCCGCCCCGGAAATCCTCGATAGCATCAAAGAGGTTGGCCGCCGCGGCCTCCAGATCAAGCGCTTCAAGGGCCTCGGCGAAATGAATCCCAAAGAGCTTTTCGAAACCACCATGAACCCGGCCCGGCGCAAACTCCTGCGCGTGGACCTGACCGACGCGGTCGAGGCCGAGGAAATGTTCACAAAACTGATGGGCGAAGAGGTCGAGCCCCGAAGGCAGTTCATCGAGGACAACGCATTGAACGTTCGCAACCTCGATGTCTAACAGGCGAACCTCCGATTTTAACGCCGACTGATTACCCGCTATGGCCGAAGAAAATAATTCCAGCAACGTGCCCCAACAATCCACACCGCTTTTTGCGCCCAACGAGAAGATCTCGAAAATCAACGTTGCCGACGAAATCAAAAACTCATTCCTCGATTACTCGATGTCTGTGATCATTTCGCGCGCCCTCCCGGACGCGCGCGATGGCCTCAAACCTTCCCAGCGCCGCATCCTCTTCGCAATGAATGACCTCGGGGTGCAGCCCAATCGAAAACACATCAAGTGCGCCAAGATCGTTGGCGAAACCATGGGCAATTACCACCCTCACGGCGACCAGGCCATCTACCCGACCCTGGTTCACATGGCCCAGCCGTGGGCAATGCGCGAACGCCTCATCGACGGCCAGGGCAATTTCGGATCCGTGGAAGGCGACCCTCCCGCAGCCATGCGCTATACCGAGGCCCGGTTGGCGCCCCTCGGCGCGGTGCTCATGGAGGACATGGACCAGGACACGGTCGATTTCGTTCCAAACTACGACGAATCAAAACGCGAGCCCACGGTCTTTCCCGCAGCTTTCCCGAACCTGCTCGTCAACGGCGGCACCGGTATCGCCGTCGGCATGGCCACAAACATCCCGCCCCATAACCTCGGCGAGGTGGTGGACGGCATTTGCGCCCAGATTGACAACCCCCAAATCACCACAAAGGAACTGGCCGCTCATATCAAAGGCCCCGATTTCCCCACGGGCTGCGTCATTTGCGGACTCGAGGGAATCCGCGACTATTTCGAATCCGGCCGCGGCGGTCTCAAGGTGCGCGGCAAGGTCGGCATCGAGGAACTCAAGGGGGGACGCGAGCAAATCGTCATTACGGAGATCCCCTACAACGTAAACCGCGCGGTGCTCGTGGAACGCATCGCCACTCTCGTAAACGAAAAGATCATCACGGATATCACCGCCCTCCGCGACGAATCGGACGAAAACACGCGCGTCGTAATCGAGCTGAAACGCGAGGCGATCGCCAAGGTCGTCATCAACAATCTTTACCGCCACACCGCCCTCGAATCGGCCTTCGCAGTCAACGCTCTCGCCATTGACCATGGCCGCCCCAAAACGCTCGGCATCAAAGACCTGATCGCCTGCTACATCGAGCACCGCCGCGAGGTCATCATCCGCCGCACAAGGTTCCAGCTCCGCAAAGCCGAGGAACGCGCCGAAACTCTCGAAGGTTACCTCATCGCGCTCTCAAACCTGGACGAGTTCATCCGCATCATCCGCACTTCCTTGAACCGCGAAGAGGCCAAAATCAAACTGATGGCTTTCGACTTCATGCGCGCGCAGGTCGAAAAAATCGGCATCCTGATCCGCGACGAGGCCCGCCTTGTCAACGGACGCTACTCCTTCAGCGAAGCACAGGCCAACGCCATCCTCGACCTTCGGCTCTATCAGTTGACCGGGCTGGAAATTGACAAGGTTCGCGCCGAGTATCGCGAACTGATCAAGCGGATCAAGGATCTGCTCGATATCCTCGCCCGCGAAGAGCGCGTCTTCGCGATCATCAAGGAGGAACTCCTGGCAATCAAGGAGAAGTACGCCACGCCACGGCTCACGCAGCTCGTGCCGGATGAAGGCGACATCGCGATCGAGGACCTCATCGCCAATGAAGGGGTGATCATTACCCTGACTCACGCCGGGCTGCTCAAACGCACCAACATCAGCTCCTACCGCGCCCAGCGCCGCGGCGGCAAGGGCGTGATCGGCATGGCCACACGCGAAGGCGAATCCGAGCAGGACCAGGACTTCATCGAGCACCTGTTCACGGCCAGCACGCACGATTACCTCATGTTCTTCACCAACACCGGCCGCGTGTACGTCGAACGTGTCCACGAGGTGCCGGATATGGGCCGGGCCGCCAAAGGCCGGAATATCGCCAATCTCCTCGAACTCAAATCCGGCGAGTCCATCGCCGCTCTCATCCGGATCCAATCCCGCAACGGCGGCAACCGCGAGGACAATACTTGGCAGCAGCCGGGCTTCCTGTTCTTCTCCACCCGAAACGGAACGGTCAAGAAAACCGCGCTCGCCGATTTCGCCAACGTCCGCAAGGGCGGCATCATCGCCATCGGCATTGAAGAAGGCGACACTCTCATCGATGTCCGCCTCACCACCGGGCAGGATGAGGTCGTGCTCATCACCCGCGAAGGCATGAGCATCCGGTTCTCCGAGGAGGAGGTCCGCGACATGGGCCGCCCGGCAGCCGGCGTGCGGGGCATCCGTCTCGAAAAGGATGACGTTGTCGTCGCCGCCGCCATCGTCGAAAAAGACGCAACTCTCCTCGTTGCCGGTGAAAACGGCATCGGCAAGCGAACACCCTTCGACGAATACCGGAAGCAATCCCGAAGCGGCAAAGGCATCATCACCATGAAAACCACCGAGAAAACCGGCGCTGTGGTGGGCGCGCTTACAGTCCGCGATTCGGAGGAGATCATGCTCATCACCGCGGGCGGTCAGATGGTCCGCACGTTCGTCAGGGACATTCGCGAGGTCGGCCGGAACACCCAGGGCGTGAAACTCATTGACCTGGCGGAAGGCGACCGCCTCCAGGCAATCGCGCCGGTCATCAGCGAGGCCCAGGAAGACGCCGCTTCCGGCGAATCCGCCGGAACACCGGAACAATAACGCCGGAACTTCGACGTTCAGTCCGTCGCCGGCCTAAGGCGTTGCCGGCGCCGCGCAGATGATCCGGTCGTCAAAGGACGGCGCGATCTTCTCGCCAGGCTGTACAACCAGGAACGCTTCCTCGGCCCACGGGCCGTCTATGAACGATTGCATGAGCGAAATATCACCCGCAATTTCGCTGTAGGCCCAGTTCCGCTCCCGGCAGATGCAACAGACATGTTCCTTCAGGTTCAGCCCCTTCGTGAAATCGAAATCTATCAGCGCCCCGTGAGTGTACGAGTCCGTCCAGCGCGCCATCTCCTCCATCAGATACTTTGCCTGCTCCTCGCCATACTTCGCAACCCACTCCTCGTAAGAACCCCGCATGCCCATGTTCGCCCCGGCCGGCAGAAACCCTGTGGACCAGGCCCCCGGTGGAATGCCCCTGCGACGGCCGCACTCGATCCACCCCGAGGTGTAGTAAAACGTTCCCGGATTCTCCGTAAAACACGCCTGGTACCGCTCCTTCGAGCCAAGAAAGAAGGTGATGCAGTCATGCGCCCGCGGCACCACCAGACGGGTATGGGTCGCAGTAATGCCAGCAAGAATGTTGCTGCATAAACCGTAGCCGATCAGCAGGGCATCGTACTTTCCCGCCGGCGCCGTATCAATCCGCTGTTGCAGCTCTTCGCGGCCCTTCGTGGGCACATCGTGGTAGCCCTGCGTCAAAAGCTCGATATCCGCGACGTTCGGCGATCTAGCCGCCGCATGGTAAAGCTCGCGGGCCGCAATTTCGCAGGCAATAACTCTCAAATACATCTCTACCCCTTCTTTGCCGTCCATTGAATCGCCTGCCGCACCAGCTTGCGATAATCGGGATGTTCAAATGCCACGTGATCATGCCCCGACTGGATATACACAACGCCAGCGCCACGGTAACGGCGCGCCCAGGCCACCTCCCGGTTGCTCAACGGCTCTTTGGTCGTCAGCAGCACCGTCGATCCGGGAAAAAAATCGAACAGCTTGTAGGTCTCGTCCCGTATCCGGAAGTCCTTCAAACCGCGCGTAACCGGGTGCGAGGCGTCCGCAACCTCGATCGCGATGTCCACCCCATGCTTCCACTTCGACGCCGGCTTCTGAACACCATCCACCTCCACCGGCCCAAGGTAATAGCGCGCGCCAATGATCTGCTGGTATTCCGGCCAGTCCTTGTAGGAGGCGATCGCGTGATGCAGCACAACCAGCCCTTTGCCCGCCTTCAGAAATTCCACGAAATCGCTCTTCGCCTGGTCCGAAATCGGCTGGTGCATATCGTAAGTGACCATCACATCGAAGTCTTTCGCCTTCTCGGGTCTCAACAGCGCATGCGCGTTCGGATGCTCCGCGGCCACAAAGGAAATGTCCGGATTGTCTTTGAACATTTTGAAAAACGGTTCGCGCTCAAAGTCATGCCCTCCCGTGACGATCAAAACGCGAATCTTCTTTCCCCCCTCCTCCGCGAAAGCGCTCATCGAAAGGGAACAAAGGATTGCCGCCAGCAGCAGCCGCAAAAACTGATTCATGGAGGTGTTATACTGCTTTTCACCCGTCGTGGCAAACCCCGCACGACCCCTGCTTTGCCACCCCATCGGCAGTCGAAGTGGGGGTGGTCTCTCCCCAACCATCCCTGGCAGGGGCGACTCCAACGCCCCATTATTTTTCCATCCTCCCTTTCCACACCGATGCCGGGGATGCCCCCCCTTGGCCCCCAATCACATCAAATTGGGATCCGGATGCCGAACCTCTTCCACCACGCAAACGCAGTTCTCCCCGCCAAATTGGTTCGGACGGCGCTGTTCGCACTTCGGATCGTCTTCCCATTTCCCGTCCACAAGCAGGCGATACTCGTAAACGCCGGGCGCAAGTGAGACGGTGGCCTTCCATGTGCCCGCCTTGCTTTTCTTCAGTGATACAGGAGCCTCTTGCCAACCCGTAAAATCCCCGGCCACCAGGACACTCCCGGCTTCCGGAGCCACGTAAGTGAATGCCACTCTCTGTTTTGCGATTCTTGCAGTTTTTGTTTTTGCCATGTCTTTGTTTTCCCGGAATTCAGAGCCGACGAAAAGCCTGCGCGGCCATTTTCCTCACTCACTCTATTGCCACTTCGAAGGCTGTCTATATGGGGTGTTCACCTACCGCGCCGGACCAAACGTTCGATTCAGCGGACCGCGCTCGGTACGCACAACGGTCCCGGTGCCGATATTGTGCCTTTGAAACCATCCTTTCGTTGTTTCAAGGACATACTGAATCTGGTCGGACGCGGCCACAACGCTGTTGGTGTTGTGCGGTTCCAACTCGTGAATCTCCTGGATCACGCCAAAAGGATCTATGTAGGCAACGGAAAGCGGCACGCTGGTGTTTTTCATCCAAAAGGCTGTCTGGTGTGGAACGGGAAACACGAACAACATCCCCTCGTTCTCAGCCATGTTCGTGCGAAACATCATCCCAGCCTGCCGCTGCGCATCCGTCAGAGCCAGCTCCGCCACAAGCTCCTCGCTCCCCAGCCAAAGGCGCATCGTCCGCAGCCGGGGTTGAGCGGCTGCCGGCAGCGGCGGCTCGTTGCTCGCGCTGGCGGGCGCCGGCGTCTCCTTCCCGCATCCCTGCGCAAGCAGTGTGACCAGCAGGCTCACAGCCAGTATCCTCATGCGCGAAGGATTGGGTAAAGCACCGCTTTTTTCAACATCTGAAAAGCTTGCAACTCACCCACACCCTTAGCAGGCTACCCCCAATGAAAACCAGACCCGGAATGCGGCGCGAATCAGCAACCAAAAGCCCTGCCGGCAGCGCCCTTTCCCGGCGTCGCTTTCTCCAACTATCGGCCTGCGCCGGCATGACCGCGCCATTCCTGGTTTCCTGCAAGTCTTCCCCTCAAACCCTCGCACCCCGGACCTTCGCCGCCAATGAAAAGCTCAGTCACGCATGCATCGGCGTGGGCGGCATGGGCTGGAATGACCTGCACCAGTTCGCCAAACATCCACGCGTGCAGATCACCGCCTTGTGCGATGTGGACGCCAACAATCTCGCAAAAGCGGCCGCGGAATTCCCCGGCGCGCGAATTTACCCGGACTGGCGCGAGTTGCTGTCCAGCGAGGGCAATCGCATTGATTCGGTCAATGTCGCCGTCCCGGATCACATGCATTTCCCCATCGCCTTCACGGCGATTCAGAAGGGCAAGCATGTCTATTGCCAGAAGCCCATGTGCCACGACGTGGCCGAGGTGCGCGCGCTCACGCAAGCCGCCGAATCAAGAAAGGTCGTCACACAGCTCGGCACGCAGGTCGCCTCCACCCAGCACGAGCGCGCGGCAGTTCAACTCCTCCGCCAGGGCATCATCGGACGAGTCACCCGCGCCTACCTCTGCTCGAACCGCCCCGGCGCGGTCGAGAACTACAGGCTCGCCGGCCCCCGCCCGGCAGACGGTAGCCCGGCCCCGACGAACGTTAACTGGGACCTCTGGATCGGCACCGCGCCAATGCGCCCTTACGCGCCGGACATTTACCACCCGGTTAAGTGGCGCGCCTGGCAGGACTTCGGCACAGGATGGTCCGGCGATATCGGCTGCCACATCTTCGATCCGGTCTGGAAAGGCCTGGGCCTGCAGCCGCCCATCGACGTTCAGGCCGAGGTGCAGGAATCCTGGCGCAATTCTCCCGCGCGCCGCGCCGATACCTGGCCGCAAGGCAACCACATCACATGGACGTTGCCCGGCAATGACATGGTCGCCGGTAACAAGCTGGTCATCGAATGGTTCGACGGCGAGTTCTATCCGCCCGAACATATCCGAAAGCTTTACTCGGAAGATCTCAAGGAATACCCGCCGGAATCCAGCATGGTCGTAGGCACCGAAGGCACCCTGCTGATCGGACACGGATTGCCCTCCCAGCTCCTGCCGGAATCCAAGTTCAAACACGTCCGCCCCCAGGCGCCGGAACCGCGCAATCACTACCATCATTTCGTCGATTCCTGCCTCGGTCTCGCAAAAACCGAGTCGCACTTCACGCAGACCGGCCCCATGACAGAAACAATCCTGCTCGGAACCGTGGCCATTCGCGTTCCGGGCGAAAAGCTCGCATGGGACCACAAAGGCATGCGTTTCGCAAATAATCCGGCGGCAAACAAACTCCTGCGCCGCCGTTACCGCGACAAGTGGCATGCCGGACCTTTCTGAGTCCCAAATGACGCATTCAATGACGGAAAAACCCGAAATCTCGGTCATCGTCCCTTTCTACAACGAGGAAGGCAACGTCCTGCCGCTCGTCCAGCGCGTGCTCGATGCCCTGCGCCACCGCCCCTCGAAAATTGAACTGGTGCTGGTGGACGATTGCAGCACAGATGCAACCTGGGACCGGATCACCCAGGCACGCTCGGACGATCCCAGAGTCCGCGGCATCCGCCACGGACGCAACCGCGGTCAGAGCGCGGCCCTCTGGACGGGCTTCATGGCCAGCCGCGGCTCCATCCTCGCAACGCTCGATGGAGATTTGCAGAACGATCCGGCGGATTTTCCCGAGATGTTGCGCCACCTGGAAAGCTGCGACATGGTTTGCGGCGCGCGAACCCGGCGCGCCGACACCTGGGTCCGCAAGGCATCGTCCGTCATCGCCCGATGGGCGCGCCGGACGGCCTTGAGATCCGAGTTCCTTGATACCGGCTGCAATCTCCGCGTCTTCAGAAAAACCGTGCTCGCATCGTTGCCTGCTTTTGATGGGCTTCACAGGTTCATGCCCATCCTTGCCCAAAATGCCGGCGCAATGGTAAAGGAAATCCCCGTCCGCCATCACCCGCGTGCCAGCGGAACGTCAAAGTATGGCGTCTGGAACCGCCTCGGACGCGGCATCCGCGACCTGGTCATGGTCGGGCTGTTTCTCCGCCGCCAGCTCAAAGTCCTCGTCCCGCACGGAGATAGCGAACTCGATAGCCCCGCCCAAAAACAATAGGGCCGGCCTGTTTCTGCCACCCGGCAAATAATTCAGACCGGCCCCAAAAACCACCGCTTTCTGCAGCCTTTTTTGTGCCTAGTTCGAGCTGGGCACGGACGCGCGCTCCTGCATCCAGTTCATATCATGCCGGGCCGCCGCCTGGTCTCCCGACGGCACGGGCGTCGGATACGGCGTCACCATCCCCGCCGGCGGAATTTTCAGGATGGTGGATGACCTCCACTTCCGGATCTCGCAGTGTCCGTCCACAAACGCAAGCGAACCGGCTCCGCCATGCACACTCGACATCTTATCCACAATCTCAGGCACCGCGGGACGCATATCCACAACAAACATCCCGTCATTGATGCTGTCCTCGCGCTCACCCAGGAAAGTGAAGGTTTTTGTCGGATCCGTCACCTGCGTCCGCTTCCGAAACACCCGGTAGCCCGTCGTGTTATATCCAATCGCCGAGCCATCAGGCCTGCCGCCCATAAAGGCGTTCAGCGAGATGCTGCGAACTCGCGGGTAAAGCGCCCCGCGAACGTTCACATTGAAGCGATCCGACGGACACTTCAGCACTTTCGCCGTCTTCCAATACTTGTAAAGCGGGCTGGGCACAATGTCGTGGTTGATATCCCAGTTGTCCGCAGCCGATGAGGCATCCAGCCAGCCGCTCATCCACGACTGGATGCTCGGCGGAGGAGGATTGTACGGACCCTTGACCGCGGGAAGCGCATCATCGCAATCGTCCGTGTACATAATGTAACCAAGATTGATTTGCTTCATGTTGCTCATGCAGTAGGCCGCTTGCGCCTTCTGCTTCGCCCGCCCAAGAGCCGGCAACAACATGGCCGCCAGGATGGCGATAATGGCAATCACCACCAGCAGCTCGATAAGTGTGAAACCCTGCGATCTGTTTTTCATTGTTACCACCTGTTGTGTTCGGGGGGCGCCCAAGCAGGGCGCCCCCCGAAACGATAAACCATCCTTTAAGGCTTCGCCACCACGCGATAGAACACCGCACCGGCCGAGACCGTATCCGTGAAGGTGGTAAGCGACAGGTTCGTCGCCACCTGCACAAAGCTCGCCGGGTTGGCAAGATCCGTGCCGCGGAACACGTCATACTTCGCTGCGCCGGCCGATTCCCAGCTCAGCTCGAAGTTCGTGGGAGTGCGGTTGTAGCTGGTTATCTTGAACGAAGGCAAGGCAAACGCCTCGTTGTGGAAGATAATCAGCCTGCCACCGCCGTTGGCGATGCTGGTGTCGCTGGCAACAAGGAACCCTCCATTGGGCGAGAACTTCAGGCCCGGCTCCTGGAAGTCGAACTGCCGGTCCGGCCGCGTCGGATCTATCAGCGG
>ERZ1645192.719-NODE-719-length-27644-cov-7.962521_pt1 | contig 27644 bp, 19 predicted proteins | sample MGYA00575354_ERZ1645192 | MGnify/ENA primary metagenome ERZ1645192 (study PRJEB40844, sample SAMN11349763) | freshwater sediment metagenome | isolation source: river sediment | host: Sediment | place: India: Faizupur Khadar , New Delhi | collected 2017-02-21 ... | reverse complement strand
CCTTTGCTGCCATTACAAAGAAAAGTTCGATAACAACAGTCATGGGCTGGGCTGGTCTTTCAACACCCGGACTCAACCCATAATGAAACATGAAAGTAATTCAATAAGTTATTTTGACTTTCATATACAGACTTGAAACCGCATTCGAAAGGCAAAAGGAATCTAGGAATAATGGATTATAAAAAAACACTGAATCTGCCTTCTACCCAATTTGCAATGAAGGCCAACCTGCCCCAGCGGGAACCTGAGATGATCAAAGCCTGGGAGCAGAAAAACATTTATAAAAAACTGCGGGAACAATCCAAGGACAAGCCCCTTTTTATTCTCCATGACGGTCCTCCCTATGCCAACGGCCATCTTCACATGGGCCATGCCATCAATAAAATATTAAAGGATATCATCATCCGATCCCGGCAGATGTGCGGTTTTAACGCGCCTTACGTCCCGGGTTGGGACTGCCACGGTCTGCCCATTGAACACAATGTGGACAAAAAGCTGGGCAGCAAGAAAAAGGAGATGACCCCGGTGGAGGTCCGCCGAGAGTGCCGGGAGTATGCTGCGTCATTTGTGGATATCCAGAGAGAAGAGTTTAAACGCTTCGGGGTTTCAGGGGATTGGGATGCGCCTTACCTGACCATGGATTACCCCTATGAGGCACGCATTGCAAAAGAGTGTGGAGAATTTGGCCTGTCAGGGGATATGTTCCTGGGTAAAAAACCCATTTATTGGTGCTGCAACTGTGAGACGGCTCTGGCGGAAGCCGAGATTGAGTACCACGATCACACCTCCCCATCCATTTATGTTAAATTCCCTGTAGAGGACAATGCCAAAGATCTTTTTGATGCAGGCGGGGAAACCGTTTCTGTTGTCATCTGGACCACCACCCCATGGACCCTGCCGGCCAACCTGGGTGTGTGCCTGCATCCTGATTTTGTTTATGCGGCGGTTAAAACACAAAACCAGGGCGTCCTGATCATAGCCAAAGAACTTGTGGAAAATGTAATGGGTGAGTTTGGGATATCAGATTATTCCATTATTGCCGATTTGTCTGCAAAGGATCTTGAAAACCGCAACTGCAAACACCCCTTTTATGACAGGGATTCGTTAATTATTCTGGGGGATCACGTCACCCTTGAGGCTGGAACCGGCTGTGTTCATACGGCCCCGGGCCACGGTGCCGACGACCATATTGCAGGCAATCGCTATGGTCTGGAGTGCTATTCGCCTGTGGAGGATAACGGCACATTTTCCCAAGGGGTTGAGTTGTTTGAGGGCCAGTTTATTTTTAAGGCCAATGCCGAAATCAATAAAACCCTGGAAGAAAAAGGGGCTCTGCTTAAGCAGGAAAACATGTCCCATTCCTATCCACACTGCTGGCGCTGTAAAAAGCCTGTCATTTATCGGGCTACCCCCCAGTGGTTTATCTCCATGGACAACCAGGGACTGCGGCAAAAAGCCCTTGATGAAATTAACAATGTTCATTGGATTCCGTCATGGGGCAGGGAGCGTATCTATGCCATGATTGAGCATCGGCCGGACTGGTGTCTCTCCCGCCAGCGTTCCTGGGGGGTTCCCATTCCCGTATTTCACTGCACCAAGTGTCAAAAGGTATATGTGACCCGGGAGTCCGTGGACCGTATCCATGAACTTTTTACTCAATTTTCTTCGGACATCTGGTTTGAAAAAGATGCGCAATATCTGATGCCTGATGGTGCGGTATGCGAAGAGTGCGGTTCAACAACGTTTACCAAAGATCAGAACATCCTTGATGTGTGGTTTGATTCAGGTGTCAGCCATGCCGCCGTGTTAGAGGAAAGAGAGGGGCTGCAACGTCCGGCGGACATGTACCTTGAAGGTTCTGACCAGCATCGCGGCTGGTTTCACTCTTCACTTCTGACCGCTGTGGGCAGAACCGGTCATGCCCCTTACAAGGCCGTGCTTACCCACGGGTTTGTGGTGGATGAAAAGGGTCATAAGATGTCCAAATCCGTGGGCAATGTTGTGGCCCCGGACAAGGTGATCAACCAATACGGTGCCGACGTGTTACGGCTTTGGGCGGCTTCGGCGGATTACCGGGGAGATGTCAGTATTTCCGATAATATCATCAAGCAGCTTTCGGATGCCTACAGAAGGATCAGAAACACCTGCCGGTTTCTTTTAGGTAACTTCACCGGATTTGAACCGTCCCAGGTCCGGCCCATTGAAAATATGGCCGAGCTGGACCGGTTCATTCTTCACCGCCTGCATTATGTGGTAAAACGGTGCCGCGCAGCCTATGATGCCTATGAATTTCATGTGATCTGTCACACCCTGCATAATTTTTGTGTGGTGGATCTCTCATCCTTCTATCTGGATATTATCAAGGATCGTGTTTACACAAGTCCCGAAAATTCAGATACCCGTAAAGATGCCCAGACCGTTATGTTTATGATACTGGACGCCCTGGTAAAAATCATGGCACCGATTCTGCCCTTTACGGCCGAAGAGATTTACACCCACATGCCCCTGGGAGAGATCAAAAAAGAGAGTGTTCACATGGAAGATATGGTCAGCCTTGATAATGCTCTTGAAGACAGGGAACTTGCAGCCAAGTGGGAAAATATCCGGGCATTGCGGGCTGAGGTAACCAAGGCCCTGGAAGAGGCAAGAACAGCAAAACTCATCGGCCATCCCCTGGATGCCGCCGTTGAAATTAAACTGCCCCAGGGCGACCTTGCAGACAAGGTGGCATTCCTGGATGTTGATCTCAATGACATTTTTATCGTGTCCAACGCTCGGATGGTGGAGACCCTTGACGGGGATCTCTACCAGGGCAAGGAGATCGAAGGCCTGGCCATAAAGGTGGCAAAGGCCTCCGGTGAAAAATGTGAACGGTGCTGGCGGTTTGATGAAAATCTGGGAACCGATCCGGATCATCCCACGGCCTGTCCCCGCTGCACCCAGGCCCTTAAAACCATTCTGGGATGATGGCCGGTTTTTCAGCACCCATGCGGCGGCTTGTCCTGGTGAGCATCTGTATTCTTTTGCTCGACCAGCTGACCAAATGGCTTATTGTAAGACATTTGCCGCTGTACGCCAATATTACGGTGATTGACAATTTTTTTAACATCACCCATGTACTTAATCCCGGGGGCGCTTTCGGTTTTTTTGCCGAACAGTCCCCCGGGATCAGAAAATTCATTTTTTTATTTTTATCCTCCGGGGTTGCCCTGTTTGTACTCTGGCTTTACCGGAAAACAGCCCAATCCCACACTTTTTTATCCTATGGCCTGGCCCTGATCTTCGGGGGGGCTATAGGGAATCTGATTGACCGGTTCCGGTTTGGCAAAGTTGTTGATTTCCTGGATTTTTATGCCGACACCCTTCACTGGCCGGCCTTTAATATTGCAGATTCAGCGATCACCATTGGAATGGGCATATTAATTTACCACGTAGTATTCAACAAACTGCCTGAAATATAAGAGGTACCCATGCATCCCATCCTTCTTCAGGCCGGCGGTCTGAAGCTTTATACTTATGGCCTTTTCGTGGCACTGGGCTTTATCACAGCTATCTGGTTTACAAAACGGAATGCAAAATTTTATGGTGTTCCGGATCAGATGGTATCAGATCTTTTTTTTACCATATTGTTCAGCGCTCTTGCCGGCGCCCGTATCCTTTATGTGCTTATTAATTTCAACGATTATCGGGATAATCTTCTTGATATCTTTAAAATCTGGAACGGGGGTCTGGTTTTTTTCGGGGGCTTTATCGGCGGAGCCCTTGGGACGATTATATTCTTGCGTATCAAAAAAATGGATATCTGGAAAACCGCTGATGTTCTGGCCCCCGGCCTTGCTTTAGGTCACTCCGTGGGCCGTTTCGGCTGTCTTTTTGCCGGATGCTGTTACGGCAAATCCTGTACGTTACCCATTGCCCTGACCTTTACGAATCCGGACAGCTTGGCTCCCCTTAATACCCCGTTGCATCCCACCCAGCTCTATATGATTGCCTCCAACTTTGTTCTTTTTTTGATTCTTCTGGCCATACAGCGGCGCAAACGCTTCAACGGCATGGTCTTTTTAAGTTACATCCTGCTCTATTCCCTGTTCAGGTCAATTATTGAATTTTTCAGGGGGGATTTCAGGGGTAACTTCTTTTTTGATTTTCTGTCATTGTCCCAGGGTATCGGATTGCTGATCTCCTGCATTGCCTTGATATTCATGATCATCAAATTAAGATCCCGGCATGGCAGCCGTTAAGAACCTGGTCACATACAAGGCCCTTGCAGGCTCTCTTGATGCTTTATCAAAGGCCGATACACTTAAAACCGTGCTCATTTGCGGGGAATCCTTTCTGGTACGCAAGGCTTTGGATACCCTTGTCCCGATACTGCTTAAAGGGGAGTCAAAACAGTTCGGCTTTGATCTCCTGGACGGGAAAACAACACCCGTGGGAGAGATTGCCGAACAGGCCGGTACGTTTTCTTTTCTTGGAACCAGAAAAGTCATTGCGGTAAAAGATGCACCGCTTTTTGTATTAAAAGCGTCCGCCGGTGAGATCAGCTACAGTGATAAGGATCTTCAAGTTTTGATCCGTCTTGTTGAAGAGGGCATCCCTGACAATCATGTGCTCGTCTTTACCACGGGTACACCGGATCGCAGAAAAAAGATATACAAGCTTATCCTTGAACACGGGTTGGTGGTGGACTGCAGTGTTGCCACGGGTGCAACAAAGGCCGACATTGAAGAACAGCAGGCCGTGCTGCAGGATATCAGCCGGCAGATGCTGTTAAAAACAGGAAAGCAGATGGCCCCGGATGCCTTTGCAGCCCTTGTGGACCAGACAGGATTTAATCCGGAGTTGTTTGCAAATGCAATTGAAAAACTTCTGACATATACCGGGGGCAGAAACCGGATTTCAGTGGCTGATGTTGGGGCTGTGGTGCACAAGGATAAAAAAGACCCCATATTTACCCTGACCAATGCGGTGATGGACCGGGATGTCTCTACAGCACTTACCGTATTATCGGGCTTATTGTCCGACGGGTTTCATCCGCTACAGATTTTAAAAACTTTTGAAAACCAGATCAGAAAACTTTTAGCCATCAAATGTTTTACAACAGGTCTGAATACGGGCAGGGCAGGGGGCCCTTCTTTAAAACATATGCAGTTCAATGCGTTCAAGCAGATGCTTTTGCCTGCAATGATGGATTGGGATGCAAACGCGCTGAAGGCGGATGAAGAAAAGATGGGCCTTTTTATGGTTGGGAACGATAAAGATGAGACCCGTTCCGGCAAGCTGCCGACCAATGATCTTTTGCTGGCGCCCAATCCAAAAAATGCTTATCCGATATTTCAGAATTTTTTAAAGTCCGAAAACTTTGCCCTGGAAGAACTGACATGCGCATTGTCTACACTTGCCGATCTTGATTATCGTATTAAATCCTCCGGGGGGGATACGGTCACAGGACTTGAGAATTTTATTATGGTCCTGTGCCGCAGGCCCGGCAAATAAATGCTGTTTTTTTTCTTGCGATACCGTTGCCGGGTCTTAGAAAATTTATCATGGCATTGTGCCGAAAAGGAGATTTGCTTTGAAAAGGCGTAAAACCAAAATTGTAGCGACCATATCCAACCTGAACTGTTCAGTGGAATTCATTGAAACTCTTTATAGGGCCGGAATGAACGTGGTGCGTTTGAATACGGCTCATATGAGTCATGATGATGCCAGGCAAGTTATTGAAAATACTCGCAAGGTGTCGGACAAAATCGGCATCCTTTTAGATACCAAAGGCCCTGAGATCAGAACCTGTGACGCCAAAGAGCCTTTGTCCGTTGTCTCCGGGGATTATATCCGGATCAAAGGAGAGCCTGGCGGAGTTTCGAAGGCGGATGTGATCTGTGTATCCTATTCGCATTTTGTTGATGATGTGCCGGTTGGTTCTTCCATTCTCATTGATGACGGATGCATTGCACTGAAAGTGAAAGAGAAGGCGGACGGCTATCTCAACTGTTTCGTGGAAAATGACGGGGTCATTTACCCCAGAAAAAGTGTCAATATTCCATCAGTTCATGTTAAATTGCCGGCTTTAAGCGAAAAAGATAGGGGGTTTATTGCATTTGCCGCAGACCAGGATCTTGATTTTATTGCCCACTCCTTTGTTCGCAACAAAGATGATGTTCTGGCCGTTCAAAATATTCTTGATGAGAAAAAATCTTCAATCAAAATCATTGCCAAAATTGAAAATGCCCAGGGGGTGGACAATCTTCTGGAAATTCTGGAACATGCCTATGGGGTGATGGTGGCCAGGGGTGATTTAGCCGTGGAAATTCCAACTGAAAAAATTCCCTTGATTCAAAAAGATATTGTTCAAACCTGTATAGAACGCAGACGCCCTGTTATTGTGGCCACCCAGATGCTGCATTCCATGATTCATTCGCCACGGCCCACAAGGGCGGAAGTCTCTGATGTGGCCAATGCCTGCCTGGATCATGCTGACGCGTTGATGCTCTCCGGTGAGACGGCCAATGGTAAATATCCTGAACAAGCGGTGCTGACCATGGCCAGGATTGCCCAGGAGGTGGAGGAAAAAAGAAGCTCATTCATTGATGTTCCCTATTCAAGTAAAGACAAACTGACAGACTATCTTGCCAAGGCGGCAGTAAAATCTTCCCTGCGTTTGAATACTAGAGGGATTGTAGCGGATTCTCTTTCCGGAAAAACCATTTTGGCCCTGGCCGCCTACCGGGGGGACAGCCCGATTTTCGCCCAGGTTTACGATAAAAAAGTGATGCGCATGCTCTCTTTGTCCTTTGGGGTATTCTCCGAGTACATACCTCTGGGGGCAAGTCCAAGGGAATCAGTTAGAGGTTCCATCTGCCGTTTAATTGAAGACCAAAATTTTAAAGATGACGACCGGATTATTGTGCTTTCCGGCAGTTTCGGGCCTGAACTGGGTGCTTCTTTTATTGAGATCAGCAATGCAAAAAATTTCAGCACCGAATGCGCTTTGATTCAAAAATAAGCGTACGGTTCTGGGAAGTGGAGCGTTATTTTGTAGGAAATTCAGAGGCGCTTTGGTTTGTCTTTCGGAAAGATTGACATTGTTATAGATCTATGAAAACATATTAATAATAAATTTAAGCAGTTATTTTTATTTTTTTTGGGGGGAGGCGGGTCGTATGTTGGAAAATGCCATGCGGAAGATGTTCAAGACCACCTCACGGCGAATTGCAGTGCCGGCACTTTTGACAATCTTTCTTTATGTCATAGATATGTTTATTATTTTTCTTCCTCATATTGAACAAAGCTTTATCAGCAGGAAGCAGGAATTGATCCGCGAGTTAACCGAAACGGTCTGGAGCCTGGTTGAGAACTACCACGAACGGGAGCTCTCCGGCGAACTAACCCGGGCCGAAGCTCAGAAACGGGCACTCCTGCGGATCGGTACACTCCGGTACGGTCCTGAAAAAAAAGATTATTTCTGGATTGCCGACATGACGCCACGGATGATTTTGCATCCGTATCGCCCGGATATTGTGAACAAGGACATTGAGGAGATTCAGGATTCAGGTCTCAAAACGCTTTATTTTAGGTGGAAAGAGGTGGTTGAGACCAAAGGTGCCGGGTATGTTGATTATCGGTGGCAATGGAAAGACGATCCCAACAAAATGACTGATAAAGAGTCATATATCAAAGGCTTTCAACCGTGGGGCTGGATTGTGGGTACCGGTATGTATCTCAGTGACATTTATGCGGAGATCGACGCCATACGCAATAGGTTTATTGCCATCTCCACAGCTATTCTGGGCATCGTCCTGGTCCTGTCCCTATATTCCATTCGCCAGACAATGAAGGCCGACAGGGTACTGATGCGTACCCTCATTGAACGAAACGTACTGAATATTTCCTTGAAAGAAAGCAAAGAGCGCTTTCGCAGCCTTCTGGAAAACACCAGTGACTGGATATGGGAAAGCGATGAAAAGGGTCAGTATACCTATTCAAGTCCCAGGGTGGAGGCGTTGCTGGGTTTTTCCTCGGAAGAGGCAATACACAAAACCATCATGGATTTCGTGCCCATAGATTTAAAGGACCTGTATCAGAAAACCTTCGAAAATCTGCTTGGCCGCCAAAAGCCATTTAAAGGATTTGAAACTACATGCCAGAAAAAAAACGGCGAGAATGTGGTTGTCGAAAACAATGCAGTGCCGGTTTTTTCGGAAAACGGCGGGTTTTTGGGCTACAGAGGGGTGACCCGGGACATCACGGACCGAAAAAAGGCCATGGAAGAGCTTAAAAAGAGTCGAGACGTCCTACACGCAAACCTTGAGGAGACGGTAAAGTCGTTGGCCTACGCTGGGGAAAAACGTGATCCTTACACTGCCGGCCATCAGACACGGGTTGACCGATTGGCCTGTGCCATTGCACGAGAACTTGGACTTTCAGATCATCAGATTGAAGGACTTCACTTTGCCGCACTTTTGCATGATATCGGCAAAATTGCCCTGCCGTCAGAATTCCTGTCTAAACCGACCATGTTGTCCCACGAGGAGCATGAAATAATCAAATGCCATCCCCAGGTGGGGTACGATATCTTGAAAAATATTCATTTCCCATGGCCGGTTGCGGAAATGGTATACCAGCACCACGAATATCTTGACGGTTCGGGTTATCCCAGGAATTTGACCGATAAGGAAATTCTTCTTGAATCAAAAATACTGACGGTTGCCGATGTGGTGGAGGCCATATCATCGCACCGTCCCTACAGGCCGTCTCTGGGCATGAACGCAGCACTGGAGGAGATACGCAATGGTCGGGGAATTCGATATCATGCTCCTTCTGTGGACGCCTGTCTGAAGCTCATGAAAGATGAAAAGGTGGAGTTATCGTGATTGTCAGAAATAGGTAGGGGAGAATTACGGCTTGCATCGACTCAAATTAATTTAATTATACCAATGTAGGCTTAAAACCTACATATTGCGAATAAATTCATCCATAATACAGCACACAATACACTGACATAAAAATTAAGCCTTTAACCGATTGGTAGAAAACTGTTGGCCTGGTATAAATGAAAGTTTTCTAAATTACCGCCCTTTCTTGCGGTTTTTTGCCTTAGATGGCAAGGCAGGTGCGGCCTTAAAACAGGATGTGGAATAAACTTAACCGGGAGAGAACCAATGACGTTGAAAAGCTTTTATAAAGAGGTGATGGCACTCAATGGGATCCAGGATATGGACCAACGTGAAATCCAGGCAAAAGCATTTTTTAAAAAACTGAATTCAGCCGAACTGCCCAAAACCTTTAACTGGGCCCAGGAAATTTTCGAAGATATACACGTCAAAGAGCGCCCGGACCAGTTGGCGCTTATCTGGGCGGACCTGCACACAGATGAAGAAGAAAAATATACATATACCCAATTGGCTGAAAACGGGAACAAGATGTTAAATTATCTGCGTAAAAAGGGGGTTGAGAAAGGCGACAATCTTTATATGCTGACGCCCATTGTCCCCCAGACCTGGTTTGCCTCTTTTGCTGCCATCAAAGGCGGTATTGTCGCCGTTCCCACAGCCACCACCATGACCGAACGTGAAATCCAGTTCCGTTTTGAAGCGTATCCGCCGGATGTTATTATTGCCCATGAGAGTCTGGCTGACCTTGTGGACGATGCCCTGATTAAGGCCGGATGCACCCCCAAGGCTAAACTTATCCTTGGTGCTAAAGAGGGGTGGACATCCTATCCTGAGATTGCAAAGGAATCTGCCCAAGCATCACCTGCAACCATTAACCGTGAGGATGTTCTCTTCTGCTTTTTCACCTCCGGCACCACAGGACTTCCCAAACGGGTGGGGCATTCCGCCACCTCCTATCCTTTGGGCCATCTGTCAACAGCCGTGATCATTGGGCTTGAACCCGGAAACGTTCATCACAACTTGAGTGCGCCCGGGTGGGCTAAATGGGCATGGAGCAGCTTTTTCAGCCCACTTAACGTCGGCGGTACAGCCACAGGGTTTAATTTCACCTCGCTGGATATTAAAAAATACCTAAGCTTTGTGGCCAAATATAAAGTCAATTCATTCTGCGCACCGCCCACGGCCTGGCGCGCCTTTGTGGGCCTTGATCTGGCAGCGTATGATTTTTCGGTCCTGAAGTACTCGTTGAGTGCAGGCGAACCGTTGAATCCGGAAGTCATTGACCAGTGGCGGAAAGCCACGGGCACTGAAATCCGGGATTTTTACGGCCAGACCGAATCCACAGCCATGATCGGCAATCCGCCCTGGATGGAAGGCAAAATGCGCCTGGGGTCCTTTGGATATCCCGCATTCATGTACGATGTCATTCTCGCCGATGACGAAGGAAAAGAGATCACAGAACCTGACATCACCGGCCATATCGTAATTCGCCTGTCCAACTGGCGCGCCATTGGACTGTTTCAGGAATACATCAACAATGAGGCAAAAACTGCTGAAGCATTTAAGCACGGACTCTATTTCACCGGTGACAAAGCCACCTTTGACAAGGACGGCTACTGGTGGTTTGTGGGCCGTGCCGACGATGTGATCAAGTCCAGTGATTACCGGGTTGGCCCCTTTGAGGTGGAAAGTGCGCTGATTGAGCACCCGGCCGTCATGGAGACTGCCGTGGTGGGCGTACCTGATCCTCAACGGCATCAGTTGGTAAAAGCCTTTGTTATCCTGGTTCCAGGTCAGAAGCCATCAAGGGAACTGGCCCTGGAATTGTTCCAGCATACCATTGATGTACTGGCCAAATTCAAAATTCCCAGAATCATTGAATTTGTGGAGGTTTTGCCCAAAACCATCTCCGGAAAAATCCGGCGTATAGAGCTTCGGGAACATGAGGAGAGCAAAACCGAGAGCCAGGTAACTGAATTCTTTTATCATCAGTTCCCGGAATTAAGTTCCAAAAATAAATAGTGACCGTCACAGGCAGCAGACTTTAAAAGACCTGCTGCCTGTTTTTTTTCAACAACACCGTTGGACTTTCTAATAAAGTTGAAAACCTCTTTCTTTTATGCCAAAATACATAGTCGTTAATTACCAAGGCCTTGAGCCTGCATAATTAAACAGGCTTTCCAGGTCTTTCATTCATTTGGCCCTTTGAACTTGCATTCCTCCCAAAAAGCAGGATCAGGGCCGGAAAGGAAGGAGAACCATGAAAGGAGAAAGAGCACAACAAATTATCAAATCAATCTTAAAACCAATGGATATCCAGATCAATGGGGATCGTCCCTGGGATATTCAAATCAACAACCCTCAATTTTACCAAAGAATCATCTCGGGCGGTTCCCTGGCCTTGGGGGAAAGTTATATGGATGGATGGTGGGATTGCAAGGCCCTAGATGAATTCTTCAAACGAATTCTTGAATTCCGGTTAGATAAAAACGTAAAGTCCATGAAGCCGGCCCTCCTTTGGGAAATTTTCAAAGCCAGGGTTATAAATGTTCAAAGCAAAACCCGGGCATTTATCATCGGACAAAGGCATTACGATATCGGCAACTCCCTTTTCAAAATCATGCTGGATAAAGGGCTGAATTATTCGTGCGGATACTGGCACCGGGCAGATAATCTGGATGACGCCCAGACCGGAAAGCTGGATCTGATCTGTCGAAAAATCGGTCTCAAACCCGGAATAACAGTTCTGGATATCGGGTGCGGATGGGGCGGATTCGCAAAATATGCGGCTGAGACTTACGGCGTAAAAGTCAAGGGCATTACCGTTTCAAAAGAGCAGGCAGAATATGCCCGGGAACAGTGCAAAAACCTTGAGGTAACAATTGAACTGTCCGACTACCGTAACTTGAATGAAAAATATGACAGGATTGTTTCCATCGGCATGTTTGAACACGTGGGATGGAAAAATTACAGAACCTTTATGAAAGTGGTTCATCGGTGCCTGAAAGATGACGGGCTTTTTCTTTTGCACACCATCGCAGGAAACACCTCTGCCAAAGGAACGGACCCCTGGATCAACACATATATTTTCCCCAATTCCATGGTCCCCTCCGCCAGACAGGTCTCCCAAGCCGCAGAAGGATTATTTATTCTGGAAGACCTGCATAACCTGGGCCGTTACTATGATAGAACCCTCATGGCCTGGCATGAAAATTTTACTAAGAACTGGAATTTAGTCAAAGACCAATACGACATGCGATTTTTCCGCATGTGGACCTATTATCTGCTCTCCTGCGCAGCCAGTTTCAGGACCCGGCGCAATCAGCTGTGGCAGATTGTATTTTCCAAAAACGGAATTAACCGGGTGTTCCGCAGCGAAGGAGAATTGTTTATATGACTATACGGTAAGAATTGCCGATAAACCAGGCAATTCTTGCTGTTCAAAAGCGGTCATAAACAGGTCGGATCAGTCACTAATCAGGCAGGCATGAGCAACCGGTTAAAAATTTCCAATTGATTCAATTCTTTTTTTAAGATACAAAAAGAGACTTTGTAATGCAGGCATGAAGCCTGTGGTTCAAATTAAATTTCATTATTTTTTCGGACCCGGCCAAGAAGGTTGAAAGTTAAGTTTTTAATATTATTTCGTATTTTTAACACTTCAAGGATTCACAGGAGGAAAAAAACAATGAAAAAAGCGTTGATCACATCCGGACTCATATCTCTTGTTCTTATTTTTACTGCCGTAAGTGTCCAGGCACACTACGGAATGGTCATTCCTTCGGACAACATGGTTATGCAGGACGAAGACCGCACCGTCCATATCACAGCCTCTTTTTCCCATCCCTTTGAAGGTGTGGGGATGGAACTTGTCAAACCCAAGGTATTTACCCTGCGCGCCAACGGTGAAGCACAGGATCTTCTGGGCACATTGAAACAGGCAAAAGTGATGGATCACACCGCCTGGAAAACAGATTACACAATCAAAAAACCAGGCGTTTACATGTTCTACATGGAGCCCGCGCCCTACTGGGAATCTGCCGAAGACTGCTTTATCATTCATTATACCAAAACCGTAGTGACCGCGTTCGGTGATGACGAAGGATGGGACCAGGAGATCGGTCTGAAAACAGAAATTGTTCCTTTGTCCAAACCGTTTGCACAGTATGCCGGTAATATATTCCAGGGTATTGTAAAGTTAAATGGCAAAGCCGTGCCTTATGCAGAAGTTGAGGTGGAATATTACAACGAAGACGGAAAGTCCCAAGCCCCCACTGATTATATGGTGACCCAGACCATCAAAGCCGATGCCAACGGCGTATTCACCTATGCTGCACCCAAGGCCGGATGGTGGGGATTTGCAGCACTTAATGAAGCTGATTTTACCCTTAAGGCTGACGGGCAGGAGAAGGATGTTGAGTTGGGTGCGGTAATCTGGGTAAAATTCGAAAACTGGAAAACAAAATAATATATTTGAGCAATAAGAAGGTATTATGCATATTTCTGAAGGTTTTCTTTCCGCACCGGTTTTAGGGGTGGGGATAATTTTGGCTGCAGCAGGCACTTCCGTGGGCTTAAAAAAACTTAAAGAAGATAAAATTCCCCAGGCAGCAATTTTGTCGGCCGCTTTTTTTGTGGCATCCTTGATTCATGTGCCCATGGGGCCTTCCAGCGCCCACCTGATTCTCAACGGAAGTCTTGGCCTGATGCTTGGGTGGGTTGCCTTTCCGGCCATTTTGATTGCGCTCCTGCTCCAGGGGGTGCTGTTCCAGTTCGGCGGGATAACAACCCTGGGGGTCAACACGATTATCATGGCCACACCGGCAGTGCTCTGTTATTACCTGTTTGCAGGATTTGTCCACAAACCGGGTGCACTCTCCCATGCCGCCTGCTTTGCCTGTGGATTTTTAAGCGTTTTTTTCAGCAGCCTGCTTGTCGGTACCGCCCTGATGTTTACCCAGGAAAGTTTTTTAGAGGTGGCCTGGGCCGTTGTTATAGCCCATGTTCCAGTTATGTTCATAGAGGGCCTTGTGGCGATTTTCTGTATGGGTTTTCTTAAAAAGGTGCAACCCGAACTTCTGCCCAAATGGCCTGCGGCACAGCAGCAGGCCGCATTGGACAATAGAGCAAAAATGGTTGAAAAGCAGGTATAATCTTCATATTACGACTATTTTTAATGGTAACCAATAATGATGTATCGAAAATATTTTATGAGATTTTCCTGTCTGATCCTTTTTTTCTTTCTTTCAAGGGGCAATGCCCTGGCACATAAGGTCACGGTATTTGCCTGGGTGGAAGGAAACACCGTTCTGGGAGAAAGCAAATTCAGCGGCGGGAAAAAAGTACGGGACTCAGAAATTATTGTCTGGGACTTGAACGGAAAAGAACTTTTGCGCACCCGGACCAATCAAAAAGGTGAATTTTCATTTCCCATCCCGGCAAAAACAGCCATGCGCATTGAACTCATTGCCGGCATGGGACATAAGGCCGAATGGACCATTCCCCTTGAAGATATAGATGAAACCGACGCAGCCCGGGATGCACAGAGACCGTTACCTGAATCCGCAGGGAAGACAGACCCTGGACAGGCGGTACCCCCGGCAGCCTCCATTGACCCGGTCCAGCTTGAAGCCATCGTGGAAAAGGCCGTAACAAAAGCGCTGGATAAAAAAATTACGCCGTTGACCAGAATGGTGGCAGACCTGGAGCAAAAAGGCCCGACCATGAATGAAATTGTTGGCGGCATCGGATATATATTCGGCTTGATGGGCGTGGCCATCTATTTTTCTTCCCGTAAGAAAAAGTCGTGATACGGCTGCCGCCAGTTTCACCGGCACCGGCGGGCTCCAGGAGGTCAATTCCGTATCGGCATCCCGGGAGTGCGCTTCCAGGTCGCGCAGTGCTTTGCCCATATGTTCAACGGGAACATATGGGCTTGCAAGCACAGCGCTGTTTCATCTGTATCAGGGGAGGTCAGATCAAGTCCATACAAAAAGCAGGGCCGGCGCACCTGGATCTAAGAGCGCATCTGGCGGGCAGGTCTTGCATTATTTGACCCTTTCTTTTGCTTTTAAGGCAAAATTATTCTGCCATTGCTTCCATGGCTCTTTTAGGATTCGCCTCAACTTTCTTTAGGATTTCAATAGTTCTTGCTTCGGGCAGCCAGTTGATTTTTCCGTTTGATACGTCATAGATGGCGCCCACAACTTTGGCTTTCCCCGCGTTCACGAGATTCCGGGAAGAAGGGCTTGCCATGAACAGATCCTCAATGCCCTGCCAGATATTTTCCTCAATGGCATAAGGCATTACATCCGCACCATGGGCATCTGGATTGTCTTCAATCGCTTTTTTCACTGCGGGGATAATGTTATCAACCAGAGGGGGGATATTTCTTTCCAATGGATGACCGTGACCCTGGACAGCCTTTGTCACTGCCGTGACTGCGCCACATTGCGTATGTCCAAGAACGACAAATACCGGGGTCTTTACATGGGCAAGGCCATATTCAACAGACCCTATCTCATCAACATCCAGAACATTACCGGCAACACGAATAACAAAAATATCCATAATACCGGCATCAAATAGAATTTCAACCGGAACTCTGGAGTCGGAGCAGGTGATGACCGTTGCATAGGCGTGATCTCCCTGATCTTCTTTACCGGCAAGCGCAAGGCGGGCAGCATCCGTATGCGGCTGAATGGTTTTACCGGTTACAAAACGCTCATTCCCTGCTTTCAGCATGGCGATTGCTTCATCCGGACTTGGTTTGGCTGTTTTGCCGCCGCCACTGGCAAGAACAGGGGCACCTGTTAGCGCTAAAAAACAGCCAACAATTACAACAAATTTTAAAATTTTTTTCATGGTTGTACGTCCTCCTTTAAAAGAATAAATTTTACAGCAAATGCCTGGCCTCCAATAGGCCAATTCACCTGCCACGAAAAAACTTGAAATACTTTAAGGTATAGGAGATTATCCTGACTGTTGCCAGGATGACAAGAAAAAAAGTATACCCGTTGGTAAAAAATGGAGCTCTGTTTAGGAACCGGTCTTAAATAATTTGCCCATTTTGCTTTTTTTTATGACTTGGACTTGAGGTCAACCACGGCCTTGACGAAAAGATAGAGCCGATTTATCAATTACCAAACAAGCGCTAAGACAGCGCATGGAGATCCGGATATGGAAAACACCCATATGGAAAAGGAATGTCCCACTTTGTCAGCCCTGGCCTGGACTGTCATCAAAAACCGCTACCTGGCCCGTAATTGTCGGGGAGATCTCATCGAGAGACCCGCAGATATGTTTCACAGGGTCGCCGCATCGGTGGCCCGGGCAGACCGGTTGTTCGACACCGGTGCGGATCTGTCCAAAACCACAGAGCGCTTTGAAGCGGTTCTGGCATCCCTTGCCTTCCTGCCCAACTCCCCCTGCCTGATGAACGCGGGCACTGCCCTGGGCCAGCTGGCCGCCTGTTTTGTACTCCCGGTGGAAGACCGGCCCGAAGCCATGTGTCAAACCATGAAAGAGGCGACCATCATCCACGAAGCCTGCGGGGGTATCGGCTTTTCGTTCAGCCGGCTGCGGCCCCGGGGGGATACCATTCTCCAGGCTTGCGGGGAAGCTGAAGGGCCGGTCGCCTTTATCCGGCAGTTGGATACGGCAGCCGGTCGGACGGATCAGAACCGTCGCCGGCCGGCTGCCAATATGGCGGTCCTGGAGATCAGCCATCCGGATATTGAAGCCTTTATCAACGCAAAGCAGACAAGGGGAGAGTTACGCCATTTCAATCTCTCCGTTGCCGTGGATGACCAGTTTATGGAGTGCCTTAACAGCGGCCGGGACTACCCGCTGGTTCACCCCGGAACCGGCAAGGCGGTGGGGCGTAGAAACGCAGAAGAGATATTCGAGCGCATGGCCTCTTCAGCCTGGCAGACCGGTGATCCGGGTCTCCTTTTCATCGACCGTATCAACCGGGACAATCCCCTCCCCGGGATGGGGCGGATTTGCGCCACCAACCCCTGCGGTGAACAACCCCTGCTGCCCTATGAATCCTGCACCCTGGGCTCCATCAACCTGACCAAGGTGGTTGAAAACAAAGAAATCAACTTTGACGAACTTGACAGACTGGCCCGGACGGCCGTCCATTTCCTGGACAATGTCATCGAAATCAACCACTATCCGCTACGGCAGATCGAAGAGGCGAGCCGCAGCACCCGTAAGATCGGACTGGGGGTCATGGGCTTTGCCGACATGCTGATCCTGCTCAATATCCCGTACCAGAGTGACAGGGCTGTTGCCGTGGCCGGCCGGATCATGTCCCGGATTCAACGCAGTGCTGAGGCGGAATCTGCGTCACTGGCACTGGTGCGCGGCAATTTCCCCTGTTTTGACCACAGCATCTTTCCCAAACGGGGCCTCCGCCTGCGGCGCAACGCCACGCTGACCACCGTGGCCCCGACAGGGAGCATCAGCCTGATTGCCGGTGTCAGCAGCGGCATTGAACCCGTCTTTGCCTTCAGGGGTCGGCGGCGTATCAACGGGATTCTTTACGATGACATCCATCCCATTTATGCCCGCTATCAAAAGGATCAAAAACCGATCCCCAAAGAGGTGTTCCAGAGCGCCTGGGATGTGGCCCCCGAGTGGCACCTAAAGGTCCAGGCGGCATTTCAGCGCCACACGGACAATGCGGTTTCCAAAACCGTCAATCTGCCGGGGTCCGCGACCCGGGAAGATGTCCGGGATGTCTTCCTCAACGCCCACGCCATGGGGCTCAAAGGGATCACCATATACCGCGACACCTCCCATGGCGACCAGGTCCTCAATACCTGTACCGTCAACCGGGAGGACTGCGGTTAACCTCCCGTTCAAACCTGACTAATTTTCATTGAAATCATGTTTATATTGAAGATAAGTCCCCGGTATCTGAATATAATCCAGAACAACTGCTGTTTTTTTCCAGGAATATCGGTGAAATAAATCCGTCAAATTCAGGCCGATACCAAGATAAAAATTTCGTTCTTTTTTGTCTTTATCATCTGAAAAACCGCGGGCATAATACCCCATATGCAATTCAAAATGTTTTAAAAACGTTTTATTTACCGACTCAAATCCGTTAAGTTTTACTGCAAGCAGATATTTTGAATTGTCATAATCTGTTAAAAAATCTGTGCCGTTAGGTTTAAATCCATATTCCCATCTTAAACTGAATTTGCCGGCAAGATCAGGATATTTATACAATAAATATCCGGCAGCGCATCCCAGAAAATTTGCAATCATATCTTCATAGGAAAATCCATATTCGCTGAAAGAGTCCCCAACCTCCATATACCCCATGATGGCAAATGATGAAAGCGAGCCGTATAATGCGGCATTCTCTTTTTCAAAACACCAGTTTTCATATAAAGATGACAGCGCGTGAGAGATCACATAACTTGAATAAAGATGTCCCAGTTTATCCGCCCCTCCCTCTTTGGTTGTATTTGCAAACCATCCTTCGGAACCTGCGTGAGGTGATTGAGAAAAATAATCCCATTTTAAAGCGCCCCAAATCGTAATCACTCCGATTCCTGCCAGGGACACAGAAAGGCTTTTTGTATTCTTCTCAGATAAGGAAAGCTCTGACGTGCATTTACTGAAACGTTCCTGGGCAGAGCCGGTCACGGCAACCAAGCAAAAAAATATGCAACATAATAAGGATTTCATCATAGGCACATTTTAAATGCGGAATATTAGATGAAGGGCTTCATCATGAATTTTTTTCCATAGATCCTCGCCACCAAAGCTTTCTATATAGAGTTTCATTTTCGGTTCAGTTCCCGAGGGTCTGATAGCAAACCATGACCCATCCGACAGATTGACTTTTACACCGCCTATGGGGCTATTATTTCCCGTGGCTTTTGTCTGAATGTTAACGATTGATAACCCTGCCAACGATGTCGCCTTTATTGAATCCGGTGATGTTTGTGACAGTATTGTTTTTTGCTCATTTGTTATAGGTCCGTCAACCCTTCTATAATAAGGATTTCCAAATTCAGATACCAATGTCTCTCTATAAATTTCGGATGGCGTTTGCCCGGTTTTCGCCAGAATCTCAGCAGCAAGCAATGCCAAAACAAACCCATCTTTATCTGTCGTCCAAACAGCGCCATTTTTTCTTAAAAAAGTTGCGCCGGCACTCTCTTCACCACAAAAGGCGATTTTTCCTTCCATCAAACCGCTCACAAACCATTTGAATCCAACAGGCGTTTCAAAGATCGCCTTATTGAATCCCATAACCACTTTATCAATCATGCTGCTGCTGACTAAGGTTTTTCCGATGCTAAGGTTATTTCCCCATAAAGGCCTGTTTTGAAGCAGGTACCAAATGGCCACGGATAAATAATGGTTAGGATTCATTAAACCATCCGGACACACAATGCCATGTCTGTCAAAATCCGGATCATTTCCCCATGCAATATCGTATTTTTCTGCAAGCTTGATTAAGTTTGCCATGGCATGAGGTGAGGAGCAATCCATTCTTATTTTTCCATCATGGTCCGGGGGCATGAAGCTGAAAGTTTTATCAATTTTTGAATTAACAACATTAATATCAAATCCATATTTATCAGCAATAGGATTCCAAAAATTTACACCTGCCCCCCCCATCGGATCTATGCCGATTTTGATTTTTGATTGATGAATCGTTTCCGTGTCTATCACATTCGATAAAGCATCTACATAAGGGGCGATAAAATCCCTTTCATGCGTAGACGAAGCTGAATACGCTTTTTCGTAAGCAATCCTTTTAATCCCGGAATTCTTGGAATTTATCAGCTGGTTTGCTCTTTTTTCAATGAAATCTGTTATTTCAATATCGGCAGGCCCCCCATGAGGTGGATTATATTTAAATCCTCCGTCTTCCGGTGGATTATGAGATGGCGTAATAATAACACCATCTGCAAGCGCCTTTTTATTGGTCCGGTTGTACTCCAGAATCATAAACGAAATGACCGGGGTTGGCGTATATTCAGAATTTGCGTGAATGAAAACATCCACATCGTTTGCAGCAAAAACTTCCAGTGCGGTTTTAAAAGCCGGTAAGGAAAGCGCGTGAGTATCATAACCTAAAAACAGGGGGCCTGTGATTTTATTTTTTTTACGATAATCACAAAGCGCCTGAGAAATAGATAGTATATGTTTCTCATTAAACGTACCGTTTAATGATGAGCCTCGATGTCCCGAAGTCCCGAAAGATACTTGCCCTGTTATCTCTGTTGAATAATAAGAAGATACTATTTTTTCAGTATTATTTGTATTTTCCATTAAAACACCTATTGTTAAAGTCTTGAACACGTAAGATCAATTTGTCTTTTTGGGCACTGTGACCTGTTTTAGTGCTTCACTATACCAAACTTATGAGGACAGCAAAAGATATTATACAGTTGCCCTAATTTAAAAGGAGATATCGCAGGCAGCTTATTCGTACGACATGACTACATGAAAAGACCCTTGGTTGCACGAATGTTGGTGGTACCTTCCTGTTGCTTTCGAAGAATCACCTATTTTTAATAGTCTATTTATGTGTTTTTTTATGGTTTTCCATTGTGTTGACTTGTAATTAAAATTCCCCTATTTTTTTTATTAAAAAGTTTGCAGACGAACCTTTTTCTTGTAGACCCTGAAACCCTGTTACATACGAAACGCCACATTTTGAATGATTTTTGAAGACTCAATATCTCATAATCTTTTAAACAGCCATGGGCTATGCCTGACATATCAACTGCCAGGCATAGCCCACAACAAAGCTTGAAAGACCTGAATAACTTACCCGGACTTTTTCATAAAAAAAAACAGAAGGAGTAATAATGAATCAATTGGTGTTAGATAGATCCAACGTATATTTTTCTCTGTTTCCGGATCATTTAAGTTATATAGATAGTTGTCTTGAAACTGCAAGTTATAAGCTCAAGGATTACGATAATATATCTGACTTTGAAAATGATCTTGCCAATATCAATGCTTATGAGCATATCGACGCATTGGAGAATCCAAAGAATCTTATTGAGCTGGATGATAAAACACTCACTAAAGGGGATTATATCAAAGCGATTAAATGTCTCATAGAGGGTAAGGTCTTTGCTGAACATTTCGCAGCCGGTGAGGCGACACGATTAAAATTAGGAACAAAATTCTTAATCAATGTGCAAAAAGATCTCTCGATTGATAAGATCGCTGCACTCATCAACCAGGAAAAAGGCGAAGGCACCATGACTTCAGAAAGCCTTATCCGGATGTATCCCTGTTGTAATCCATTGGACCTTTTGCCCCTGTCGCTGGGGGTTAGGCATATGCTCCAATACTCCTATGATATTTATAGGTTGTCAAAACGTTTTGGGTATGACCCCCAGGAAGTTCTTTCAAAACAAACCATGCTGATCGTTTTAAATGAATCCACGGCCGACATCATCATTGATGAGTTCATCACTAATAAATTTTATGGGTTTGCAAGACAGAATGTTTTGTTCATGATTCAGGAATCGTATCATGGAATCAATCTGAAAAATAAAGAAGTCTTTTATGACCGTCATACACCCAAACGGCTTCATAATCATGGTCACATCGCCATTGAACAAACCATGTTTAACCAGATTTTCCACATCACGGAAAACCAAAACCGCAACTATCTGACCTGTGATCAATTTGGCGATATATTAAAGAATATGGAAATCAAGATATCTTATAATATCGAAGATCTTGATTATTTAACCGGCTCTATTGACCATGAAGCACTGGCACTGGCACTGAAAAAAAATAATGAGCATTATAATATGTTGATGGAGGTGGTTCCCAATAATCCGGATTCGCCGCAAAAAGGCGGTATGGCTGCCTTTGATCGAATTTTGGGACAGGATGTAATGATTGAAAGCTTTCAACTAAATGGAATTGAAAACCACCAGATTCAATTTTTAAATAAAAATATCAATTATTATCTAACGCCTCACATCGCATGGGAAATGGTAAAAACGCAGGGATTGAAAATGCACGTTGCTGTCAAAGATGGTTTTGTTTATTTTCAACCGGTTATCGGAGACATCAATTTTCTCGTTAAAACAGCCATTTTTACTCGTAAAAATGCAAGGCCTATAAAAGCATGGAAGTCTGCGTCTACGACACCTCTGGCGATTAACTGCATGCACATGCAGGACAAGCAAAAAGGGTTCAAAGAATACGCCCGATTATTTCTTGGTTTAATTTCGTAACAGAGGGAAAAACATGAAACTCTCTTCAAGAAGCCGCATCGCACGTCATATGCCTGGTCAGAAGCCGGATGACCTTGCCGCAAAAGCGTTAAAAATTTCAACCAATTATCGTTGAAAGAAGAATTATTAATGACGAGTCCGAATTTTGCCACGCCACTTGCTGATTCAGAAGACAGGCTTAAACTCATTCAGAATCTCCAAACTCTGAGAATTGAACTGGAGATGCAGAATAAAGAACTACTCCGATCCCAACTGGAGCTTATGACATCCAAGATATACTATACGCGACTCTATGACACAACACCAGTTGGTGATTTTACCATTGATTTAAACGGAATTATAATGGCTGCCAATCTGACCCTTTCAGATATGCTGTTGATGGAAAGGTCATCTCTTCTGGATAAACACATAACCGATTATATTGTTTTAGAAGACCATATTATCTACTACCAGCATTTGAAAGACATCGACACTTTAAAAACACGACAGGTCTGTGAACTGCGGATGAAAAAAAAGGATAGCACTCCTTTTGATGTGCAGTTGGAAACGATCCTGATGACGGACAGATCTAAAAAACCGGAACAATACCGCACTGTAGTCATTGATATCAGTGAACGAAAAAAAACTGAAATGGAGAACTCACCTTTCGATTGTTTGAATATTGTTTTTAAATAACGACCATGTCCTGACGGACACAACAAACAATGAAAGATGTGAGTTGTGAGGAAAACAGCTTAAAAAAAAGGAGACAAGATATGAAATTGACCAAATGGGACCCGTTTCGGGAAATCGATAATCTTTTCAGCAAGTACCTTACGCATGTGAACCAACCTTCAATCGGCACCCAGGAACTTTTAGCGTCCGGGGACTGGGCTCCCCGTGCGGACATTGCCGAGACTGATTCGGAGTTTACCATCAAGGTGGAGATCCCGGAAATCAAACGGGAGGAGATCAAGATCACCATTGATAACGGTGTACTCAATATCAGCGGTGAACGGAAACATGAAGAAGAGGAAAAAAACACTAAATACCACAGAATCGAGCGGCATTACGGTAAGTTCCTGCGCAGTTTTTACCTGCCGGACAATGTGACGGAAGAACAGGTTGACGCCCAGTTTGAGGGTGGGGTATTGACGCTTCACCTGCCGAAAACAGAAAAATCAAAACCAAAACAGATTGAAATCGCTGTTAAATAGATTATTACCGCCTGTACGCAACATTGGTGTAAATACGACCCGGGCCGGAAGAAGGGAGTTCTGACCCGGGCGGCCCCACCTTGATCAATTATTCAAACCGGTTCCGGAGCAACTATAGCCTGGTATCGGACCGTGGAGGAGTAGATGCGCGATTCCTGCTCTCGGGTTCGGACAAACGTATCCGTGATAGGAGATCCCTTTTTATTTTAAACTTCCCTGGCCGGAAAAATATTGTGCCGTCCTATAATTTTGGTATAGTGAAGTGCGAAGTGCTAAAATAGGTTACAGGGCCTAAAAAGAAAGGGATAAAAACCCAATTGTCGCAATCGAAATCAAAAAGTCATGAAACCCAGGGGAAAAAAGCAACCGGCAGTATTGAAAGAAAATCAGCACTAAAATCATTTCCTGTTGTGGGATTGGGGGCGTCCGCCGGGGGATTGGAAGCATTAAAGGCATTTTTTACAAAGGTTCCGCCAACCAGCGGAATGGCTTTTATTGTTCTGGTACATATGACCCCGAACCAGCCGAGCCTTATGCCGGCACTGCTTCAAAAAACAACATCAATTCCGGTGTCAGCCGCAAAAGATGAAGAGCCCCTTGAGCCGAACAGGGCATATGTCATTCCTCCTAATAAGGATATTTCAGTTTACAACGGAAAAATTCAACTTCTGGATATGACAACAAAGAGGGGTCTGCTGCCTATTGATTACTTTTTCCGGTCGCTTGCCCAGGATCAGGGAGAAAATGCAGCTGCAATTGTGCTGTCAGGTATGGGCACAGACGGCACACTGGGTATTAAAGAGATCAAAGTTCATAACGGGCTTGTATTTGTTCAATCCGAGGACTCGGCCGGATATGACGGTATGCCCCGCAGTGCAATCAATACCGGAATTGTTGATATGATCATGGCTCCGGCGGACATGCCTGAAAAACTCATCCGATATTTTTCACACGCTGCCCGGCAGTCCCAGGATATCCCGGCTCAGCTTCCCGTTAAGGAAGATGGCTGGATACATAAAATTTATGCCATTCTCCGATCACATGTCGGTCATGATTTTTCATCCTATAAGCGCAATACAATTCTCAGGTGCATCAGCCGCCGGATGAATCTGAACCATATCAGCAGTCACGAAGATTATATGCGCTATTTAAGGGAAAATCCCGACGAAACAGACGCCCTGTTCCGAGAGCTGTTGATTGGTGTGACCAGTTTTTTCCGTGATCCGGAATCCTTTAACGTGCTGAAAACAGAGGTCCTGCCGGACCTTTTAGAGACACTGATGCCTGACGCCACCTTCAGAGCCTGGATTCCGGGATGTTCAACCGGTGAGGAAGTGTATTCTTTGGTCATTACATTAAAAGAGGTCCTTGACAAGATTTCAAACCGGATAAACCTGCAAATATTTGGTACGGATATTGACAACCGGGCTATCAGCAAAGCCCGTCAAGGTGTCTACCCGTGCAGTATCAAAGCGGATCTGGGCGAGGAGCGCGTGAATCGTTTCTTCATTCAAGAGGGAGATTTTTACCGTATACGAAAGGAAATTCGCGATTGTGTGGTCTTTTCCGTCCAGAATGTTATCAAGGACCCGCCGTTTTCCCGGTTGAATCTCATCTGCTGCAGGAATCTGCTGATTTACCTGAATACGGACGTACAAAAAAAGCTGCTGCCCCTGTTTCACTATACACTGATCCCGGGGGGCGTTCTTATGCTGGGATCTTCAGAAACCATAGGAAGCGCAACGGATCTGTTCGAAACCATCAATAAAAAATGGCGAATTTTCAGGCGTCGGGAAGTGCCTAAAGCCATACGACAGATCGTCAACTTTCCCACGGGTCCATTGGTTCTGGAACCTCCCCAGGATTCATCGGCTGCGAATCCTCAAAACAAAGCGTTCGACACCAGCTATCTGACACAAAAGGTGGTGTTGGAGCTGTTTGCCCCAACTGCCGTTCTTACGAACAGCAATGGCGACATCATAAATATACAGGGTCGGACCGGTAAATACCTTGAGACACCGAGCGGCCCTGTCACCAACAACATCCTGGATATGGTGCGTGAGGGACTGCGCATAGAGCTCTCAGCCGCCCTGAGGGCTGCCAGATCCTCAGCTGTTCAAGTGACCAAAAAAAGACTGTCTGTAAAAACCAACGGTGATTATCAACTGATTGATCTGCATGTTTGCCCTTTAAAGAAACCCAATGAGCTTGCCGGACGGTTACTTGTGGTTTTTGAGGATATCGAATCCGAATCCATGGACGAAACAGGGGACCACGCCGGTAAAGATGACTCCTCGCTTGCATCAACGCGCATTGCTGAATTGGAACGGGAGCTGCAGACAACCAGAGAAAGTCATCAGACGACTATCGAAGAGCTGGAATCGTCAAATGAAGAGCTCAAATCAACCAATGAGGAAATCCAGTCGGCCAACGAAGAGCTGCAGTCCACCAACGAGGAACTGGACTCCTCCAGGGAGGAACTTCAGTCGCTGAACGAAGAGCTTCAAACGGTTAATGCCGAACTTCAAGGCAAAGTGGAAGAGTTGTCGGCAGCGCATGATGACATGCGCAACCTGCTGAACAGTACGGAAATCGCCAATATTTTTGTGGACAATAACATGCAGGTTCGGCGGTTTACACCTGAAGCCACGATGATAGTCAACCTCATTCCCACAGATATCGGCAGGCCTATCCGGCATGTTGCCAGTAACCTGAAATACGACAACATGATTAGAGATCTGGAAAAAGTCCTGCAGTATTTGACACCCGTTGAAACCGAAGTGCAAACCGATGAAGGGAGATGGTTCAACATGCGCATCATACCCTACCGTACCAGGGACAACCGAATCGACGGCGCTGTGATGACGTTTACAAGCATTGACGATCAAAAGAAAGTCAATAACCAGCTTGAAGATTCATTAAAAGAAGCGGAAAACGCTTGGGAACTCGTGCGGGCTATATTCGATATAGGCCAAGACCCAATGGTGGTATTGGATAAAAACAGCTGCATTGTCATCGCCAACACGTGCTATTCAACGCTTATGGACATAGACTTAAAACGACTTAAAGGCATGGATTTTATCTCGCCGCTCAAAAAAGTAATTTTACAAAAAGACGATCTGAAGACACTGTTGAAAACAGCGCTGGAAACAAATAAAGATTTCATCTCGGATGTCATAGATTTTGAAACCGCCTTTGGGAAGAAAAGTTATACGATTAAAGGGTCCATTCTTAAAAAAGATAAAACCTTCCCATACCGTATTCTGCTCCAGTTCCTATCCGGGCAATCCAGAATAATAAAGTAGGTACAGTTTGAATAAAAAGGATAACCAACCCGAGAGCGCCTCTGAACTTAGACGCCGGGCTGAAAAAAAAATCAAACAAGAAACAGGGGCGTTGCCGGACGATTTTACAACCTTGTCACGCGAAGAAATCGGTGAGCTGATTCACGAACTGGAGGTGCACAAGATTGAGCTGGAAATGCAAAATGATGAACTCTGTGCGGCCCAAGAGGAACTGGAGCTCTCCCGCAAGCGTTATTTCGACCTTTATAATCTCGCACCGGTGGGCTATTGTGTTGTTAATGAAAAAGGATTCATCCAGGATGTCAATCTTACTGCCGTCACCCTGCTCGGCCGGATCCGAAGTGACCTGATCAACAGGCCGATCTCTGAGTTTATCTTAAGTGAGGATTATCTTAGATACCACCGCCACTGGAAAATGGCTTTTGAAACCGGTGAGCCCCAGACCGTTGAACTGCAAATGCTGAGAAATGACAAATCGCTGTTCTGGGTGAGGTTGGATTTTATGGTTGCGAAGAACGCCGGACAAGCTCCCGTCTGCCAGGTGACGCTTACTGACATCAGCGAGTCCAAACGGTTAGAGTATGCATTAAAAGAACGGATCAAGAAGCTGAATCTTTTATTCCGTTTTTCCGACCTGTTGGAGAAACCGGATATCAGTTTAAACGAGGTATTGAAAACAACCGTTTTGATGATTCCCCAGGCGTGGCAATTCCCCGGAATCACTGAAGCTTGCATTGAGCTGGAAGGGCAGATCTTTCAGACCAAGGGTTTTAGGAAAACGCAATGGATGCAGACCAGTGATATTGTCATCAAGGGAAAGAAAGCAGGGCAGATGACGGTGTGCTATACAGAGAGTCGGCCGACATTTAATGGAAGCCCGTTTTCGATGGAAGAGTCTTATTTGCTGAATGTCATAGCCGAAAGGTTGGGGCATATCATAGAGCGACTCCGGTTGGCAGAGGCCGTGAAAGACAGCGAAATATTCCTGAGAACGGCCATTAATTCGAT
>ERZ1645192.718-NODE-718-length-27662-cov-6.893324_pt1 | contig 27662 bp, 23 predicted proteins | sample MGYA00575354_ERZ1645192 | MGnify/ENA primary metagenome ERZ1645192 (study PRJEB40844, sample SAMN11349763) | freshwater sediment metagenome | isolation source: river sediment | host: Sediment | place: India: Faizupur Khadar , New Delhi | collected 2017-02-21 ... | reverse complement strand
TGAGCTAAGCCCTCTGTCAAGACAGGAAAGATAGAAAATAAGGAATTTCATGCTACCTGTTCTTTGGTATCGTCTTCCCCAACGGGGAAACATCCTTTTCTATAGACTTCATCCGGTATCTGGTAGTCCAGACCTTGATGTGGTCGTTCAGTATTGAAGGAAAAGATGAAGCTTGAGAGTCCTGCTTCCAATTCTTTCATTGTTCTCCAGTCGTGAAGGAATATGCATTCGTATTTCAGGGTCAACCAGGTTCGTTCAATGAAAATATTGTCTAAACATCTCCCGATTCCATCCATGCTTATCTCAATCCCATACCCCTGCAATGCTCCAATGAATTCGTTGCTGCAAAATTGAGATCCGCAGTCGGTGTTAAAAATAGCCGGGACACCATATCCAGCTACGGCCTCATGCAGGCAATCAATGCAGAACTCGGTTTCCATCGTCTCACTCAAGCCCCAGCTCAGAATCTTCCTGCTGTACAGATCAATGATGGCGGTAAGGTAGACCATCCGTCCGTCAAGCTTGATGTAGGTGATATCCGTAGCCCAGACCTGGTTGACATATGAAATGGCCTTTCCCCTGAGCAGATACGGGTACTTCTTGAATTTTCTCTTCGGAGGTCTCGTGGTCCTGAACTTGGGCCTAAGTCCTTTGATCCCCAATCTTTGATACATGAGCCTGACCCGCTTCTCTGTTGCCTCAGGATGACCGGTTTGCATCATATAGTGACTCAGTTTACGATATCCGTAGGCAGGATGAGCCTCCCATGCATCCAAGACGGCAGTGGCAAAGGCAAGTTCACTTTCCTTCCTGGCGTCCAGCTGTCTCTGGCGCTCCTCCCTCGCGGATTGTTCCTGCTGTGCCTTCCATCTATAGTAGCTTGCACGGTTTATCTTCAGCAGCCTGCACTGATCGGCGATGGAAAGCCCGATTCCGGTTGCCTGGAGCTCGAGGGCGATTTCCTCGTCCACGAGCTCATACAACGTCAGTCCTTTATGTTCAATTTTTTTTTTAGGATTGCAACCTCAAGCTGGTGCTTCCCCAGTTCCATGAAGGTTTCTTCCTGAATTTTCTTGCTTTCCTCCAGCTCCTTGCGGAGTTTCTGCAGTTCCTTGCTGAACTCCCCGTTGAGGAAGGCTTTCTTCCAGGTTGTCACCATGCTCGGGGAAATCCCGTAGGCAGTTGCTATTTCAGCAACTGGAGTCTTTTCCTTGAGAGCCTCGACCGCTACTTCTTTCTTGAACGATTCGCTGTAAGTTTTCCTGTTACGTCCCATTTTTCTGCTCCGTTTTCAACGGTAACAGCAATTCGTTATTTTTACACCTCCCTGTCTCAGTTCATGGTCTTATTATAATCCGTCAACAAAAAAATGGGATTCCAGAGAACCGGTAACGGTTGTCGGTTCATCACACCACAATATCGTTGGGATGTCAGACCTATCGCTTGGTTCTGAACACCAGATGCGGCATCGCGATGCCGCGATACTTCTTGACGAATCTGCCGCTCACAAGCATGCCGTTGCGGATGGCCACATTCATGGAAGCAATGTTCGTGTCACGGATGATCGAATAGACTTGTTCTACATCCAGCACGCTAAAGGCGTACTCTTTGCAGGCCTTGGCCGCCTCTGTTGCAAACCCCATTCCCCAGTACTGCCTGTTGAACTGGTACCCTATTTCAAGCACATCGGTCTCCCCGATTGTCTGCCAAGTCAAACCCGTCATCCCAATCATAACTTCTGTTTCACGTAGGATGACGGCCCAGAGTCCGAATCCATCCTGCTTGTACCGCAAAAGATTCTTATCAACCCATGCTTGTGTCTCTGCATCGCTGAAAGGCCCCTCATACGCGTACATGACTTTGGGGTCCTGCAATATTGCTGCAAGAGAGGGATAGTCATCCTGATTCAGTTCCCTAAGAAACAACCTGGATGTCTCGATTACACATTTCACGACAGCATGACCAGACTCACGGCCATTACCACCATGCCGGCGATGACACCGGTGATGGCAACGTGGTGTTCGCCATACTCTTCGGCGGTGGGCAAGAGTTCATCGAGGGAGATGTAGACCATAATGCCGGCAACTGCGGCAAAGACAAAACCGAAAGTAACGTCGTTGAACCAGCGTCTGAGCAAGAAGTAGCCGATGAAGGCTCCCACCGGTTCGGCAAGCCCTGAGAGCAAGCTGAGCCAGAAGGCTTTCTTGCGGCTCTTGGTGGCGTAGTAGATGGGAACGGAGACGGCTACGCCTTCGGGGATATTGTGGATGGCGATGGCCACTGCAATACTGATACCCAGCTGTGGCTCACTGAGGGCTGCCATGAAGGTGGCCAAGCCTTCAGGAAAGTTGTGGATGGCGATGGCCAAGGCACTGAAGAAGCCCATCCGCATGAGTTTTTGGTCATTGTTGTCGACATAGGGCTTGGCTTGTGAACCATGATCCTGGATTTCATGGGGGTTTTCGTAGTCGGGGATGATCTTGTCGATGATGGCAATAATGGCAATGCCGGCGAAAAAGGCGACGGTGGTCAAGGCATAACCGGGTTTTGCTCCCAGGGCGCCTTCCAGCGATTCTCTCGCTTTCACAAAAATCTCAATCATAGCGACATATATCATGACGCCTGCGGAGAATCCAAGAGCGGCAGCAAGGAACCTCGGATTGAATTTCTTGGAGAAGAAACCCATCACCGAGCCTACGCCGGTACCAAGGCCTGCAAACACCGTCAACCCAAAGGCAACAAGCAGCGTTGAGACGTCGAATTCATACATGGCACGCATCTCCCGATGACTCTACCCTATCATGCTCCAGCCAAGTGGGGCAACTGTCTTTTGTAGATTCCCTTTGCAACTGGAGAACCCTATGCAATGAAGAAATACTGATCCTTAGTCAGATAGGAGGACTCTATGGAAAAGAACCAGAAAGAGAAGCTGTCAAAGCCCAAGATTGCAATCCTCGTCACGTTTGCCTTGGTGTTGCTCTTCATCTTCACCTTCGGGTGCTATGGCTGCAGCTACCAACCTGTGCTGGAGGAGCCGACAGCCGAAGAGGCGATCGATGTGGTCTCACGCCTTGCAGGCAACCGATGGGAAATCGACGATACCGAGGGCATCCCCCCTTTTGCAGAGCTGTTCGGCTTCTGTCTGAAGGAAATCTCGTTCGGCAGTGCTCTAGCTCAAGCAAGCGAGCTTGAGACGACACTCACAACAACCAATCGAGTAGTTCTGTACGGGAGATTGGTTTTTGATGAGGAAGGAGGTTTTTCACTCTACTACGATGGCCAGGCCTTGCCGATCACCATCAGCTACTCACAAAGCCGCGATGGAAACAGTGAAATGGTCACCTTGGTCGGACAGGAGAGCAACACCCATTGTTACTACTTGAAAAGATAAGCGTTTATGGCGATATTACCCTTAGGGGGACAACAAACCCCGCATAAAGGATAGTAGCCTATGATACGATATACACCACATGGTGCGACGCTGTTCAGAGAGGAGCCCACCGTAGTCACCACCCCGTTCCTGCTTGATATGCTCGATTCAGCTTTGATCGAGAACATCCAGCGGGGCAATATTGAAGCCGCTTACGGCGTGCTGGATCTAAGCATACATCTGGCACTGACGCTTGAGGGAAACACCCTCACCGAAGCAGAGGGAAGAAGAATCCTGCTGAAGGTGAAGAAGGCGATGGACAAGGGTAATATCGCCGGTGCAAAACAGCACATGGTGGAGTTTGCCCTGCGATAAGAGCTGCAAGATGTTCAAGTTGGGTCTTTCGCTCAGGCGAGAGACCCTTTTTCATGCTTGCTACCTCCCTATGCTGTAGTACTCCACCCCGGCTTCGAGCATGGCCCTTGGGTTGAAGAGGTTCCTCCCGTCATAGACGAGAGCAGTACGCATGAGCTGTTTGAACACCGATGGAGAGAGACTGCGTATCTCAGGCCAATCGGTGAAGATGAAGCAGACCTGGGCTCCGGTTAGCGCTTGCTCAACCGTTGATGCATACTGCATATCAAATTGGTATTGGCGCTTGCAGTTCTCCTCTGCCACGGGATCGAAGGCCGTGATCAAAGCCCCCTGATTCAACAACAAGGGGATATTGTAGATGGAGGGAGACTCCCTGAGGTCATCGGTGCCTGCCTTGAAGGCAAGACCCAGAACGGCCACCTTGATGCCGTTGAAGGTGATCATGCGGTTGCAGGCCTTGCGGTAGAGCTTGTAGCGCTGCTCGTTGTTGACTTCCACAGCCGCCCCAACCGTCCTGAGATTGTAGCCGTACTGGGTTGCCAGATACTGCAGGGCCTTGGTGTCCTTGGGAAAGCAACTGCCGCCATAGCCGATGCCGGCCTTCAAGAAACGAGAGCCGATACGCTCGTCATAGGACATGCCCAGCGCCACATCCTCGATGTTTGCACCAACGAGTTCACACAGGTTCGCCAAATCGTTCATATAGGAGATTTTCAGCGCAAGAAAGTCATTGGCTGCATACTTGGTCATTTCTGCACTGCGTCGACTGACGGCAACCACAGGCAATTTGAACGGTGCATACAGCTCTCGGAGTATTCCTTCTGCATGCTTGTCCTCCACCCCGATGACGATGCGCTGAGCGTGCATCATGTCATGTATTGCGGATCCTTGGGCAAGGAACTCAGGGTTTGAGGCAACCTCGATACACACCGGATGGACCAACGAGTCCTTGATGAACTGCTCGACCTTGTCGTTGGTTCCCACCGGAACGGTGGACTTTACGACGACCAGGCAGTCGCGCTCGATATTCTCGGCAATCTGGCGGGCAACCGAAGCTACATAGCTGAGGTTCGCCGAGCCATCGGGAAGTTCGGGCGTCCCTACTCCGATGAAGATCACATCGGGGCTTTTATACGCCTCTTGGTAATTGGTGGTAAACCGCAGAAGACCTTTCGCCAAGCCTTCCTGCAGATACTCTTCCAAATCAGACTCATAGATGGGACTGATGCCCTTGTTCAGCATCGCCACCTTCTTCTCATCGATATCCACACAGGTTACGTGGTGCCCCACCTTGGCAAAGCACACGCCTGCCACCAATCCTACATATCCGGTTCCCGCAATGGTCAAATGCATGACGAATCCCCCCAAACTCCCTAGATTGTCCCATAGCTTGGGCTTCTCCGCAACACCTTCCAGAAGTATCAAGGCTATCTTTGAGAGTGAATCAATACATGCTTCACCCCTTCAGTTTCAATCAACGTGAGATACGACTGAAATAACGGCTTAAGAGATTCATGCGCCTTACCGGCAAGCCCGATGATGTCGAAGAATGGTTTCACATCAACGTCCAGCAGGGAAACGGCATCAATAAGCGCCTTAGAAGCTTGGTCATCCACCAACGATTCTTTTTGGTGTAAGAAATGGGCCCAGAAAGCGAGCGCACAGACCATTGCCTTGTAAGGCAGGCCTCTTTCCAAAGCAATCTTGAGTGCCGGAACCAGCGCATTGGCAAATTTCTTGGATCCGTCCTGGGCAAGACGCAGCAGCGTGTCGCTGCAGTAGGGATTGGAGAAGCGTTCGATCAACCGATCCTTGTATACCTCAAAGTCGTAGCCTGGGATGGGAAGCAGGGTTTCTCCCACTTCACGCATGTAACAATCCCGGATGAACGAGTGCAGCAGTGGATCAGAAAGGGCTTCGTCCACAAAGGTGTAGCCCAACAGGAGTGCCGGATACGCCAAGGCAGAGTGGCTGCCGTTGAGCAGCCTGATTTTCATCGTCTCAAATGCCTCGACATCCTTGGTCACCAAGGCACCCGCCTTCTCAAACGGAGGGAGTCCTTCCAACCCTTCCGGCTCGATCACCCACTGCAGAAAGTGCTCGCTGACCACCAGCCAATCATCCCGAAGACCATACTCCCGTTCTACAAACTGAATGTCCTCAGCCTTGGTGTTCGGGGTAATCCTATCCACCATGGACAAGGGGAATGCAACATACTGCTCTATCCAAGGCACTACCGAGGGGAAGACACGGTCACAGTATTGGAGCAGGCAACGTCTCAATACCTGTCCGTTGGAAGGGATGTTGTCGCACGATGCGATGGTGAGTTTCTCCTTGGTTTGCAGACACCGTTCAGAGAGGGCAAGTGCAAGATATCCCACCGCCGATTGGGGATCTCGAGGATCAAGCAGGTCGTGCTGCAGATGGGGATGCTGCCAGTCAAGCGACTGCGTTTGATTGTCATAGCAATACCCTTTTTCCGTAATGGTGAGGGTGATGAGTTGTGTCTGCGGCCGTTTCATCAAATCGATTGCTTTTCGCTTGTCCTCCCACCCCTTGGTGTAGCCAAGGATGCAGCCGATGATCGTCATTTCACGGTTTCCCTCGGGATCCTTGCTGCAGAGGGTGTACAGGTAGTCCTGCTTTTCAGCGACCTCGGCGGTATAGGATGGAACAAGGTCGATTTCCTCGATCCCCCAGTTTGTCACTCCCTGCTCCAAAAGCTGGTGCAAGTAGTAACAGAAGTGAGAGCGATGAAAGTGCCCGAGGCCCAAGTGTACAATGTGCGGCTGTAGAGCTGTTCGATCATATGAGGGAACCTTGATTCGAGCATCCAAGGAATGAAGATTGGTATTGCCAAGCATGGTGTTTTCACCTCCGCCCTTCAGCCTACCACCTTCCTTGGATTTTGCAACGAAGAGTATCAACAAATCTGTGGTATAGTTTTTCTGGAGGGTTCCATGCAGAATATCAAGGTAGCGAGCGTTCAGTTTCAGCATAAGGCGGGGGACAAACCGGCAAACCTGAAGACCATCACATATTTTGTAGAGCAAGCAGCAAAAGAGCGGGTCAAACTCATTGTCTTTCCTGAGATGTGCATCACCGGCTACTGGCATGTGCGCAATCTCAGCAAAGATGAGATCATCGACCTTGCAGAACCAGTTCCATCGGGTTCATCAATTCAATATCTGAAGAGCCTTTCGCTCCGATATGGCATGACCATCGGAGCGGGTTTGATCGAGCTTTCCGAAGAAGGTGAGCTCTACAACTCCTATGCCGTAACGCTCAGCGGCGGCACCATTCATATGCACAGGAAGCTTCACACCTTCATCAGCGCCCATATGAAGAGCGGATCCTCCTATACCGTCTTCGATACTCCAGAGGGAATCAGGTTGGGAGTACTTACCTGCTACGACAACAACATCGTAGAGAATGCCCGCATCACGGCCCTTCTGGGGGCTGAGGTGTTGCTCGCCCCCCATCAGACAGGCGGGTGCAGCTCGGCAAGTCCGAAGGGGATGCAACGAATCGATGTAAAACTTTGGGAAGAACGTTCCACAAAAGAAGCAGAACTCCTCGGTGAGTTCCAAGGTCCGAAAGGACGACAGTGGCTGATGCGCTGGCTGCCCTCCCGTGCCCATGACAACGGTATGTTCCTGATCTTCAGCAACGGGGTTGGCAGGGATGACGATGAGGTACGCACTGGCAATGCCATGATCCTCGACCCCTATGGGGAAATCCTTGCAGAGTCCAAAGCTATCGAGCAGGATATGGTCATTGCTGAGTTGGATGCTTCACTGCTTCCCTCAAGCAATGGCAGACGATGGATGAAAGCACGCAGGCCCGAGCTCTATACCCTCCTCTCAGAAAGGACAGGGAAGGAGGAAGATACCAGAACGGTGAGGTTCACGTATGAATGAAAAATTAACCCTTAGCAATGTGAGGAATCAATTCTCTTTCTGATAAGTAATCGATAGGGAATTTAAAAATAGGCTTTCATTCCGGTCGACGCTAACATCATCTTAGAATATGAAAAAATGACAGCCCATGAGCGACATCTGTCAAGCTATGGGAAACCACTTGCAATGTAATATATTTTATAGTACTATTTACGTGTGAACTACATCATAAAAATGTCATCCAAGTTCAGCAAAGTAATTAGGGAAATGCCAAAAAATGCTAAAGAAACGTTACGGCATTTGATTGACGATATGAAAGAGACTGGCCCGGTGCAACCGAAGTATCATAATTTTAGTGCATTGGGAAAACAAACGTATCATTGCCATCTTGCGTATCATTGGGTAGCATGTTGGCGATGTGAAAAAGACACATGGATTGTGGAGGTACTATATGTTGGTAGTCGTGAAAAAGCCCCCTATTAATTTCACTGTCTCGGGGAAAATTCCTAAACATCTTCTGGATTCTCTCTCCTCTGAATATAAAAACTATATGCATATTGAGTTTGAGGAGGAAGAAGATACCTTGATGGAAGTTCAGGAAATGGCTTGGTACAAGGAGTTGAAGGCAGAAGAGACTCCTGGTGGAAACTTGCGTTTCTACCGTAGGCTTGCCCATATGAATCAGACTGAACTTGGCAACAAGCTGGGAATCTCCAAACAGTTCGTATCCAACATGGAGAACGGGAGCAAGCCCATCAGCAGGAATATGGCTCTCAAGCTTGGAGCTCTGTTCGATGTGCCTGCAGGCCGATTCATCTAACTTCGAGCCTACATAAGAAATGCCCCTTCCTGCGCCAGCAAGAAGGGGCCTGTTTCCTGTTAGTTCTGTGCAGGCTTGTAGTGGTTGCCCACCAAGTTTGCAGCTCTCTCCAGCACCCCCTCAATTGATGGTACAATGCTCAGAAATAGCGGTCAACGCTTATACGATTTTTTGCAGATTATCAACAATTTCGAATATTCTCATGTCTGGAATTTACTATGCCTACCCATTCCTTACTTCTGAGCATATTCTCTTATACAGTGTTCCAAAGCTGACTCCACTCTGCAGCTCCTCAAGAAACGCTGTTTTCCAGCGATATCCTTGAGCAATAATGGCGTCATACCCGGTTGCGTGGAGAACCATGTCTTGCGCATAGAGAAGCTTTGCATCCTCTTCAGTAGGCAAGAGAGAAACATCGACACAGCCAAGGTTTCTCACATGTTCGACATGTCGTCGTTCGGTTGTGAAAAAACCATGGGTCTGCAACTTCAAGAGTTCTACTGCAGTCTTGGCCATAAGAGGATTCTGATAAAACATTGAATTTCCTGAATCGAATATGGGAGCCATACCAACAAAATCCAAGGAATATGTATCCCTTAGTACACCAAAGTTATTCAAATGCCGGTCGACATTGGAAAGCAGGAAATCGGTGACAATCTGATAATCCAGAAAAGAATACACCTCATCCTCTCCCAAACCACCTTCAATTGCCTTGGCTATGAACCGGCTAAACAAAGGAGAGCTCTTTGCCAAGGATTCACTGCCAACCAAGTCCCATGCGGGAATGAACTCCAAAACATTGGAAGTAAAGCAGGCACACGAACAGGCAAGTCGACCATTGGTTTTCTCCTGTACCAATTCATAAGGAACATACTTGCCACTTTGTTGCTGCGATGCGTGAATAGCTGTCGCAAACACCTCATTCAAGCTTTGTTGAACAGAAAGCCCTACACTATCCTTTATGAGGTATCGTATTCCACCCTTGATCACCCATTTCTTTGGAAGATCACCCCCTGTGGAGGCAGAAGGGGAAAAAGAGCTGAACTGGGTGGCGTCCTTGAATACTGAGAAACCCTCGCTGAAATTGTTGGAAAACAAGCTGATATCATCCCATTGCAAGGAACTCTCAAGCGGCTTGACCCAGTAATGGTCGTTCAAGCTCAACCCTAGATTCCTTAGCAAGAAGCTCTGAGTAGTGGGAATATTGTATTGTCGCAAAACCTCTAGAATAAAGCCTTGAGTCTTGGGAACCGCCCGATCTCGCCACCATGCAGCAAAATTTTGAGCGTTGATGTGTGCCCGGCAGGGGACCAAATGCTTATTTCTTGTTTCCAAGACACGAAGAAGATACCCGTCCTCCGTATTGAATTCCAATACGGCGACTTCATCATCCCTATGCATGCAAATATACTTGGCAGGTATCATTAAGGACTCCCATGCTTCATTGCTAATCAGTATATCACACTACAGCTTGATGATATCCATTTTACGTCCCTTTTACTTCTTCTGATACAGGACCGTTTTCTGGTAATCGGAAGGAAGCATTCCATAGCGTTTCTGAAATGCCCTACGGAACGTCTGGGCATTGGAGTACCCGCAGAAGGAGGTGATCTCACTGATCGTCATCTGCTTCTCGGCAAACAAGGCAAGGGCGCGCTCGAGACGGTAGGCCTCCAGATACTGGGCAAACGATGTCTCCATTCGGGTCTGCATGAAGTGGTAGAGAAAGCTCTCCTTCAAGCCAAATTCAGTCGCCATGTTCGAGAGGTTCAAGCCAGGATCGGTATAGTGGTCATGTATATAACCGACGATTCGTTGGACAAGCACCTCATCCTTGTCGCTTTTTGCCCGGTTGATGGCCACAGCCTGGGAGAAAAAGAACTGCTTGACCTCGGAAAACGACTCAAATACTGATTGGTGCAGTGTCAGCCTAAGACTCTGACTGAGCTTTATCGCCGTGGCGTAGAGAACTTTCATGAGATTGGCATGTTCCTCAGGACCCAGATTCCTGGAAATGAAGTTGTCCTGCTCGATGGCCCTCAGGATCTCCTCGAGGGCCTGCATCTCCCCTTTCATGACAGCTCCTGAGAGCTTGCGCTCCATATCAAGTGTATAGTGGTAGGGCTCACGCTTGAGGCTCAACTCGGTATAGCAGCGCATGACATCCACCTGCTTTTCACTGAGCAGACTCTGCTGTATCTCGCTGCATTCGTTGGTTGCCGAGAAAATCTCATCGAGGCTGTGCTTGGCCGAACTGACCGCCATGCTGGTAATACAAGGAGAAACCTGGATGAACTCCTTGTAGAACTGGTCGATCTGCTCGTCGAGAAAGCGGCCGTCTTTATGCCAGAGCATGATCCAAATCGAGAACGAAAAGTCCATATAGAGGTAGAACTGCTGGCCAAATGCACGCATTGCCTGCTTCTGGGCGGCGATACGGGTGAAGTCGATGTCCTCCAGCCGATCGCTGGAAAGAAAGTCCTGCACATCGTGGATGGCGATATGCACCATTTGGAAGGTGTTGGGAGAATTGAGGTCGATATCCTTCTGCACCTGCTTGAGCATCGCCTGAATCTCTGCTGTCCCCAGCATTTTCCCATGTATCAGGCGACGGAAAAAGGTATCGGTGATGAAGGGAGTCCCTCCGGCTTGGCGGACCTTGCTTCGGTCCTCCTCGACAATATTCTTGATGTACCCGACCGCCTGCTCATAGGGAAGCGGTTTCCCGCTTACATCGACCAAACCAAGCAATTCGGTCCAGTGGCGGTTGCTGCGTGCAAGCATATACACGGCAAAGAAGGAGAGCAGCAGGAACATCGCAATACTAACGATCACTAACACCGGCCACATGGGATTGAGCATGGCATTGATGTCCTTAAGCGAGAGCAGGCTGAAGAACCGCAAACCGCTTGTGCTTGAGGAGAGAGAGGACAGCACATACTCCTGACCATCGACGAAAACACGGTGCTGTCCGTCGGCATACCCGTCGCCCAGAATGAAAGCCGGGTCGCCCGAGTAGGTGATCACATTGCCCTTGCTGTCGGTGACATAGACGGTGGGACTCGCCCCCTCTATCTGCTGCGAAAGCAAGTCGGCGATATAACTGCTATCGAGCAATAGCATGATCTTGCCTGCATTGGCGGCAGGATTGTTCAAAGGAAACGTTTGGACCATGGGAATGACCGACCGATTTCTCCCGTGCACCAAGGCTTCAGTTTGGGGAAAGAAGGAACGGTTGAAGGCGGGTGTCAGGTACTTGCTGCGGAACTGGCGGTAGTTCAAACCTTCGAATGCGAACATGGAAGGGTACATTTTCTCCGGTTCCAAAAAAGCATTCTGGGAGGAAAGGATATAGCCGCTGCGGTTGGAGTAGATGTACACCTCCGCAAGCATGGCATTGATGTTCGTTGCCGTAGGCAGAACGCCTTTTGCATCGATGAGGGTCTGAATATCGATCGAGCCACTCTCAATTTCACCCTGATAGATGAATTTGGCGATATCGTTGTCCAAGAGCAGCATCTGGCTGAGCTTATACATCTGGTCCAAGGAAAGGTCGGTGGTGGAACGGATGAGGTGCAGCATCGAATAGGTCTGCTCCTGCTTGTCCCTGCGCACGGTCATCAACATCCAGTTTTGGGCGAGAATGAGAATGACAAAACAGAGTATGAGGGCGGGTAGAAACAACAGCAGTGTTCTGGATGCAGGGATTTTGTGCTCAGCTTTTCTCATAGGTTGTTCAAGTATACCATAGAGAACCTCCAATCCGCGGGAAAAAGAGTCAATCAGAAAGCCACGATACCGTCTCCCAGACAGCAACCCCGTCGTTGTGCTGCCGAGGGCCGGGTGTACTTCTGCCCTCCCTGACGATGAAGGCAAGCTCTGTTCGCATAGCCGCCACCACATCCGGTTGCTCGGCCTGCACATTCACCGTTTCTGAGATATCATAATCCAAGTCGTACAACTGAACTGAAGGAAGTCCTTGTTCATCCATACTGCTGCTGGCAGGGTATGACCACCCCCCCGAGCCCTTGCACATCTCAAGCTTGTACTTCCCCTTTCGAAGGGAGAGTGAGCCGTCGATGCTCTGATGGACCAAAGAACCGCGTACTTCAGGGTGAGTGCTGTCTGAGAGCAGCGGCAGCAAGCTCACACTGTCAACCGCCTCATCCTCGACCAAGCCGAGGTCTAAGATATCGGCTGCAGTTGCATAGAAATCAGAAAGGCAGACAAGGTGGTTGGAAATTGAATGCGGTTCTATCACTTCAGGCCAGCGCATCAGAAGCGGCACCCGGTGGCCTCCTTCGAAAATATCCGACTTCATACCCCTGAAATGATAGCTGGGGTTGTGTCCGAACCGTGCCAGCTCCGCAAAATCAGCCATCGGGGAACAGCCGTTGTCGCTGGTGAAGATTACCAAGGTATGTTCGTCGATGTCGCTTTCCTTGAGCGTATCGAGCACCCTGCCCACCACATCATCGCAGTGCAGGACAAAATCCCCATAGGCATTTGTGTTCGATTTCCCTCTGAAATTGGGATGGGGAAGAATGGGTGTATGGGGTGCCGGGAGGGCGAAGTAGAGAAAGAACGGCCGATCCTTGTTCTCCCTGATCACCTCCAAGGCCTTGTCTGTGAGATGGTCCAGGACCTCTTCATGCACAAAATCGTCGGCGGTCAGGCCCTCGCGCCAAAAGCCCTTGCCTGTTCCTTTTGTAGTTTTGGTGGGAACAGCGGTGAACCGGTCGTCCTTGATATAGACATAGGGGGGCATGTCCAGAGACCCGCTGATCCCATAATAGGAGTCGAACCCCACACTAGTCGGCCCGCCCTTGATGGGCTTGGTATAGTCGATCGGATGGCTGTCGCCGAACTCAGCTGCTTCAACAAAACCATCTTGTTTGGGAAGGTCCATGCCCAGGTGCCACTTGCCTACTGCATGGGTGGCGTATCCGCCCTTCTTAAGAAGCTGGGCGACGGTTTTCCTGTTCTCATCAATCAAGGGGGCAGAGAAGCCTCCCAGCACATAGCTTTTCAGCTGTGAACGCCAGTTGTAGCGCCCGGTTATGATGCTGTACCGGCTGGGAGTGCATACAGCACTGGTGGCATGTGCATCGGTAAAACACATGCCTTGTTGTGCCAAGCGGTCGAAGTGGGTGGTGACGAAAGGACAATCGGGGTTCAGCGATGAGACATCACCATAGCCCAGGTCATCTGCAAGTATATAGACGATGTTCGGCTTCTTTCGCACCTGTCCACCCCTCCCTAGACACAGCACAGGGCCTCGAGGGCCCTCTGCTAGTGTATTTGCTTATTTGTACTGGCGAGCATAAGCAGTATTCATGATGTCCAACACAGACTTCAACTGCAGCTTCTCCAGGTTTGCGATGTACTCGTTCCATACCTTGTCGTCGTTGACATCCAACGAACCAACCATGAACTTCACAGCACTCTGGCGGATATAGTTGGCAAGCTCGCGCTTGACGGTCGAGAACTTCTCACTCTCTTCGGCGGTGTACTTCAGTACAGGAACTTCTACAGAGGTATCCTCGTAGGGCTTGTACAGATTGGTGGTCTCGTCAAAGAGGGTCTTCTCGTTGTTTCCCGGCAGGTAGTACTCAGGGTTGTCCTGGGTCATGGGCTTGGAAGCCAAGCCGTTCTTCAAGGACGGTGTCATGGCTGCAGTATAGGTCTGGATCCAGGTGTCGTTCTGGGGGTCCTTGTCGTTCCACAGCTTCAGCTGCTGCCACACGGCAGGCTTTCCATCAAGACCGACCTGGTCGCTCTTCGCCCAATCCCAGGCTTCGCCCTTGAAGCCGTTGCGCTGGAGCAAGGTGCCCTCGGGGCTGTACATGAAATCGAAGTAGCGCATGATAGCCTCTGCATACTTGGTCTCGGAACTGAGAACCAGCTGACCAATCTCAGGATTCTGGAAGAAGGCAACCGAGTATTGGACACCCGCCGGTCCCTTCAGGGGAGCGATGGCGCGGAAGTTGTTGAAGCGCTCCCCACCGATGGTGGCAAACTGGCCTCTCCAACCACCTGCTACAAACCCGACGACCGGCTGGGCGGAGCTCTCTACGAGCTGAGTCAGCTGGCTGGAGTCCTGGGTGAAGGATCCGTTGTAGAGCAGGCCTTCCTTGTACAGCTTGTTGATGAAGGCAAGTCCTTCGCGGAAAGCAGCCTTGTTCACTGCAGTGTCGACCTTGCCGCCATTCATCATATAGCCTACGTTGTCGTCGGCATTGGCATTGATGTTGGTATCCAAATCGCAATAAATGAAGGAGTTGAGCAAGAAACGCTCGACTTGGTCGGACCAGCCGATGATGGAGCCGGCAAGCGGAATCTCATCTGCCTTGCCGTTGCCGTTTGCATCCTGTTCCTTCATTGCCTTCAGCACCTGGTAGAACTCATCGGTGGTGGTGGGGGTTTTCAGGCCGAGCTTGTCAAGGAACGGCTGATAAACAAACATCTTTGCCTGGTTGGAGCAGTGGTAGCAGCCTTCAAGGCGGGGCAGCGAATAGATGTTGCCGTCGATGTTGGTCATAAACCCGATACCGCCGGGGAACTCTTCAAAGGCCTTCATCATGTTGGGCATCCACTCCTTGGAGTAGAACTTGTTCAGCGGCAGGAACAGGCCTTCCTGAGCGCCATAGGTGGTTTCCAGGGTATTGTTGACTGCAAAACCGAGGAATGCATCAGGGTAGTCGCCGCTGGCGAGTACCAAGGCGAGCTTTTCGGTGGCTGCCTGTTCGGGGATCATGATGTAGTTCACCTTGATACCGGTCAGTTCTTCCATGTACTTGGTGAACCGGTTGGTGTTGAAGTCCTCTACACAGGGGGGCTGTGCGACCATGATGTCCACCGTGATGGGAGTCTTCACGATCGGGAAGGTCCCGACAGGGGTATACTCAACAGCAGATTTTGCCGAGGCACTCTCTTTCGAGCCTTGGGCGACCAACGAGACCGGCAGCAAGAGCGCGACCAGCAATACGATACACAACGTTTTCTTCATGGATTCCTCCTATTGTTTGCAGCCTCCACAGGGAGACTGTGTACTCCTAACCTTTGACGGAGCCAATCATGACTCCCTTGACGAAAAACCTTTGCACGAACGGGTAGATTACCAGAAGCGGAACACTGGCTACAACGATGACCGCATACCGGATCGTCTCGCTGAGCCCCTGAGCCCTGATGGCCGCCTCGACATCGACGGTCATCGAGGGTGTGTTGCGGTTGATGATCAGGATATTGCGCAGCACAATCTGCAAGGGATAGAGGGCCTGCTTCTGCAAATACAAGAGTGCATCGAAGTACTTGTTCCACTGACCTACTGCATAGAAAAGTGCAAGGACAGCCACAATCGCCCCGCTTAAGGGGAAGACGAAAGAGAACAGGAAGCGAATATCCGAGCAGCCGTCGATCTCAGCCGCCTCGTACAGCTCGTCGGAGATGTTCTCCTGCAGGAAGGTACGGGCAATAATGACGTTCCAGACCGTGATGGCATTAGGCAGGATGATCGCCCACCGGGTGTCGTAGATACCGAGGTTCCGCACCACCAGATAGAGGGGGATGGTTCCACCGGTGAAGAGCATGGTAAAGAGGATGAGCTTGGTCACCACCGAGCGCCCGTAGAACTCCTTGCGCGAAAGCGGATAGGCGAGCAGCATGGTAAGCAGTACGCTGACCACCGTCCCTGTTACCATATAGTAGAGGCTGTTCATATAGCCGGTTCCGATCTGCTTGTTGGTAAAGACCGCCTTGTAGCTGATCAAGTCAAAATTGACGGGAAACAACCACACCTTCTTGGCCATCACTGCCTGGGGTTCGCTGAACGAACACGCTACGATGTAGAGCAAGGGGTAGAGCACAATGACCAGACTGATGAACAAGAAGCTGTTCACCATCACTGAAAATACTCGGTCAGTGAGAAGTTCTTTTCGTTTGTAGTGCATCACCACAGACCCCCTTCCTTGTTTTTAGTCTTGGCGATGTGGTTGAAGGTCAGAATCAAGACGATGTTGATGATTGAGTTGACCACATCGATGGCGGTTGAGTAGCTGAAGTCGCTGTTGATCAAGCCCATCTTGTAGACGTAGGTGGACATGATCTCGGCAGCCTGCAGGTTGAGCGGATTCTGCATAAGGAAGGCCTTCTCGAACCCAAGGCTCATGACAAAGCCCATATTCATGATGAACATGATGACGATGGTATTCTTGATGCACGGCAGGTCCACATACCATATTTTCTGGAACTTGTTCACCCCGTCGACTTTCGCAGCCTCATAGAGCTCGGGGTTTATCCCGGTCAGGGCGGCAAGGTAGATGATTGCGTTGTACCCGGTGTTCTGCCAGAGGGCCGACCAGACGTAGATGTGCTTGAACATATGGGCTTCGCCCATGAAGTTAATCGATTCCTTGCCGAATGCCGCCCTGATCGCATTGAACAGACCCAAGGCAGGGTCGAGGAACTGCATCAGGATGGCTACCATGACCACGGTTGAGATAAAGTAGGGAGCGTAGGTGACCATCTGTACGCTCTTGCGCCAGACTTTCGAGCCGGTCTCGTTCAATGCGATGGCAAGGATCACTGCCAAGGGGATGGATGAGACCAGGGCATACATGCTCAGCGAGAAGGTGTTGAACATGATCTTCAGGCTCGAGGGGTTCGTGAAGAACTTCTCAAACTGATAGAGGCCCACCCAAGGGCTGTTCCAAATCCCTTGGCTGACGCGGTAGCGCTTGAAAGCAAGCAGGACGCCATACATGGGAACGTACTTGAAAATGATGAAGTAGAGCATGGGAAGAGCAACAATGACATAGAATTGCCAATGTCTGCCCATCTTTCTTCCCAAGCTGAGCTGTCGTGGTTGGTTGAGTGCGTTCTTCATGACAAAATCGTCGCATGGAAGTCAGAAACGCATAAGAGTCAAGTTTCCAAAGCTCGGTCAGCTTACGATTGCTGCAAGGCGTCATTTTTTGCAGGATAGGTCGAACTTTGAAAAAATGACGCAGTACAAGAAGGTTCTTGGAAACTTTGACTCTGTTGTACAACCTGTACTCGTACTAAGCTACCAATGATCAGATAGGAGATACAGTGATGAAACGAGAAGCAGTACAACAGTGGCTCGATCTACAGTTCGGCCTCTTCATCCATTTCGGGCTCTATTCTATTCCCGGCGGAGTGTGGAAGGGAGAACCCATCACCCGGGGGTACTCTGAGCAGATACTCTCCCACGGCTACCTTCCCCAGGCCGACTATGAGGCATTGACTGCACAATTCAGCCTCCCCGAGTTTAATCCTCAGCACATTGTTGCCACGGCGAAAAGAGCTGGAATACGGTACTTGGTTATTACAACCAAGCACCACGACGGATTCTGCCTGTTCGACACTGCTACCACCGATTACAAGAGCACGAATGCAGCCTGCAGGCGTGATATTGTCAGGGCATTGAGTGATGAGTGTAAAAGCCAAGGGCTTGCCTTCGGCATCTACTTCTCCTGGATCGATTGGCACTTCAGCGAAGCCCTGCCCATCAGCAGCCATAACAGCGACCCGATTCCCCCTTCCCATCAGAGGTTGAACATCGCCCAGCTGACCGAGCTCCTTTCCAACTATGGCCCAATTTGTGAGCTATGGATGGATATGGGCGCTCCTACAGAAGCGCAGAGCCAGGAAGTCTATGACCTTGTACAGACGCTGCAGCCCCATTGCATGGTCAACGGAAGAATATGGAACGACAGGCAGGACTTTCTGACCATGGGGGACAACCAGCTTCCTACCGTACCTTTGAATTGTCCGTGGCAGACTCCCGCCTCCATTTATAAGGAGACATGGGGGTATCGCAGCTGGCAGGTCCGGGGGGACAAGGACGAGAAAATTCAAGAGTTGTCAGATACTGCAAGAAAGGTGGTCCAAGAAGGGGGCAACTACCTGCTCAACATCGGCCTGATGGGAAATGGCGCCATCCAGAGCTTTGAGCAGGAGGTGCTCGAGGGCATCGGAGCTGAGCTGGCCAAAGATCCGCTGAAAAGAGAATTGAATAAGAGAAAGCTTCCAATGATATTACTTGATCAGCCTTGTCCTGAGCCTTTGACTGCTTATCGCTATACAGGAACAGAGTACTACTCCTATCGCCCCATTCCCACCACCCTTTGCTGGAGCCTTGAACTGCATGAGGATACCCAACTCTCCATCGGCTGGAAAAGTGAGGGAGCCCTTGCCAAGGAGCAGAAACTCTGCCTTGAGGTTGGAGGAAACCACTACCGCAGCTCCCTGCAAAAGGGTCGCTTCTCTGATGTGTTCGTCACTGGTTTGCAGCTGAAAAAAGGGAAGCATGAAATCTGTTTGCATACGATCGGCGATGAGCTCACAAGAGCCGAGCTTGTCGACACCACCATACGACTGGTACTAAGAAAGGAAGAAACACTATGAAGATTGAGATTTGCCTGGAATCGATCGAAAGCGTGCTGGCCGCCGAGGCAGGAGGCGCCGACCGCGTCGAGTTCTGCGCCGACCTGTTCGAGGGGGGCACGACTCCGTCGCTTGGGGCCTTCAAGGTGGCCCGCAAGCACAGCAGCATCGCCATGAATGTCATGATCAGGCCGCGCGGAGGCGACTTCTGCTATAGCGCTCTTGAGTTCGAGGCCATGAAGGAGGATGTGAAACTCTTCAGGGAGGCGGGGGCCGACGGTATCGTCTTCGGAATCCTTACCCCCGACGGGGAGATTGATGTACAGAGGAGCAAGGAAATCATCACCCTTGCCCAGCCCTGCTCGGTCACCTTCCACCGCGCCTTCGACATGACGCGCGATGCTTCGCGCTCTCTGGAGACGCTCATTTCCCTGGGTGTCGACCGGCTTCTGACCAGCGGCCTGGAGGCCACGGTCATCGAGGGGCTCCAGACACTGAAGATGCTGGTCAGGCAGGCCGGAGACAGGATCATCGTCATGCCCGGTTGCGGGATTACCGAGCGCAACTTCGCCTACCTGCAAGAGCAGGTGGGGGCCAAGGAGTACCATGTGTTCGTCCCGGGAACCTACGAGTCGAAGATGACCTACCGTCCCGAGCACATCTACATGGGGGGCATGCTCAGGCAGGCCGAGTTCAGCATCAGCCACACCGATGCCAGTCGGGTGAGCGCCATAGTGGGGGCCAAGCGATGAAGAAGCGAGTCTTTGTAGGGGGGCTCCACCACGAGAGCGACACCTTCAACCCCATCATCACCGGCAGGGACGAGATCTGGGTCACCAGGGGAGCGGACCTGTTCATCAAGCGAGAGAGCTCGGCAAGCGGCATTATCAACACCCTGATAGCCGCAGGCTACGAGGTCGTTCCCTCCCTGGTAGCGCGTGCGGTGCCCAACGGAGTGTGGGATCACGACTACTACCAAGAACTTAAGAGAGAGATGCTGCAAAAGCTTACGGAAGCAGGAGCGATCGACGCAATCTGCCTGTCGCTGCACGGAAGCATGCGTGTCGATGGGATCGGAGAGGCCGAGCAGGATCTGCTCGAAGCAGTTAGAAAACTACACCCAACTACTCCTTTATTCACCAGTCTGGACATGCATGCAACCCTCACCAAGAGGATGCGCCATGCAGCAGACGGCTTTGTCGGCTACAAGTGCGCCCCCCACACCGACACCTATGAGACGGGCATCCATGCCGCATTGATGGTCATCCGCACCCTGGAGGGAGGAAAGAAGCCGACGATGGCGGCGGTGCGCATCCCCATGCTCATCGCAGGCGAGCAGAGCGAGACCTCGGTCGAGCCGATGAAGAGCCTGATCAAGGAACTCAGGGCAAGAGAGCAACAGGAGGGCGTACTTGCATGCTCCTACCTTTTGGGCTTCCCCTGGGCCGACGGGAAGGAGAATGCGGTGCATGCGGTGGTGGTCACCCAAGACAACCAAAACCAAGCGAATGCACTTGCCGGAGAACTTGCACACCTCTTCTGGTCCAGAAGGAAGGAATTCGGCTTCTACAACGAGACGAGGATGCCTTCCGATGCACTGGAGGCGACCAAGCAGTCAATTTCCGAGGGCGTATACCCGGTGGTCATCAGCGACAGCGGTGACAACCCCACTGCGGGAAGCAGCGGCGATGTCACTAATTTCCTCTCCCTCATCCTCTCCGACCCCGTTCTCTCCAAGCTCGAGCCTCCCTTGCTCTACCAGGGCTTCTACGACCCGGAGGTGGTCAGAAAAGCATTCGAACAAGGCGTAGGTGCAAGCTTCGAGTGCGCCCTCGGGGCGAAGTTCGACACGGTCAAGAGCAGGCCTGTGAGGGCAAAGGTAACGGTAAGAAGTTTGAAGAAGCAGTGGGAGGGGGCCAATGGTGCTGACCTCGCCCTGCTTGATGTTGAGGGAGTGGACGTAGTAGTAGCAAGCAAGCATGTGGGCTGCTATGACCCTGAGATGATGAGGGTGCTGGGAGCCGAGCCGAAAGAGAGAAAGGCCATTGTGGTGAAGCTGGGCTACCTGGAGCCTGAGATCCGCGCCATTGCAAAGCGCTCGATGATGGCTCTTACCACCGGCTCCTCCGACGAGCTCTTCGAACGGCTTCCCTACAAGAACCTGCCCAGGCCCATCTTCCCTTTGGACAAGGAGTTCAAGGCCGAGTTGGAATTGATTTAGGATTTTCACTGTATTCTTTGTGTGTTTTGACGACAAAGGGGAAGCCGAGAGACTTCCCCTTTGTCACAACCATCCAATACTACTGCTTATTCGTCACATGTATCTTCTCCATCCAATCCTTGACAGATTGGAAAAACTGGTCCTATACTAAAGGAGTAAAAACGTTTTGCGTAAATTTGCTAATCCAAATAAGGAGGATCTGCATGAAAAAAGTAATCGTGACATTGATGATCCTGTTGCTCGCCACTACGGCCATGTTTGCAGCAGGAACCAAGGAAGAGGGCGCGAAAAAAGATGTGACCCTTTCGGTATTGTGGTTCAATGACGCCAATGAGTCCGATGTCTTTCTGAAGACCATGGATGACTACCTGAAGGCCAACCCCCATGTGAAGCTCGATCTCCAGATTGTCGCCTACAACGAGTATGACCAGAAACTCAAGCTGATGATCAGCGGCGGCAACCCACCCGACCTGGCCCGTATCACCACCAACACCCTGTCGGTGGTTGTCGACAGCCTGGAGCCGATCGAGAACCACGTAGCCGATGTTGAGGCAGTGAAGAAGCAGTATTTGCCTTCGATGGTAGCTTTTGCCACCAACAAGGAAGGCAAGTTCATCGCCTACCCCACGGAAGCAACAGCCAACGGCATGCTGGTCAACAAGACTGCTTTCGACAAGGCCGGCATCGATGTGGATGAAGTCAGCAAGACATGGACATGGAGCGAATGGGAAACCATCGTCAAGAAGGTTATCGCAGCCAATCCTGCCATGAAGTACGGCCTGGCAGTCGACTTCACCCCGCACCGCTTCTCCACCCTCATGTACCAATGGAATGGACGCTTCCTCAATGAGGATCAGTCGAACATCAAGTTCAACAATCCCGGTACCATTGCAACCCTGAAGTGGTTCAAGCACCTGCACGACGAAGGTTTGGTACCCAAGAGCGTATGGCTCGGTTCCGAGAACCCTGCCGAGCTCTTCCAGGCGGGCCTTGTTGCCGGTCATATCGGCGGCAGCTGGAACATCAACACCTACAACAAGAACGTGAAAGACTTTGAATGGAAGGCTGTGCGTATGCCCAAGGGCGCTATCAACTCGTCGGTTCCCGGCGGAAAGTTCGTTGCCTCCTTCAAGGGAGCAAAGAATCAGGAAGAAGCATTCAAGCTCATGGCCGCCTTCGCTGACAAGGCTCACAACGAGATGTACAGCCGCGACACCTTCAACATTCCTTCACGCAACGATGCACAGGTCACCTATCCGTCCAACAGCGGCGACTTTGAGGTCTTCCTCGAAGAACTGAAGGTCACCCCGGCCTACACCGCCAACGAATGGAAGAATACCAACCTGAGCAAAGTTACCACCTACATCCGCGAGCAGATTGTGGAAGTGCTGCTTGGCAACATCACCGCCGAACAGGCTGCAATCAATGTTGACAACAGAGGTGCAACCTTCTTCAAGTAAGGTGACAGTTGGAAATCGGCTCCTCCACCCAGGGGGAGCCCGATCCTTCAGACCGGCAGGGCTGCCTGCCTTTAGGAATTCCTATGAAACGACATACCAAGGGAAACTTTCATCAGACAGCAGCCCCGCTGCTCTTCCTGCTTCCCAATATTCTCATTTTCGGAACCTTCATCATCATCCCGGCCATCCAAGGCCTGAGGATGTCCTTCACCGAGTGGGGTGTGTTCACCACCCCGAAATTCATCGGCTTTGACAACTTTATTGAGCTGGCCGGTGACGAAGTTTTTTGGAAGACGTTCAACAATACGATTGTCTACTCCTTCTTCACCGTTGCCCTGATCATGGTCTATGCCTTGGCATTGGCCCTGCTGCTGTATAAGAACGTCCTCAAGGGTGAGAAAATCTTTCGATCCCTCTTTTATATACCATCCCTCTTGAGTATGATCACCGTCGGTATCGCCTGGCGCTTCATTCTCGGTGATGAGATGGGAATCATCAACTACCTGCTGCGCAGTATGGGAGGCGATGGAATCCGCTGGCTGACCGACGGCAAGCTGGCGATGGTCTCCATCATCGCAGTCTCCATCTGGGCGCAAGCCGGTTACTACATGGTGGTGCTCATTGCGGGGTTGCAGGCCATTCCCATCGAACTCTACGAAGCTGCAAAAATCGATGGGGCATCTGCTCCGAAGACCTTTACTTCCATCACCCTGCCCCTGTTGCGAAGCACCTTGTTGGTTGTATTGGTGCTGGCAACCATTGCATCCTTCAAGGCGTATGAATTGATTTCGGTGATGACCAAGGGAGGACCGGGCTACGCTACCAAGTTCATTGTCCAGCAGGTGTATCAAGTGGCATTCCTGGAGGACCGCATGGGCTATGCAAGCGCCATGTCGATCGTGTTGATGCTCATCATCTCCCTCTTCACCGTCCTGCAGTTCAAACTCAGCGGAGGGGAGGCCGACCATGAATAAGCAACGCATGTATAGAATAGTGCACTATGCCGTTCTTATCCTGCTCTCCCTGGCAACACTGCTTCCCGTACTGTGGGTGGTTCTCTCCTCCTTCAAGCCCCAAAGTGAACTGTTCAGGGTCCCTCTTACCTTCATTCCCCAGGATTGGACGCTGGAGAACTATGTTTCCAGCCTTGCGGCAGGCAACTTCCCGGTCTACTTTTCCAACACGGTATTCGTGGCCGTGGTTTCCACAGCCATTACGGTGTTGATCAACCTGATGGCCGGCTACGCCTTGGCAAAGTACATTTTCAAGGGGAGGGACATCATCTTCACCGTGATGATCGCCACCCTCATGATTCCCCTGCAGGTCATCATGATTCCGATTTTCCTCCAGTTGAAGAGTCTTGGCATGCTGAACTCACTGTGGGGAATCATCATTCCACCGGCTGCCACTCCTACGGGAGTGTTCCTTGCCCGTCAATATTTGGTGACGCTACCGAACTCGCTGATCGAAGCGGCCCGCATCGATGGGGCGCGGGAGCACACTATTTTTTTCCGCTTGATTCTCCCCATGAGCAAGCCCATTGTTGCCACCATTGCCATTTTCAGCTTCATGTGGCGTTGGAACGACTACTTGTGGCCTTTGATCGTCATCACCGACAACCGCAAGCAGACCATCCAGCAGGCGCTGGCGAATTTCGTCGGGCAACTGCAGATCAACTGGTCTGACCTGCTTGCCATGACCACCATCGCCATAATTCCCGTCATCATCGTATTCCTGGCATTCCAAAGGTTCTTCTTCTCCGGTATTGCTGCAGGATCGGTAAAAGGTTGAACGCATGAAACATATCATTCACTCTCTGTCTGCATGTCTTTTTCATTCCCCTTCCTTGGTTATCGCCAAGGGAGTCGGTGGTGAAATCCATATACGGTTCTTCACCTCTGAGATAGTGAAGGTCAACTATCAATTCGACCATGTATCCATCCATGAGACATTCACCAAGGCCAGTCAATACATCACCAGCCCGTGTGAGTCTGTAGAGTTGGATGAACAGATCAGCATCAAGGAAGAGAGCGAGGCCTTCATTCTCACCTGCGGCATGAGCCGGGTGGTCCTTGAGAAGCGCTATGCGCTCATCAGCATCTGGTACGCAGGGATCCTGCAGCACGGTGGGCGGGTGGGAACCGCAGACACGGTGCTGCCATCCTACCAGGTGCGCTGTTTTACCAAGGAAGGTTCACAGGACTCCTTCAGCAGGTTCAACTTTCCCCTCTCAGAGGCGGATGAGTTCTACGGCCTCGGGGATAAGAGCGGGCTGCCCAACAGAAGAGGAAGACGGTTCTCCATGTACAACCGTGATTCGCTCGGTTATGATGCTTCCAATTCCGATCCTCTCTATAAGTCGATTCCTTTTATGATCAAGCGCAATACCCAGACAGGAGCCCTGTGCGGCCTGCTCTTCGACCAGAGCCTGATCAAGCTTTTCGACCTGGGCAGGGAGAGTCCGTTCTTCTTCTCCGTGGAGGTGGATGGCGGTCCATACAGTTACTTCACTTTCATGGGTGGCTCGTACCACCAAGTGCTGAAGAACTACTTCAAGGTAACCGGCTTTCCCGCCTTCCCGCCGTTGTTCAGCTTCGGGTTCTTCGGTTCTTCCATGAACTATGCCGAGCCTGATGATGCAGAACAAAGAATCCTGAACTACTTTGCCACCGTCGAAAAACACCGGATTCCTTGTGAAGGCATGTATGTCTCCTCGGGCTATTTGAAAAGTGCCGAGGGCAAGCGATATGCGTTTCTTTGGAACAAGCAGAAATTTCCCGACCACAAGGCGTTTCTCACCTCGCTTTCCGAACGTGGGTATAATTTGTGCATGAACATAAAGCCGGGAATCCTGACCAGCCATCCGTGGTATGCACAGCTGAAAGAAAAGGGGTACTTCATCAAGGACCAGAGTGGCCAGCCCTATCAGGAGTTTTTCTGGGGCGGCGAGGCTTCCTTCATCGACTTCAGCAATCCAGAGGCAAAAGAGTGGTGGAAGAGCCAGTTGAAGGCTCAGTACCTCGACAATGGGTGTACAGGCATCTGGAATGACAACAATGAGCTGGAGCTTGAGGATGTTGAGCTTGAGGCCTATAAGACAAAGACGCTGTATCCCATCAGGATGGCTGAGGCCTCCTACGAGGCGTTCAAGCAGGAGCAGCCTCAGAAGCGTCCTTGGATCTACAGCCGAAGCGGCTATGCAGGGCTTCAACGTTTTGCCAGGACGTGGTCGGGTGACAATGTCAGCGACTGGAAAACACTAAAGTACAACCAGTATATGGGTCAGGGGTTCAGCCTTTCCGGCCTTCCCTATTTCGGCCATGACTTGGGAGGCTTCTTTGGAGCGTTTCCGGAGGAAGAGTTGTTGGTACGCTCGGCTCAATCGGCGGTCTTTCAGGGCCGGTTCGTAATCCACTCCTGGCGCGAGGACGGCAATCCTACCGAGCCTTGGTCCTATGAGAGCGCTTTGCCCCACATCCGCTCCCTCATTCTTGAGCACTATCGCTTCATGCCCTATATCTATGCCTGTGCTTTTGAGGCGGCAACCGAAGGCTCTCCAATCGAGCGCTCGCTCTGTCTGGAGTTCCCAGACGACAAAACCATCAAGGGTGATGAGGTCAACAGTCTGTTCGGACCACATATCCTGAAGGTCTTGGTTACTGAAAAGGGGAAAGACAAAGCTGATGTCTACCTCCCTCAGGGCTTGTGGTGGTACAGCAAGGATGGAACAGCGTTTGAGGGAGGAACAAACCTCGAACTCCCCTATCCTCCTGGAGGCGAGAGTCTCTGGTTTGCCAAGGAGGGGTCTGTGATCCCGACCGCCCCCGGCCTGACACACCTCCAAAGCGGTGTGTTTGAGAAGGTGGAGCTCTTGGTCCATCCCTGCAAGACAACAGGTAAAGAGGTACAGTCCACGTACTTTGAGGACGATGGGAGTACTGAGCTTGCCATTAAGCGGTACAACAGGTGGGAGTTCCAAGTAACTGACCACTCCCTGGTGATTACCAAGAAAGTTGGGGCAATCGACAAGAAGCGAATCTTTACCATCAAGGTGCCTGAAGGATATACAGTCTCACAGTTTTCGTTCGACCCTGACACTTTCAAGGAAGGCGAACATATGGTAGTTGCAATAAGCGGGTGACAAAGACTACAAGAGGCTTTACACTTGCCTAAAGGAGGATGTATGCGTGAGGTAGTAACGATTGTAGATGTGGCGAAGGCTGCCGGCGTCTCTCCTGCTACGGTTACGCATACCCTCAATGGGAAGCGCCCTGTCGGGGAAGCCACCCGCAGGAAGGTGCTTGAGGCGATAGAGCAGCTTGGCTACGTTCCTTCCTGGAATGCATCGCGTATGAAGCGGGGAAACTCGGGGATCATCGGATGCTTGGCAGCCGATATTACCGAGACATTCGTCAACCAGATAGTGCGGGGTATCGAGCATGGATTATCGGGCGGTCAGTACTCCTTGTTCTTCGTCAGCGGTGTTGAGTTCGGCAATGACTTGAAGAAGGCATACAACTTTTTGAAGAGTCATAAGGTGGAGGGCATTCTGTTCTGCCACCATATTCCCATCTGGAAGGAGTTCAATCTCGATACCCAGAACCCTGATATTCCCATTGTTTCCATCAATATGGCAGCCCAGGAGATGACCAGCGTCGTAGTAGATAACACGACGGGGGGTTATCAGGCGGCGGAGCATCTGTATGGCTGCGGGATGCGCCACCCTGCGATGATTTGTGGTCCTGAGGACCGCCTCTCTGTGCAGGATCGTCTAAAGGGGTTCAGCCAGAGGGTGAAGGAATTGAATCTGCAGATGCCGACACATTGCTACTATGGCAACTACGACTTCAGCCATGGGTTTGATGCAGCCGAGCAACTGATGAAGGACTATCCCCAAACAGATGGTATTTTCTGTGCCAACGACTATATTGCAGCCGGTGCAATTTCAGCACTACAGAAAATGAACATTCACATACCAAACCAGGTACGGGTGGTTGGCTTTGACAACCGCGACTTCTCCGAGTTCTGGAATACTCCGATTACCACCTTTGAGCTTCCTCTACAGGAGATGGGCATGCTGGGAGTAAGCCTTCTCAAACAGGTGATCCAT
>ERZ1645192.717-NODE-717-length-27668-cov-6.924746_pt1 | contig 27668 bp, 24 predicted proteins | sample MGYA00575354_ERZ1645192 | MGnify/ENA primary metagenome ERZ1645192 (study PRJEB40844, sample SAMN11349763) | freshwater sediment metagenome | isolation source: river sediment | host: Sediment | place: India: Faizupur Khadar , New Delhi | collected 2017-02-21 ... | reverse complement strand
AGATCCCCAGCATGGACGCCGGCAAGATGGTCGACGCGGTCGACTTCCTGCGCGACGTCGCGTCCGGCGAGAAGCCGAAGATCGGTCGCCGGGTGGCCGTCTACGGCGGCGGCAACACCGCCATGGACGCCGCGCGGTCAGCGATCCGGATGGGGGCCGAGGAGGCCGTCATCATCTACCGTCGCACCCAGGAACAGATGCCAGCCCACGCCGAAGAACTCGCCGACGCCGAGCAGGAGGGCGTGAAGGTCCACTGGCTGCGCACCATCAGCGAGGTCTCCGAAGAGATCGAGGTCGAGGTCATGGAACTCGACGAGTGGGGCAAGCCGCGCGGCACCGGCAAGTTCGAGAAGCTGCCTGCCGACACCGTGATCATGGCCGTCGGCCAGATGGCCGACACCGGCTTCCTGCGCAACATCCCCGGGCTGCAGTTCACCGACGATGTCGTGCAGGTCGACCCGGCCAGCTTGATGACCGACGTGCCCGGCATCTTCGCCGGCGGCGACGCGGTGCCGTCGGAGCGCACGGTGACGATCGGCGTCGGGCACGGCAAGAAGGCCGCCAAAAAGATCGATGCCTGGCTGAACCGCCGGCAGGAGTCGCCGAAGATCAAGCACCCGATCGTGGGCTTCGACGATCTGAACCTGTGGTACTTCGGTGACCATCCCCGCTCCATCCAGTCGGAACTGTCAGCCAGTGAACGCGTCCAAGACTTCGACGAGGTCGTCAAAGGCCTGACCAGCGAAGAGGCCGAGTTCGAGGCCCGGCGCTGCCTGAGCTGCGGCAACTGCTTCGAATGCGACGGCTGCTATGGCGCCTGCCCCGAGGACGCCATCATCAAGCTCGGCAAGGGCCATCGCTACCGCTTCGACTACGCCAAGTGCACCGGATGCGCCACCTGTTACGACCAGTGCCCCGTGCACGCCATCGAGATGATTGCGGAGAAGTGATGACTACCACTGCTGATGCGAAGATTCCGGCACCCCACCCGAACATGCTGGGTGCCGAAGACCCGGTGGCCAACCTCGACCGCGACCAACCCGCTGCCAAGCCGAGCGAACGCTCCATCATCGACGGGAACACCGCTGCCGCCGATGTCGCGTTCCGCGTCAACGAGCTGTGTTCGATCTACCCGATCACCCCGAGTTCACCGATGGCCGAGCTCGCCGATGAGTGGGCGGCGGTCGATCGTCCCAACATCTGGGGACAGGTGCCGTCGGTCATCGAGATGCAATCCGAGGGTGGCGCGGCCGGGGCGCTGCACGGCGCGTTGCAGGCAGGTGCCCTGTCGACGACGTTCACCGCGTCCCAGGGCCTGCTGCTGATGATCCCCAACATGTACAAGATCGCCGGTGAGCTGACCAGCACCGTCATGCACGTGGCGGCTCGGTCGCTGGCCGCGCAGGGCCTGTCGATTTTCGGCGACCACCAGGACGTGATGGCCACTCGCCAAACCGGTTGGGCGATGCTGGCGTCCAACTCGGTGCAGGAGTGCCACGACAACGCCCTGATCGCCCAGGCCGCCACCATGCACTCCCGCGTTCCGTTCATGCACTTCTTCGACGGCTTCCGCACCAGCCACGAGTTGAACACCTGCGACATGCTGGAAGACGCCCAGTTGCGCGCCATGGTACCCGAGCGGCTGGTCTTGCAGCACCGCGAGCGGGCGCTCAGCCCCGCGCACCCGTTCATCCGCGGCACCGCGCAGAACCCCGACGTCTACTTCCAGGGACGCGAGTCGGCCAACCCGTTCTATCTGGCGGTTCCCGGCATTGTGCAGGAACAGATGGACAAGTTCGCTGCCCTCACCGGACGCCAGTACCACCTGGTCGAATACATCGGTGATCCCCAGGCCGAGCGCTTGGTCGTCGTGATGGGTTCCGGGGCCGAAGTGGTCGAGCAGGCGCTCCAGCACCTGCGCACCAAGGGCGAGAAGGTCGGCATGCTGGTCATCCGGCTCTACCGCCCCTTCCCGACCGACGCTGTGCTGGCCGCCATCCCGGCATCGGTCACCAAGATCGCGGTGCTCGACCGCACCAAGGAGCCCGGTTCGGGCGGCGAGCCGCTCTTCCTGGACGTCACGGCCGCCTTGGCCGAGGCGGTCAGCTTGGGTGAGCGGGCCATCCTGCCCCGCGTCATCGGCGGCCGGTACGGTCTGTCGAGCAAAGACTTCACCCCCGCGATGGCCGAGGCGGTCTTCACCGAGCTGGCCAAGGACGCCCCGCGTCCCCGCTTCACGGTCGGCATCAAGGACGACGTCACGCTGCTGTCACTCGACTACGACCCGACTATCGACCTGGAAGACCCGCTCACCAAGCGTGCGGTCTTCTACGGCATGGGCTCCGACGGCACCGTCGGCGCGAACAAGAACACCATCAAGATCCTCGGTTCGGACGCCGACACCTACGCTCAGGGCTACTTCGTCTACGACTCGAAGAAGTCCGGTTCCCGCACCACCAGTCACCTGCGCTTCGGCCCCGACCCGATCAAGGCACCCTACCTGGTCAACAAGGCCGGCTTCATCGGCTGCCACCACTGGTCGATCCTGGAACGGATCGACGTGCTGGAGTTCGCGCGTCCGGCGATTTTCAGCCCTGACGGTGAACGGGTCGACGGCACCACGCTGCTGTTGAACGCGCCGTTCCCGGCCGACGAGATCTGGGACCGGCTGCCCGCACCGATGCAGCAACGCATCATCGACTTGGGCATCGACGTCTACGCGATCAACGCCAATGAGGTGGCCCGGCTGGCCGGTCTGGGTGGGCGCACCAACACGGTGCTGCAGACCTGCTACTTCGCGATCTCAGGCGTCCTGCCTCGTGATCTGGCGATCGACAAGATCAAGGAATCGATCACCAAGACCTACGCCCGCAAGTCGATGGAGATCGTCCGCAAGAACCATGTGGCCGTCGACAGCGCGGTTGCGCAGTTGCACAAGATCGAGGTTCCCGACCACATCACCAGCCACCACGGCTATCTCGCCGCGGTGCCGCAGGACGCGCCCGACTTCGTGCGCGAGGTCACCGCCGCGATGCTGGTCGATCGGGGGGACGATCTGCCGGTCAGCAAGCTTCCGGTGGATGGTTCGTATCCGAGCGGCACCACCCAGTACGAGAAGCGGAACATCTCCGACATCATCGCCGTCTGGGATCCCGAGACCTGCATCCAGTGCGGCAACTGCTCGTTCGTCTGCCCGCACGCGGTGATCCGGGCCAAGTACTACGAGCCGCAACACTTGGCCGACGCCCCGTCCAGCTTCGAATCGGCCCCTCTCGACGCGGCCGGCCTGCCGCATACCCGCTACACCCTGCAGATCTACGCCGAGGACTGCACCGGCTGCGGGCTGTGCGTCGAGGCCTGCCCGGTCTCGCCGATCGGTCAGCCGCAACGCAAGGCGATCAACCTGGCGCCGGTGCTGGATCGGACCAAGCAGCGGGCGAACGTCAAGTTCTTCGAGACGCTGCCGCGGCCACGACGCAGCCGGGTCAACTTCGGCTCGGTGCGTGGCGTGCAGTTCCTCACCCCACTGTTCGAGTTCTCGGGCGCCTGCTCGGGCTGCGGCGAGACGCCTTATCTGAAGCTGCTCACCCAGCTCTTCGGTGACCGGCTGCAGGTGGCCAACGCCACCGGCTGCTCGTCCATCTATGGCGGCAACCTGCCCACCACCCCGTGGGCCAAGAACGACGAGGGACGCGGCCCGGCCTGGTCGAACTCACTGTTCGAGGACAACGCCGAGTTCGGCCTGGGCATGCGGCTGGCCGCCGACCTGCACACTGAACTGGCCCGCAGGCGGCTGGCGGAACTGCGCGGTGAGATCGCTGATGACGAACTGGTCGACGGCCTGCTGTACGGGCCGCAAGAGACCATGCACGAGCTGCGGATCCAATACCGGCACATCCAGCGACTGCATGAGCGTCTCGACGAGCTCGCCGGTCCGCTCGTCGACGACCTGAGGTCGGTGGCCGACCACCTGCTGCGCAGGTCGGTGTGGATCATCGGCGGCGACGGCTGGGCCTACGACATCGGCTCGGCCGGTCTCGACCACGTGCTGGCGTCCGGACGCAACGTGAACATCTTGGTGATGGACACCGAGGTCTACTCGAACACCGGCGGGCAGTCGTCCAAGTCGACACCTTTGGGCGCGGTGGCGAAGTTCGCCACGGCGGGCAAGACGACCAACAAGAAAGACCTGGCGATGCAGGCGGTGGCCTATGGCCACGTCTACGTGGCCCGGGTCGCGATGGGCGCCGATCCGCAGCAGACGCTCAAGGCGTTCCGCGAGGCTGAGGCCTACGACGGCCCGAGCCTGATCATTGCCTACAGCCACTGCATCAGCCACGGCATCGACATGCGCAAGGGCCTGGAGCAGCAGTACAAGGCGGTGGCCTCGGGTCACTGGCCGCTGATCCGGTTCAACCCGGTGCTACGCAACGAGGGCCGCAACCCGTTCCTGCTCGACTCGCCGCGTCCGCGGATCTCGCTGAACGACTACCGCAAGAACGAGTTGCGCTTCAAGATGCTGATGCAGTCCGACCCCGATGAGGCGCGTCGGCTCCTCGACCTCGGCCAGGAGCACGTACTGCGCCGCTACCAGGAGTACGAGATGATGGCTGGCCGTCCCGCCGAGATGTTCAGCCCCGATGCCCGGAAGGAGACCCGGTGATGTCGAAGTTCGATCCTGAAGCCCTGCGGGCAGCGGCCGAGTCGCATCGGCAGAAGACCGCGATGGGCAGCAGCGCAACCGATCAGCTGGCGCCCAACGGATCGCAGGTCGTCGAGGCCGAGCGGAACCAGTCTCGGCCCGTCGACCTGCGGACGCGGTACATGGGCCTGTGGCTGCGCAATCCGGTGGTCGCCTCGGCCGGCCCGTTGAGCCAGACGGTGGACGGCATCAAGTCGCTGGCCGCCGGCGGTGTGGGTGCGGTCGTCATGTACTCGCTGTTCGAGGAGCAGATCCGCCACGAGGCGGCGCGGGAGACTGCGTTGGCCGAGCAGGGCACCGAGAGCTTCGCTGAAGCGCTCAGCTACTTCCCCACCGCGCCGAGCAACGACTCCGGCCTGACAAGGACGTACCTGGAGCTGATCGAGAAGGCGGCCCCGGTCATCGATGTGCCGCTGATCGCCAGCCTTAACGGCTCGACCACCGGCGAGTGGACGCAGAACGCCCGGCGTATGCAGGACGCCGGCGCCGCGGCCATCGAGCTCAATGTCTACTACGTGCCGGGCGACATCACCACGGCGGCCCGTGAGGTGGAGCAGCGCTACCTGGACATTCTCGACGACGTGAAGTCGCGGGTCGGCGTCCCGGTTGCGATGAAGCTGAGCCCCTACCTTTCCAGTTTCGGCAAGATGGCGCAGGCCTTGGACGCGGCGGGCGCGGATGGATTGGTGCTGTTCAACCGCTACCTGCAGCCCGACATCGACTTGGACCAGATGGCGGTCGTGCCCGGCTTCGGTCTGAGCACCCAGGAAGAGGCGAAGCTGCCCCGCAGCTGGATCTCGGCGCTGTACGGCCGGGTCAATGCCTCGCTCGCCGCAACCACCGGCGTCGAGACCGTGGAGGACGTGGTCAAGTACCTGTTGGCGGGCGCCGACGTGGTGATGACCACGGCCGCCCTGGTGCGGCACGGCTCCGACTACGCCGGTCAGTTGGTGGACGGCGTGCAGTCCTGGCTCACCCGTCGACAGCTGGATCTCAGCCGGGCGCGCGGCTTGCTCGCCGTCCCGTCGAATGCGGATGCCACCCAGTACGCCCGCTCGGGCTACATCTCGGGGCTGGAGCGCGCCAAGAAGATCTACGCCCGGTAGCCCGTTCAGCTGCTCGCGACTTCGTTTACCGAGCTGGTTGGGCGGAAGCCGCGCAGTCGCAGGCTGTTGGTGACCACGAAGACCGAACTGAACGCCATGGCCGCACCGGCGAACATCGGGTTCAGGTAGCCGGACGCGGCGATCGGGATAGCAGCCACGTTGTAGATGAACGCCCAGAACAGGTTGCCGCGGATGGTGTTCAGGGTGCGCCGGGACAGCTGCACCGCATCCGCGGCCAGCATCAGGTCGTGGCGCATCAGCGTCAGGTCGGACGCTGCGATCGCCGCGTCCGTGCCGGACCCCATCGCGATGCCGAGGTCGGCCTGGCTGAGCGCAGCAGCGTCGTTCACGCCGTCACCGATCATCGCGACGTGGTGCGTGCCATCGGCCTGGAGCTGGGTCACCACAGCGAACTTGTCGGACGGCAGCACCTCGGCACGTACCTCGTCGATGCCGACCTGCGCGGCCACGTACTCGGCGGCGGCCTGGTTGTCACCGGTCACCATCACGGTGCGCAGCCCGAGTTCCCGCAGGCGCGTGACGGCGGCGGCCGCGTTCGGGGCGATCCGGTCGGCGACGGTCAGCAGCCCGACGATCCGGTCGTCCAGGGCGACCAGCAGCACGCTGGCCCCCCGCCGGGCCGCCTCGTCGGCTGCCGCGATCAGTTCCCCTGGCACTGCCAGCCCCAGGTCGGCCATCAGTGCCGCGTTGCCGGCGACGGCCGGGCGTCCGTCGACCAGCGCGCGGACACCGCGTCCCGGCACGTTGGCGAAGCCCGTCAACTGGCGCAGCGGTCCGCTGTGGGCTGCAACGACGGCACGGGCGATCGGGTGCTCGGACGCGGACTCCAGCGTCGCAGCCACGGCCAGCAGTTCGGCCTCATCGCCACCCTTGGTCGGGACGACCGAGTCGAGGCTCATCTGCCCGGCCGTGATGGTGCCGGTCTTGTCCATCGCGATGGTGTCGATGCGGTGGGCCTCTTCGAGGGCCTCCGGCCCCCTGATCAGGATGCCGAGCTGCGAACCGCGCAGTGAGCCGGCGAGCAGCGCCGTCGGGGTGGCCAGGCCGAGCGCGCACGGGCAGCTGATGATCAGCACCGATACGGCAGCGGTGACCGCGAAGGTAGCCCCTTGCCCGGCGAGCAGCCAGCCGATCCCGGTGACCAGCGCGATCGTGATCACGGTGGGTACGAAGACCCCGGAGATCTTGTCGGCGAGCGCTTGCGAGCGGGACTTGCCGGTCTGGGCGAGTTCCACCAGCCGGGCGATCTGGGCAAGCTGGGTGTCGGCGCCCACCGCGGTCGCGCGCACCACCAGGCGTCCCGTGGTGTTCACCGAGGCGCCGACCACCGTGGAACCCGCCCGCACCTCGACCGGCAGGGCCTCGCCGGTGATCACCGAGTTGTCGACCGCCGAGTCGCCGGAGACGACCTCGCCGTCGGTGGCGACCTTCTCGCCGGGGCGGACGACGAACTCGTCGCCCACCGCGAGCTTGTCGATCGGCACCGTCACCTCGACGCCGTCCCGCAGCCTGGTGACGGACTTGGCCCCCACCTCGGCCAGCGCGCGCAGTGCCGAGCTGGCGTCCTGCCGGGAGCGTGCCTCGATGTAGCGGCCGAGCAGGATGAAGGTGATGATGCCGACGGCGGCCTCGAAGTAGATGGCGCTGAGATGGTGATCGCGTTCCAGCGAGAACGACCACTGGTGGGTCATGCCGATCTCGCCGGCCGACCCGAAGACCAGCGCGATGACCGACCACAGGTAGGCCGCCGAGGTACCGAGGCTGATCAGGGTGTCCATGGTGGACGCGCCGTGGCGCAGGTTCACCAAGGCCGATCTGTGGAACGGCCAGGCCGCCCAGGTGACCACCGGGGTGGCCAGCAGCAGGCTGACCCACTGCCAGCCCGGGAACTGCAGCGGTGGGACCATCGCCATCGCGATCACCGGGATCGCCAGGACGGCGCTGACGAGCAGGCGGCGCTTGATCTCGGCGGCCCGGTCGCGGGGCGGCGCCTCGGGAGTGGGCAGAGCGGCATCGTAGCCCGCGGCCTGCACGGTCAAGATGAGGTCATCGGCACCCAACTGCGCCGGGACGACCACGTGGGCCTTCTCGGTGGCGTAGTTGACGCTGGCCTGCACGCCGTCGAGCTTGTTCAGCTTCTTCTCGATGCGTGCCGCACAGGACGCGCAGGTCATGCCCTGCACGTCCAGTTCGATGACCTGGTTGCCGACTTGTGTGCGCAGTGCCGCGGTGGACTCGCCCTGACCCCCGGTGCTCATCAGGCCAGCGCCACCTCGTAGTCGCCGGCCTCCTTGACCGCGGCCACCACGGCGGCGAAGTCGACCTCAGCCGTGCTTTCGACCTGCATCGGGCCGGCAAGCTCGACCTTAACCTCGCTGACGCCGGGGATCGCCGAGACCTCTTCGGTGACCGCGGCGACGCAATGTCCACAGGTCATGCCGGTGACGTTGTAGTTGGTGATCATGATGGTTCCCTTCGAGTGGTTGTGGGTTTGACGGGACACGGCGGCCCCGGTCGGTGGCGGACGGCCGATGCTTCAGGAGCGAACCAGCCGGGCGATGGCCTTGCTGGCCTCATCGAGCTTCGCCCGGCCCTGGGCGTCACCTTGCCGGGCCGCATCCAGGACGCAGGAGCTCAGGTGTTCGTCCAGCAGGCCAAGGGCAACCGACTGCAACGCGCTGGTGGCAGCTGAGATCTGGGTCAGGATGTCGATGCAGTACTTCTCGTCCTCGACCATCCTGGCGATGCCCCGCACCTGCCCCTCGATGCGACGCAAGCGCGACAGGTAGGCGTCCTTGGTCTCGAGGTAGCCATGATGGTGCCCGTGGACCGAGCAGCCCTCGCCGACGGATTCGGCGTGTTTGAGGACAGCGTCCGTGCTCATGTCAGCCATGGTACCCCCTGGGGGTATTCACCCCAAACCGTCTTGCGGCAATCGATGTCCTGGGCAGTCAGCGAAGGCGGGTCTTCGCGGGTAACCTTCGCACTCGAGCCCTTGGAGAGGCTTTTCCACACCGACTGTGGAAACCTCCCACAGAAACTCCGCCGATTCCGGTCTTTGACGACATCAAGATTGGTGCCGCGGTTGCCACCGACGAGTTGCCACGCTCGGCCGAATCTTTTCGAGAAGTACCCGTACTGCCTTGTGAGTGCGCATTTGATGTAAGCCGGACAGGCGTCGCTCGAGGTGGCTGCACAGACTTGTCCACGACGCACGCGGCGAGTTCCACAGCTTGAGAGGACTTTCCACATCCCCTGTGGATAACCGCTTTGGACGGGCGTCACAGGCCCCTGCTATTGTCCACGGTCTCAGGGAAACGGGGTGCGAATGTACAACGAGCCGCCACCGGAGACCATCGGCGTACAACGCACGCCGCCCCAGGACTTCGCCGCCGAGCAGGGCGTCCTGGGTGCCATGCTGATGAGCAAGGACGCCATCGCCGAGGTGCTCGAGGTCATCCGGCCTGCCGACTTCTACCGGCCGGCGCACGAGTTGATCTACGCGTGCATCATCGAGCTCTACGGGCACGGCGAGCCGGCCGACCCGGTCACGGTGGCCGCTGAACTCGAGCGGCGCGGCGAGTTGGCCCGCGTCGGTGGACACGTCTACCTGGTCGACCTGCTGTCGTCCATCTCGGTGGCCGCCAATGCGGCCTACTACGCCGAGATCGTGCACGACAAGGCGGTACTGCGCCGGCTGGTCGACGCGTCCATCAAGATCGCGCAGCTGGGCTACACCGGGCAAGGCGAGGTGACCGACATCGTGGACGCCGCCCAGCAGGCCATCTACGAGGTCTCGGAGGGCAAACGTTCCGAGGACTACAAGGCGCTGCGTGAGTTGGTCGAGCCGACCTACGACGAGATCGAGGCCATCGGGGCCCGCGGCGGCGGGCTCAGCGGCGTCCCCACCGGTTTCACATCGTTCGACAACCTGACCAACGGATTGCACGGCGGCCAGATGATCATCATCGCCGCGCGGCCCGCCGTCGGTAAGTCGACGCTCGCGCTCGACTTCGCGCGCTCCGCGGCCATCAGGCACAAGCTGGCCACCGCGTTCTTCAGCCTGGAGATGAGCCAGACCGAGATCGTGATGCGGCTCATCTCGGCGGAGGCCGAGGTGATGCTCAGCTCGATCCGCAACGGCAGCCTGGGCGAGCCCGAATGGACGCGGATCGCCAACAAGACCAAGTCGTTCGAGGACGCCCCCTTGTTCATCGACGACTCCCCGAACCTGACCATGATGGAGATCAGGGCGAAGGCCAGGCGGTTGAAGCAGCGCCACGACCTGCGGTTCGTGGTGATCGACTACATGCAGCTGATGAGTTCGGGCAAGAAGGTCGAGAGCCGCCAGCTTGAGGTCAGCGAGTTCAGCCGCCAGATCAAACTGCTCGCCAAGGAACTCGATCTCCCGGTGGTCGCGCTCAGCCAGCTGAACCGCGGCCCCGAGCAACGAGGCGACAAGAAGCCGATGATGAGCGACCTGCGCGAATCCGGCTCGCTGGAACAAGACGCCGACATCGTGATCCTGCTCCACCGTGAAGACCTCTACGACAAGGAAGCCCGCCCGGGCGAGGCCGACCTGATCATCGCCAAGCATCGCAACGGACGTACCGACACCATCCCGGTCACCTTCCAGGGCCACTACAGCCGCTTCACCGACATGCCCGAGTAGTCCGGGGTTCAGGTGTCGAGATGCGCCGGGCTCATCAAAGATGCTCGGGTTTGTTTCGTGTGTAGCGCCTGAGAGGTCCTCTCAGGCCCCTTCGACCGGGTCGCCCCAGGGCGTCGCACAGGATTGGGTGCACAAAGTGCCCGTCTGCCGCACTTCCTGCACCCAATCCTGCAGGAGGGGCTGCCACTGCCCCGGATCCGGCCAGGTGACTTCGTTGGCACAGCCGTGTCGGAGGCAAGGCAGGCTCACAGGAATGTGGTAGCCCCGGGGGTGGGTGAGCGATCCTACCCACCAAGGTTAAGGGCATCTCGACATCAGGGAGCTCACGCCGCCGGCTGATGCTCCGGGCAGTCCACTCGCAGGTCCAAGCGCGCCAGTGGCACGCCGAGCAGGACGCAGTGGTGGTCGCCGTCCGCGTCCCGGCGATGGAAGCGGCAGGTCAGGCACGTGCGGGCGACGCTGAGCGTCCCGTCCTCCACCAGGTGGGCGATCATGGTCAGTGCGCCTTCCAGCATCGCCTCCTGGAGGCGGGGCTCCAGCCTGCCGGCGACCTCGACGAACGGCAGGTCGGCCTGGGCGGGCCTGCGACCGGACGGCTCCAGCCGGACCAGGGTTCGTCTCGGCGTCTGCGCCGATTGCTCTCGACGCACCAGGCCCTTGCGCTCCAGCGCGATCACCGCAGCAGTCACCGTGGGCTGGGTGACCCCCAGCTCGCGAGCCAGCACGCCGATTGACGGCTCCGGCGGTTCGCCGGCCGCCACGATCATCAAGATGTCCAGCTGCAATGGGCTCAGCCCATGGCGAGTCGCCAGGCTCTGACGCTGAGTTCGCCGGGCGCGGGCCAGTTGCGTCAGGGCCGCGTCGATCTTGCCGGCGACGTTCTCCGTCTGGTCTCGGCCAGCGCTCACCAGGTGCTCGGCGCGTAGGAACGGGCCCACAACGCGACGGAAAGCGTGACCGCCTTGAGCCACGCCGCGTACATTGCGTCCACCTGGGCGGCGTCGGATTCCCCGTCGGCCAGGAACGGCCTGATCGTCAGCGTCACCGGGGCGATGAGACCGATCAGATGCCGTAGCGGTACGTGGCTGGACGTAGAGTCGACGTTGTCGGTCCGGTTCTTCCGCTCGGTGTGATGGCGCAACGAGATCTCCTGCTGGTAGTCAAGCCAGCGTTGGTCGTAGTCCCGCTCGCAGATGTCGCCGATCCAAAGGGCGAACCGCTGGCGTACCGCCGCCAGGTAGTCGCCGGACGGTTGACCGTCCGCCGCGGCGAACGTGCCCACCAGATGCGGATGGGACCCGACGAACCCGTACCAGACATCGAGGATCTCCTCCGCCCTGGGGACGAGGATCTTGCCGGCCCGCCGCAGGGCCTCCCGGTCATGCTCCGTCCAGGCCACCGAAGCCTTGAGTTCGTCGAGTTCGGCCATCGAGACCGGGGAGGGAGCAAGCGTCTGGTCGTAGGTGTAGCCGGGTGCAGTGGAGTTCATCATCGGCTCCGATCATTCGGGATCGCTGGGTTGATCCGGTGAGATCACCATAGGACTCCTATACTTGCTCGTCAATATCCATCCAGGCCAGACTCTCAACCCGGATTCCAGCCGCCGGGCTACCGCAACAACGCGATAGCACTCAAGGCCTCCACATCGACGATCATGATGCCGCGCGGCCCGTTGAGTTCGATGACGTCCTGCTCGACCAGCTTGGCCAGCGCCCGGCTAAGCGACTCCGGGGTGGTACCCAGCAAGGAGGCGACGTCCTTCTTGGGCAGTGGCAACTCGATCCGGACACCACCGGCCGAGTAATCGCCCTCGAGTCCCAGCAGGTAGTCGGCCACCCGGGTGCCGACCTCGTGGTTGGACTGATCGAGCTTGTCCTGGGCTCCGGCCAGCCGTCTGCTGAGCGCGCCGAGCATCTCGAACCCGATCTGCGGGTGAGCGGCCAGCAAGGCGCCGAAATCCTCATGACCGAACGTGCACAGCGTGGCGTCGGTGATCGCGATCGCCGAATGATCCGGACGCCCACCAGAAAGCAACGAAGCCTCCCCGACGAAGTCGCCGGGTTCCATCACCTGCAGCACGCGTTCGTGCCCGTTCGCGGTGATGCGGGTCAGCTTGACCATCCCCTTGTGCAGGACGATCAGCGGGGCCGGGGGGCCACCTTGTTGGTAGAGGGTCTCACCGGGGGCGACCGACACCGGACGCGCGACCTCGGCCACCTGTTCCTGCTGGGCTCGGCCGAGCCGGGAAAAGATCGGTACGTGCGCGACGCACAGGTCATCTGGCATGGTCACGAGCGTACCCACCCGGTCGTTCGGCGTAGTTGGCCGGCACGGCCGGCAGAATCAACGACAATGGGATATCGAGAACCGGGAGGCACCATGGCAGCCAGTGACTGCTGCGTTGTATTGATCACCACCCCCGATGAGGCATTGGCGACCCGGATCGCCGACATGCTGATCGAGAAGCGACTGGGCGCGTGCGTCCAGGTCACCCGGGTGGGGTCCACCTACCGCTGGTCGAGCGAAGTACACCACGCATCCGAGGTGCTGATGCTGGTCAAGACGCGCACCGCCCTGCTCGACCACCTGGTCGAGCAGGTGCGCGACATGCACGTCTATGACGCGCCAGAGATCGTGGCGTTGCCGATCATCGGCGGTTCGGCCGACTACCTGAACTGGGTGGACACCGAAACGCGTCCGGTCTATCGCTGAACATCACTCGTACATGATGTAGTCGGGCACCGGCACCAGCGCCAGAACCTCGGCCGGGGTCATCAGGTAGCCGCTGTTCTGCACGTCTTCTTCGTAGAACAGCTTGAAGCCCATTGAAACATGCGGCGGAACCCCGGCGCTGACACGCTGATAGGTGGCGATCTTGTCGGCCGGTGCGCCGATCCCGTCCACGCTCTTGATCTGGACGACGCCCCAGTGCTGCTGCAGCGCAGCCTCGTTGCTGATGATCTCGGGATGCAGGATGTGGTACACCATCACCTTCTCGGGCAACTGGTGTTCGGCCACCAGACCGGCCAGGTAGCCGGCCACCTCGTTGAGTTCTTCACCCGTGGTCGACCCGAAGCTTTGCATCGGCACCTGCCCGGGCGACATGGCCCATTCCGGATCGAGCGCCACGCCGACGTCCGGCTCGTCGAGGTAGCGCTCCAGCGCCTTCAACTCGTCCAGGAAGCTCGACTGCCCGGGCTGAATGTCGAGCAGCAGGATGGCACCGTTCGCCCGCGCGACCGACAACCAGTGGTCGATGACCGCCGGATCAATGCGGGAACGCCACATGCCGTCCTCGCCGGGGAACGGCTGGACGGTCGTGGTGATCAACTCCATCACAGGCATGATCTTCCGGTCACCGGCGTAGGGCGCGCACTGTTCGAACAACTCGGGCATCCGGTCCTCGACCGCGCCGATCCCCAACCGTCCCTGGCCGGGCGCCCCCGGGTAACCGACGAAACCGCACAGCCGGTAGGTGGGCAACAATTGGCGGCCACCACCGGGCAGCTGCGGCAGCGGAGTGGGCGTGGGTGTCGGCGTGGGCGAGGCACTGGTCAGCGCTCCCGTCGACGCCGACGCATCTTCGGCAGCCGAATCGCTGCTATCGGGGGCACCCGAGCAGCCAGCAAGGACGAGGACGCCAGCGAGCAGGGCCGCGAGGTACTTGAACATGGGTCCCAGTACAACACACCTCACGCCGGGCCCTGCAAGCTGAGACCATCGGGGCATGTACGAGTTGGCTGAGATGGTTCGGCACGCCGTGCGGGCGATCCCGCCCGGCCAGGTGGCGACCTACGGCGACGTGGCTGAGCTGATCGGCTGCACCGCGCGGCAGGTCGGCCGGATCCTGGCCACCGACGGCGCCGATATCCCTTGGTGGCGGGTGGTGAACGCGTCCGGACGCCTGCCGGCGCACCTGTTGCCGGACGCCCGCCGACATTGGGCCGGCGAGGGTATCGACATTGAGCAGGACGCGGCAGGCGTCCCGTTACGTCGTTACCGTGCCGAACCGCAGCCCTGGGCCAATCGTGCGGGTCTGACCGAGGAGCCCGGCTGAGTGCATCGGCAGCGCCGGACCGAGGTCAGCGGACCGCGCGGAGTTCGCAGACGAAGATCAGGGCCTCGTTCGGGCCGATCACGCCGGGGATACCGTGCCTGCCGTAGGCCTGGTCGGCGGGGATCACCAGCTTGCGGCGACCACCCACCCGCATGCCCTGCACGCCATCGTCCCAGCCCTTGATGACCTGACCGAAGCCCAGCCGGAAGGACAGCGGCTCGCCACGGTTGTAGGACGCGTCGAACTCCTTGCCGGAGTCAAATCCGACGCCGACGTAGTCGACCAGGACGCTGGCGCCGCCAGTCGCCTCGGGGCCATCACCCACAACCTCGTCGATGATCAGCAGCTCGGTCGGGGCAGGTCCTTGTGGGACTTCGATGAAGGGCTTCTCGCTCATTCCACGAGGCTACCCGAACCCCGGCAGGTCAATGGATCGTGATCCGGTGCGGCATCCGCCGGCGTCCACTGCCCGAGTGCGCATTGAAGCGGCCGGGGATGCGGGTCCCGCAGACCGTACAACAGCCGTGGTCATCGAGGGCATAGGAATCGATGACGTAGCGGTCACGACGGATCACCGGCGTGGCACAGGTCGGGCAGAACGTGGTGCCGCCCTCGGGGTCGTAGACGTTGCCGGTGTACACGTAGCGGATGCCGGCTTCCATCGCGATCGTCCGGGCGCGGCTCAGCGTCCGGGACGGGGTCGCCGGAATGTGACGCATCCGGTGGTCGGGGTGGAACGCGGAGAAGTGCATCGGCACGTCGGGGCCCAACTCCTCGGCCACCCAACCGCACATCGCCCGCAGTTCGCTGGTGGCGTCGTTGTGACCCGGGATGAGCAGGGTGGTCAGCTCGACCCAGACATCGGTCTCGTGCACCAGGTAACGGATCGTATCGAGCACCGGCTGAAGCCGGGCGCCGGTGACCTGCTGGTAGAAGGTGTCGTTGAAACCCTTGAGGTCGACGTTCGCGGCGTCCATCACCGCGAAGAAGTCGGCTCGCGCCTCGGGGTTCACATAGCCGGCCGTCACCGCCACATTGACCAAACCCCGCTGATGGCAGGCGATCGCGGTGTCGATCGCGTACTCGGCGAAGATCACCGGATCGTTGTAGGTGTACGCCACGCCCGCGCAGCCCTGGCTTGCCGCCGCCGCGGCGATCTCGACCGGGCTCGCCTGGTCGGCCAGCCGGTCCATCTCACGGGAGGTGCTGATGTCCCAGTTCTGGCAGAACTTGCACCCCAGGTTGCAGCCGGCGGTACCGAAGCTGAGCACGGTGGCGCCGGGCAGGAAGTGGTTGAGCGGCTTCTTCTCGATCGGGTCGACGCAGAACCCTGATGACCGACCGTAGGTGGTGAGCACCAGTCGGCCGTCCTCGTTCGCCCGGACGAAGCAGAACCCGCGCTGCCCGGGACGCAACCGGCATTCCCGCGGGCACAGATCGCACTGGATTCGGCCGTCCTCCAGGGTGTGCCAATACCGCGCCTCATGCTCCACGTGTCACCGGCTCCTGTTCGTGATGGATGTTCGGGTCTGGTCTTCGGGTTCGATCCACGACGCCACGCCGTAGCGCTCGAGGGTGGTGCCGGCGTCCGAATGGTTCGGTGACAGTCCTGCCTTGCGGAGCAGCGCGCGGAGGAACTCCTCCGGGTCAGGAAACTGCCGCCACACCTGTGGCAGGAAGGTGGCCCGGCGTCCACCCGAGTTGACGATGACGCCGTCGGTGCCCGGCACGAGTTGGGCGAGCGCTTCGCCGCGGCTTGCGGCGCGGAGGGGTTCCGGTTCGGTGAGCACCGAGACCTCGATCCGGATGGCTTCCAGTTCGGACGCCGCCAGCGGCGGGAAGCGCGCATCGCGGAAGGCGGCCGCCACCGCATTCGCTTCGATGTCATCGCCCAACGAACGGTGCGCAGTGAGCGAACCGATGCAGCCCCGCAACCGGCCGGCGATGGTGAGGGTGACGAAGCTCGCGCCGGGTTCGGCCAACCACCTGGCAGACGGACGCCGAAGCGAGTGTCCGAACCGGGCGGCGATCGCCGCACGGGCGAGCGGAAGCAGCACCTGTCCCGCGTCCTCGGGGACGCGCAGTGCTTCGGCAGGGACGCGGCGGCCGGACGGCTGCTTCATGAGACCCCCTCGTGCCACGCAATGGACGCGTAGCCGACCACTCGCGAGCGATCCCCCGCAGTGTCGCCGGAGTTGCACATGCCGAGCAGCGTCGGGCGTAGTCGACGACGTGAGGCGGCGGTGAGAAAACCGTTCAGCGGACGCACCCCGCAGGCCGCCCGCTCACCGATCGGCACCCGACAGGCGAGGATGGCGTCCACGGTGGCCCGGTCGAGTTCGCGCGCCCGCGCATAAGGCAGATAGTGCGACAGGTCGCTGCTGATCACGATCAGGGTCTCCGGGCCACCCCAGACCGCCTCCAGCACCTCGGCCACCCGATCGGGGGCGACCTCGCCGACCGCCAGCGGCACCAGGTCGAAGTCGCCGAGGACGCGTTGCAGGAACGGCAACTGCACCTCAAGGGCATGTTCATCGGCATGGACGTCTGGACGCGTGCTGACCTGCGGGAATCCGGCCAACGCGGCCAAGGCCTCGACATCGACGCGCACCTCGCCCAGCGGTGTCGCGAAGGCGTCCACCCCGGGCAGCGCGACTGCGGCAACGCCGACGCGGTGGGTGGGGCAAGCCACCACCACTCGCTCGATCGGATGGTTCTCGGGGTGCAGGGTGGCGAAGCCGAGTGCAGCGGTGGAGCCGGAGTAGATGTAGCCCGCGTGCGGGCTGACCAGCGCCTTCGTCGGACCGCCGGGCATCTTCGGTCGCGCAGCGGCGAGCAGCTCGTCGACCATGGACGCGAGAGCCGCCGGGCTGGCCGGATAAAACGATCCGGCCACCGCAGGTGGTCTGGTCGTCATTGGGCACCCCCTCGAAGTCTCGATTCTACCTGTGATGACCCCGAAAACCAGGCGTTGCCGAGCGTCGCCTTGGCCGTTCGGGGCTAACCTTCGCCACCCTTCGCCGATCTGCTCGCGGGCAGCCGCGAACCGTGGAGTCGTGTTCGGGGCGGTACCCGTCAGCTGCGTGCTCGATCGAGTCCCGTGGACAGCCATCGCTTCAGCTGGGCGGCCGGCAAGGCGCCGACCTGGCGTCCGATCGTCTGGCCGTCCTTCAGCAAGACCATGGTCGGGATCGACCGGGCGTCGAAGCGGGTGGCGATCATCGGCGAGTTGTCGACATTGACCTTGACCAGCTTGACCTTGCCGGCCTGATCGTTCGCGATCTGCTCAAGCACCGGGGTGACCTGCCGGCAGGGCCCACACCAAGGCGCCCAGAGGTCGACCAGGACGGCGATTTTGGAGCTGTCCGCCACGGCGTCGAAGTCGTCGTCCCCGGCAGTTGCGATCCATGGCAGCGGGTTCTTGCATTGCGGGCAGGTGGGCGTCCCGGCCGCCACTGCCGGCACCCGGTTGCGCGTCCCACAGTGACGGCAGGTGATGACAGAACTGCTCATGCGCGAAGCCTACGCTGCGACAAGACCGCCGGCCGGACGCCCGACCCCTGAATGGCGCTCAGCCACGCCCCAACAGCGGCCCGGAAAGCGGTTGGCGGGCCCGTGGCTGTACTCAGGTCAGGGGATTCGGCCATCTCGAGTGACACCCTGCGTCCCGAGCCGTCCCCAGATTGTTGTCCGTCTGGAGGAATCGACCGGCCGCCGCCAACCATCCCGTCATGCAGCAAGCCTTGACACAGACCATCGCCCGGACGGGCGGCGCCATCAGCCGTCGCGCCGTGCCCGAACTTGCCACCCAGATCGACTGGGCCATCAGGAAAGGCGAGCTGGTTCGCGTCCTGAAGGGGATCTACGCGCCTGCGTCGCAGGCCGACAGTCTGCGCACCCGAACGCTGGCCCTGAGCCTGGCCGACCCGGACGCGGTCGTTTGCAGTCGCGCCGCAGCCGCCCTGCACGGCTGGCTGCCTGCCTGCGATGACCAACCAGTCCAGGCCGCCTCGGCAGTGCTGCACCCGGGATCCTGGCTGACTGTCTGCCGGCGCACGATCCCCCGGGAGTTCACCCGGCGAGTCTCGGGCGTCAGATTCACGTCCCGAGCACTGACGGCCGTCGACCTCATCCCCGATTTCGGCGCCGACATCGTGGACGAGGCGCTGCGTCGGCATGTGAAGCTGGACGAGTTGCGAGCCGCATTGGCGGCGACCCCGAAGCGGCCGGGGAACAAGCTGCGGCAGGACATCCTGGCCGATTCCAGGGACCAGCCGTGGTCAGCCGCCGAGAGGTGCGGGCACCAGGCGTTGCGGGCCGCCGGCGTCCGCGGCTGGGTGGCAAACTACCCAGTCATCACAGCTTCGGACGGTCCACCGCTCGCGATTTTGGACATCGCTTTCATCCGGCTGCGGCTCGGGCTCGAGATTGATGGCGCCGAGGCCCACCTGAACCAGTCTGCGTTCTGCCGCGATCGTGCTCGCGACGAGCAACTGGCTCTGCTGGGCTGGCAGATAAACCGCTTCACGGCGCGGCGGGTGCTGGCGGACCCGCCGGGTTTCGCGACCGCCGTGGCGGCCATCGTCAAGGTCAGGAGCAGAATGCTTGGCCAAACCCCCTGAATGGAGCGCAGCCACGCCCCGAAAGCGGCCCGGAAAGCGGTTGGCGGGCTCGTGGCTGTACTCAGGTCAGGGAATTGTCGAGCACCAGGTCGACGGCTTGCGGGAACGAGTCGGCGATCAGCGTCGGACGCGCGTAGCCCGCGGGGTACTCGCGTCCGCGGCTCAGCCAGACTGAGTCGATGGCGGCCGCCGCTGCCCCCGCGATGTCGGACTCGGCCGCGTCCCCGATCATCCACGCCCCGGTGAGCGTGCCGCCAGCGGCCCGGGCGGCAACCCGGAAGATCTGCGGATCGGGCTTGGTGAAGCCGCACCCCTCGCTGACCACCATGCCGTCGATGTGATCGGCCAACCCCAGGCGCGCGACTTTGCCCTCCTGCTGACTCACCTTGCCGTTGGTCACGATGAACGGACGAAAACCCGCGGCGTGCGCCTTGTCGAGGGCTTCGGTGATGCCCGGCGTCGGGCGCAGGTGTGCCAAGGTACCGGCCCGCATCACCTTGATGATCTCGGCCTGCTCGGCGGGGTTCAGGCCCAACACCTCGGCGAGCGCGGCAGCCGCCTCGCTCTTGCTGGTGATGCCGTCTCCGTCGGCGATCACCATGGCGTCGATCATCTGCTTGCTCGCCTCGCCGAAGCGTTCGTTGAGGTACTCAGCGGCCCAACGGCGGAACGAGGCGGCCCGGTCCGACAGTGTGTTGTCAAGGTCGACGAACAGCAGCGGCATGCCTGAAAGCCTAATGGAGCGCCACCGCCCAGGCCGAGCCCGGTGGTCGCCTGGCCACTGCCAGGAACAGCGGGTAGTCGCGTCCGTCCTTGTGATTGAGCCACGGCGTGCTGAAGTCGAGGTCGACCAGCCCGGCCCGGGCCAGCCAGTCGCGCACCTGGGCGCGGGCGAAGCCGTGGTGTTCGGGTGTGACGCCGTGCCCTTGGCCATGGAAGCTGCCGTCCTCGGCGTCCAGATCGGCCAAGGCCAGCCAGCCACCGGGACGCAGCAGCCCCGCCAGCCGGCCGACCACGCGCCCAGCGTCCGCGATGTGGTGCAGGGCCAGCAGTGAGGCGACACCGTCGTAGCGCTCGGGGGCGGCGTCATCGGCGGCCAGGTCGAGGCGAACCGCGGTGACAGTCTCACCCAATCCGGCGGACGCGATCTTCGCCCGACTAGCCGCCACCATGCCGGCGGAACTGTCGGCGAGCACCAGACGATCGGCATGCCCGAGCAGGGCCAGCCCCAGCGCCCCGGTCCCGGCACCGTAGTCGAGCCAGACCCCACCCCGGGTTGTGCGTTGCGCGATCGCGGACGCCACGGCGCGTGCTCGCTGCAACTTGGCCGGGTCGTCGTCCCACTGCTGCGCCAACCGGTCGAACGGGCTGGGTGCCTGCCCCCCGGTCTCTTGTGCTGTCATGCGGTTGCCTCCCGACATCCCCGGCCGACGGCCAGCGCCGTCGGCACAAGGAATGATGGCACGCGCTGCCCGGCTGGTCCACGCTGGCCCCGGCTGGTCTAGGCTGGCCGCACGGCGTCCCGCCGGGCGTTTCCGCGGCGCAAAAAAGGGGGCGAAGCATGAGCACCGACGATGAGTTGGCCGCTGCCGTGCGCGCCGCATTGTCGGCAGCAGCCAACCCGGAGCGGGCCGTCCAGCAGCAGGCCTATCTGAAGTCGACGATGCCCTGCTACGGCGTCGGCAACCCGACGGTGCGGATGATCGTCCGCAACGCGTGCGCGCAGCGTCCCGAATTGACCCGCGACGAATGGATTGCCGCGATCAGGTCGCTGTGGACCGAGGCGACGCACCGTGAGGAGTGTCTGGCTGCGATCGAACTGGCAGATGCCAAGCGGCGTTGGGCCGGCGGCGACCTGATGGACCTGTACGAGTCGATGGCGGTCACCGGAGCCTGGTGGGACCTGGTCGACCCGCTGGCGTCCCACCTGGTGGCCGAGGTCTTGCGTCGCGAACCCGAGCAGGCCAGTCGTATCCGCGCCTGGGCGCGGGCGGACGATCCGTGGCTGCGTCGGGTCGCGATCTGCTGCCAGCTCCGCTTCGGCTCCGACACCGACACCGATCTACTGGCCGAGGTAATCGAGGCGAACCTCTTCGACACCAAGTTCGGCACCAGCTTCTTCATCCGCAAGGCGATCGGTTGGGCACTACGCGAATACGCCCAGGTCGACCCCGGCTGGGTCCGTGGCTTCGTCGACAGCCATTCCGACCGGCTCGCCACGCTGAGTCGGCGAGAAGCACTGAGGCATCTGAACTGAGCCGAGTCCGCCGGAATTGGGCGGCTCCGCAGTCGCGTCGCACTACGGGCACAATAGGGACGACTCCACCTCGGGTATTCGAAGTTGGTGGAACCGATTTATGTAGGAGGATCGTGAGCGCAACAGCCGAGCTGACCCACCCCGCCACCATGGCGCTGGACCGGCGAGCAGAACTCATCGAAGAACTCGCCCCACATGGGGTCTCGTTCGGATACCAGAGCACCGGTGGCGAGTGGATCGAGACTTCCACCGCCACCTTGGAGCGGGTGGCGCCGGCTTTCGCCACGAAGTCGTCCATGCTGACGGCCCCGCCGATCATCTGTACCCCGGGCCGCTGGCATCCCGAGTTGTTCGGCACCCTGATCCTCGAGGACGGCTTCCACTTCCAATGCCACGGCGTGGTGGACGTCCCCGGCTATCACATCCTCTACACCCGCGACGGGGTGCGACGCTTCGTGATCGCCGCCCCCGAGTACCTCAAGACACCCGACCGTGGCTGGGGCTGGCAGATCCAGCTCTACGCCACGCGTTCGCGCGGCTCATGGGGCATCGGCGACTTCCGCGACCTCGGGCTGATCTGCCGGATCGCGGCGTCCCAGGGGGCCACCTGCGTACAGGTCTCACCGGTGCACGCGATCGCGCCGCTCCCGCAGCCGCAACCCTCGCCCTATTCGCCGGCCAGTCGGCTGTTCCTGAACATGCTGCACATCGCACCGGGCGCGGTCTACGGAGCCGAACGGGTCGACCTGACCGACCTCGACAGGGCCGGCCGAGCGCTCAACAAAGAACGCATGATCGACCGCGATCAGGTCTGGGCGCTGAAGAACGAGGCGCTGCAGCGCATCTGGAACGTCGTCAAGGACGAGCCGAACGTCGAGTTCCGGGCTTGGGAGCTGGCGCAGGGGCTGCAGCTGCAACGCTTCGCGATCTGGTCGGTGATCGCCGAGCACCAGCAGCACGCCGACTGGCGACGCTGGCCTGAGGAACTGCGCAACCCCGACTCTGTCGGGGTCCGGCGGTTCGCCGCCGAGCACGCCGAACGGGTGCGTTTCCACGTCTGGACGCAGTACGTGGCCAGCGAGCAGTACCGGGACGCCTGCCATTCTGGTGTGGACGTGATCGCCGATCTCGCGGTCGGTTTCGATGCCGGCAGCGCCGACGCGTGGGCCTTCCAGGAGATGGTCGTCTTCGGGTTCGAGATCGGTGCCCCGCCAGACTCGCACAACACCGAGGGCCAGCGCTGGGGCTTGCCGCCGTTCAACCCCAAGGCCTTGGTGCAGGCCGACTTCGCGCCGTTTATCGAGATGGTGCATTTGGCGCTGCGTCACGCGGGCAGCCTACGGATGGACCACGTCATGCAGCTGTGGCGGTTGTACTGGGTGCCGGTCGATGGCGGCGCGGCTGAAGGTGTCTACGTCTACTATCCGGTGGACGCGCTGCTGGCGATCCTTCGGGTCGAGGCGATGCGCGCGGACGCCTGGATCGTCGGCGAGGACATGGGCACCGTGGCAGAGGGCGTCCGCGACACGATGGAGTCCATCGGGATGCTCGGCAACCGCTCGGGCATGCGGACGCCGATCAGCGAATTCCCCGTGCTGGGTGTCGGCACCAGCTCCACCCACGACCAGGTCACCGTCGCCGGGCTGCTGACCGGCAGCGACGTGCAGGATCTCAAGCGCATCGGCAAGAACGCCGACTGGAAGCAGGTCGAGCGGACGCGGCGCTCGCTGGCCGAGATGGCCCGGATCGACCCCGACCGACCGGTGGCATCGATGACCGAGGCAGACGTCAAGGCTGCGGTGCTGTCACGGTATCGGCTGCTGTCGGACGCCGACTCGGTGATGGTGGTGGTCAACATCGACGACGCCGCCATGGTGCCCGAGCGCCCGAACATGCCGGGCACGGTGGACACCTACCCCAACTGGAAGTTCGCATTGCCGCAGCCGGTGGACGACGTGATGACCTCCGAACTGGCCGACGATCTCGTGCGGCTGATGCACGAGGACCGCTGAAAACACGACCGGACGCGCTAGGGCAGGCGCAGCCGACGCTGCACCCGCAGGACGCCGTTGGTGAAGCGGGCGAATCCTTTGGCGTCCAAACCGCCGAAGGGTGCCAGCGGGATCAGCCGCTGGGTGGCCACCGCCTGGGGTTCGGTGAACCGGTAGACGCCCTCGCGGCCTTGACGGCGTCCCATGCCCGATGTCCCCATGCCGCCCATCGGTGCATCGATGGCACTCAGTGAGGCCTCGTAGCCGTCGTTGATGTTGACGCTGCCCGCCCGCAGCCGCGCGGCGATCCGGCGTCCGCGGGCGTGGTCGCGCGTCCAGATGGACGCGTTGAGGCCGTCCTCGCCCTGATTCGCCAGGCGCACCGCCTCGTCCTCGTCGCCGAACCGGTAGAGGCTGACCAGCGGGCCGAAGGTCTCGTCGAGGTAGCAGGTCATCTCGCGGGTGACTCCGGTCAGGACGGTGGGCTCGTGGCACCACGGCGCCAGGTCGGGACGTGCACGTCCGCCGCACAGCACGGTGGCACCCTTCGCCCTGGCGTCGGCGAGGTGTTCAGTGACCTTCTCGAGCTGGGCGGGGCTGATCAGGGTGCCGACTTCGGCATCCCAGCCGAGCCCAGGGGCCAACTTGAGGGCGCTGACCGCAGCGACGAACACCGATTGGAACTGGTCAGCGATGGCATCGGCCACGTAGATGCGTTCGATGTGCACGCACAGCTGGCCGGCGTTGTCGAAGCATGCCCGGGCCAGCCCGTCCGCGGCTGCTTGGATGTCGGCGTCCGCCAGGACGATGGCGGGGTTCTTGCCGCCCGCCTCTGCGGTGATCGACTTCAGCTGGGCGCCGGTGGCCGCCGCAAGGGTGCGGCCGGTTTCGGTCGATCCGGTGAAGCAGATCATGTCGGTCTGGTCGACCAGCTGCGGTCCGATCCGGGGTCCGGGGCCGGCCACCACCTGCCAAGCCTCGGCAGGAATCCCGGCGGCCCGCAGCAAGGCAACCCCGGCCAGCGCGCTGAGCACCGTCTCAGAGGCCGGCTTGTGCACCACCGTGTTGCCGGCCAGCAGCGCGGCCAGCCCGTCGCAGATGGCCATCGTCAGCGGATAGTTCCACGGGGTGATCAGGCCCACCACACCTTTCGGCACCCGGCTCACGCCCACCCGGGTCACCACCGGCAGCAGCGCGAGGGCACGCCGTCCTCGCAGCAGCGCCGGCCCCCGGACCGCGTAGTAGCGCGCAGTCAGCGTGAGGTGCACGACTTCGGTGTAGGCGTCCATGCGTGTCTTGCCGGAATCCAGGCAGATCAGGTCGAGCAGGGCGGCTTGGTTGTCCAGGAGCAGGTCGTGGAATCGCAGCAGCCGGACGGCCCGGTCTGCGACCGCCAACTTCGCCCAGTTGGGCTGGTGGTCGCGGGCGGTCTCGATGGCATCGACGACATCGGCATCATCCGACAGCGGGATGCGCGCCAACGGCGCACCCGTCAACGGTGACAGTGTCTCGAAGGTCTCGCCCGAGGTCGCCGTCACCAGTGCGGTGAGCTCGGCAAGTGATCGCCCCTTGAACCGGAACTCGCCGGTTGACTTGCTCATGACCGGAGCCTAACGCCGGGCGCCAAGGCGCTTCACGCTTGCCCGGACGGCAGGCACGGCGGGTCGGTCGTCGCCGCTGCATAGTCTGGAGTCGTGCGCCTCTACCTGATCAGACACGGCCAGACCGAGTCCAATGTCAACCACGTGCTCGACACCGCCCATCCCGGTGCACCGCTCAACCGGACCGGTCTTGCGCAGGCCGAAGCACTGGCCGACCGGCTCGCAGACGCGGCAATCGAGGCGGTCTATGCGTCCGACCTGACCCGTGCCGTCCAGACCGCCACCCCGCTGGCTACCCGGCGCGGGCTCGGCGTGCGTCAGCTGCCTGAGTTGCGGGAGATTCCGGCGGGGGTGGAGGAGCTGACGACCGACTGGACGCGTTACGTCTCGACGCTGGCTCGCTGGGTCACCGAACCCCACTTCAAGCTTGATGACGGTGAGGACGCCCACAGTTTCTTCGCTCGTTACGACGCGGCCGTCGCCCGGATCGCGGACTCCCACGAGGTGGCTGCCGCGGTCTCCCACGGCGCTGCCATGCGGGTCTGGGTGCCGCACCGAGCCGGCAACGTGGAACGTCCGAGCACCCGCGTCCTGGCCAACACCGACGTGATCCTGCTGGAGGGCTCGGCGACGTCGGGCTGGACCGTGCTCAGCTGGGCCGAAGAGGTCTTTGTGCCCTGAATGCTGCGGCGGGACCGCGTGCGGGGCCCGTCCGGCTGGGCAGAATCGCGACGACGACGGCGGACGCCGTAGAGTCCTGCATTGACGCAAGCACGAAGGAGTCACCATGCCGAAACGCGATGACATCAACCGGGTCCTGATCATCGGTTCGGGCCCCATCGTGATCGGGCAGGCCTGCGAGTTCGACTACTCCGGCACCCAGGCCTGCAAGGCGTTGCGCGGGCTCGGCTACGAGGTCGTCCTGGTCAACTCGAACCCGGCGACGATCATGACCGACCCGGTGATGGCCGACCAGACCTTCATCGCCCCGCTCAACGTGGCCAGCCTCACCGAGATCATCGCCCGTACCCGGCCGGACGCGCTGCTGCCCAACCTCGGCGGCCAGACCGGGCTCAACCTGTCCAGCCAACTCGCCGAGGCCGGCGTCCTCGACGAATACGGGGTGCAGACCATCGGCGTCGAGCAGGACGCCATCAGCCGCGGCGAGGACCGCGAACAGTTCAAGGCCACCATGGACGAACTTGGCATCGAGATGCCGCGCAGCCGCACCGTCACCTCGGTCGCCCAGGCCGAGCAGGTGGCCCGCGAGCTCGGCTACCCGGTGGTGCTGCGTCCGGCCTACACGATGGGCGGCACCGGCGGCGGGCTGGTCTACAACGCCGAGGAACTGCGCACGGTCTGCGCGCGCGGCTTGGCTGCGTCCATGGTCAACCAGGTGCTCGTCGAGGAGTCGGTGCTCGGCTGGGAGGAGCTTGAGCTCGAGGTGGTGCGGGACGCCAAGGGGACGATGATCACCGTCTGCTTCATCGAGAACGTCGACCCGATGGGGGTTCATACCGGCGACTCCTACTGCACCGCGCCGATGCTCACCGTGCCCGTCGGCGTGCAGGAACGCCTGCAAGAAGCCGCCCACCGGATCGTCGACCGGGTTGGGGTGATCGGCGGCACCAACGTGCAGTTCGGTTACAACCCCGAAACCGACCGGTTCGTGGTGATCGAGATCAACCCCCGCACGTCCCGGTCGTCCGCGCTGGCCAGCAAGGCCACCGGTTTCCCCATCGCGATGGTGAGTTCCCTGCTGGCGGCCGGGTTGACCCTGGACGAGATCCCCTACTGGCGCGACGGCACGCTCGACAAGTACACCCCGAGCGGCGACTACGTGGTGGTCAAGTTCGCCCGCTGGGCGTTCGAGAAGTTCCCCGGGGCCATCGACAAGCTTGGTACGCAGATGCGCGCGGTCGGCGAAGTGATGAGCATCGGCAAGACCTACAAGGAGGCGTTCCAGAAGGCCATCCGCTCGCTCGAGATCGGACGCCTGGGGCTCGGCTTCGCGAAGGACTTCCACGAACTCGACCTGGACGAGCTACTGGAGCTGCTGGCCGAACCCACTAGTGAACGACAGTTCGTCTGCTACGAGGCGCTCCGCAAGGGTGCCACCGTCGACCAGTTGCACGCCAAGACCAAGATCACCAAGTGGTTCCTGGAACAGATGGCCGAACTGGTCACCGTTGAGGAGGAATTGCTGGCCACCAGGGGCGGGCCGGCGCCCGACGACCTACTGGTGCGCGCCAAGCAGGACGGTTTCGCAGACGGCTACCTGGCCAAGCTGCTCGGCGTGGATGAGGACGCGATCCGCGCGCAGCGACTGCGGCTGGGCGTGCAGCACGCTTACCAGGCCGTGCCGGTTTCGGGGGTAGACGACGCGCGCTACTACTACTCGACCTATTCGGGACACGACGAGGTCGCGGTTTCGCAGCGTGGAAAGGTGATGGTGCTGGGCGGCGGACCGAACCGGATCGGGCAGGGCATCGAGTTCGACTACTGCTGCGTCCATGCCGCGTTCTCGCTGCGGGACGCCGGGTACGAGACCATCATGGTCAACTGCAACCCCGAGACGGTCTCGACCGACTACGACACCTCGGACAAGCTCTACTTCGAGCCGCTGACCGTCGAGGACG
>ERZ1645192.716-NODE-716-length-27673-cov-10.138062_pt1 | contig 27673 bp, 12 predicted proteins | sample MGYA00575354_ERZ1645192 | MGnify/ENA primary metagenome ERZ1645192 (study PRJEB40844, sample SAMN11349763) | freshwater sediment metagenome | isolation source: river sediment | host: Sediment | place: India: Faizupur Khadar , New Delhi | collected 2017-02-21 ... | reverse complement strand
ATAAATTAGTCCTGCCGGGAGGAACCCTGTTCATCACTCCTGCCTACCTCCCCGAACAGTATGCCTTTGTCAGCAACAACGACGAAAGCCTCAAACGCATCGCCTTTAACCTTACAGGCATGCAGGGGTTCACTATAGAAGGCAACGGAACCTCCCTGCTCTTTTCAGGCTTCGTAACTCCTTTCCTGATGCAGGGCGCTTCTGATATTACGATAAAAGATGTGAACGTGGATTATGTGCGGACTTTTCACTCCGAGGGGGTGATTGAAGGTTCAGGAAAGGATTATCTTGACATCCGTTTCACGGAAGAGTATCCCTGGACGATCAGCGAAGGCCGGTTGAAATTCCGCGATAAAGAGAACAACGACTATCCCTACACCAATCTGCTGGAATTCGATCCGGTGAAGCGCGAAACCGCATTCATGGCAAAGGACTACTGGATTTTTTCGAATGGATCGATGCCGGCAGAAAAACTCGAAAACGGGAATGTGCGCATTTTCAAGGAAAACCTGACCGGGAAAACCGGCAATATCCTGGTCTTTGGAGCAGGTGACCGGCTGATCCCCTGTTTTATCGTGTCAGACAGCCGGAAGATTTATATTCAGAATGTTAATATTTACCATTGTGGCGGCATGGGGGTGATTGCCCAGCGTTCAGGGGATATCACGCTGGATCATGTAAAGGTAACTCCATCCCCTGGGAAAAACAGAATCATCAGCATCACCGCCGATGCGACCCATTTCTCCAACTGTACCGGGACCATCCATATGTTGGACTGCACCTTTGAGAACCAAAAAGACGATGCTACCAATATTCACGGTATTTATGCTGTGATCGACACGATCCTCTCATCGCACGAGATGATTCTGCAACTCAAGCATTCGCAGCAACATGGATTTGACTTCCTTAAGCCGGGGGTCTCCCTGGAACTCACCGACGCCAAAAGTCTGATAACCTATGGGCAATTGAAAGTCAGGGAAGCCGAACGGCTGAATAAGGAGTATACCCGGATCGTTCTGGAGGCTCCCCTCCCCGGAACGGTAAAAGTAAAAGACGTGGTTGCCTCCACTGAGGCCAACCCTGATGTGGTGATCCGAAACTGCACCATGCGGGGCAACAGGGCCCGGGGATTACTCATCGGTTCCAGGGGAAAGGTATTGATTGAGAACAATCATTTCCATATCGCCGGGGCTTCCATCCTTTTTGAAGGCGATGGGACCTACTGGTATGAGCAATCGGGGGTACGCGATGTGATCATCAGGAACAATCTCTTCGAGAACTGTAACTATGGGGTGTGGGGAAAATCATGCATCGAAGTGGGGTCGGGCATCAGGGCTGACCGCGAAAAAAGCCGTTACCATCAGAATATTCTGGTCGAGAAGAATACCTTCCGGGGGTTCGATCCACGCCTGGTGAATATCTATTGCGTCGATGGATTTACCTTCAGAAATAACCTGGTGGAAAAGACCACCGACTATCCCTACATCCACGAAGAAAACCGCCCCATTGTGACCGAAAACTGTGACAGAGTGGTCACCGATGTCAAATCAGGAAAGTAAATAATTATTCAATGAAGAGACGACAGCGGCCCGTCATGGCATAGGGCACTGGAGGGAACAAAGGATACACTTTAAAAGTTTAAAACCTGTAACGATGGAAAAACGAATTGCGTTTCTTATTGGGATGGTGATCATCTGGGCCGGCACTGCGCTGGCTAATCCTGCGGAAAACCGCTGGCATATCAATGCTTCAGGGGGAATTACCTGGACAGTGGATGGGGAGCTTCCTCATCATGATCATATCGAGATGAGCGGGGAGCAGATTTCCGTCGTTCTGCGTTACGGGGTGGACCGCGACGGGAGTTTTGTGCTGGAGCGGAGTTTTGTATGGCCCATGCTGCGGACCATCCCCAACAACACGCATGCCAGCCTGATGCGCCGTTTTGGGTGGGACCTTCCCGGCGGTATGGTGACCGTCAACTCCCGGAAACTGCCCCAGGAGAAAGTAATGCAGATTTCCCTCGACGGCATGATGCAGGTCGAAAGTGAATACTCCCTTCCGCGGAACGGAAAAGTGGGATTGACGCGCATCCTGTTCCCTTCCACCCGGAAAGCTGCCTGGTGCGAGAAGTATATCCTGCGGAACCTGGGAGAAGCCCCAGTGATGGTAGAAATTCCGGAGGCCCGGTCGATACTTAGGAGCGACCCGGAAAAGGGGGTGGATGGGGAGTACCAAATGGTGGCCTCCCTATCGGGGTCCGGGGGTAAGACGCTGGCCGAGGGAGATTCGGTGGTGTTTTATGCTGATTTTAAAGCCTACAAAAAGGGAGAGGCCGATGAGCCCCTCGATGTGGAAAAGGAATGGGCAGAACGCAGGGCCCTGGTAGACCAACTGTGGGATCACCTGGTACTGGAGACGCCCGACCCGGTCTTAAATACCATGTTCGCCTTTGCCAAGATCCGCGGGGCAGAGAGCATTTACAGAACCAGCGGGGGGCTGATGCACGGTCCGGGTGGCGAGTCTTACTATGCCGCTATTTGGGCCAACGACCAGGCCGAATACATCAACCCATTCTTTCCGTTTCTCGGATATGAAACGGGGAATCAGTCGGCCCTGAATTCCTTCAGACATTTCGCCCGTTTCATGAATGAGGCTTACCAGCCGATTCCCAGTTCGATCATTGCTGAAGGCACCGATATATGGAATGGCGCCGGGGACCGGGGTGATGCCGCCATGATTGCATATGGTGCGGCACGCTATGCCCTGGCCCGGGGCGACCGGCAGGAGGCTGAAGAACTGTGGCCTCTGGTAGAGTGGTGCCTCGAATACTGCCGGAGAAAACTGAATGACGCGGGGGTGGTGACCTCCGACTCCGACGAACTGGAAGGCCGTTTTCCTTCGGGCGACGCTAACCTGTGCACTTCATCGCTTTATTACGACGCCCTGGTCTCTGCTGACTATCTTGGAAAGGCATTGAATAAGCCCCGGAAACAACTGGCCACTTACCGGAAACAGGCGATGGACCTGAGGAGTGCCATCGACCGCTATTTTGGCGGAGAGGTAGAGGGGTTTCATACCTATCACTATTACAAAGGGAACGACATCCTCCGCTCTTGGATCTGCATCCCGCTGACCGTAGGGATTTATGACCGTAAAGCGGAAACCATCAGGGCGCTCTTTTCGCCCCGGCTGTGGACAGACAACGGGTTGCTGACCCAGGCGGGCAGTGAGACCTTCTGGGACCGCTCGACCCTGTATGCATTAAGGGGGGTGTTGGCCTGCGGTGAGACGGAAAAGGGGATGGACTATCTCTCCTATTATAGCCGTCAGCGGTTGCTGGGGGACCATGTTCCCTATGCCATCGAAGCCTGGCCCGAGGGAAGCCAGCGGCATCTGTCGGCCGAGAGCGGCCTCTATTGCCGTATCATCACCGAAGGTCTGTGGGGCATCCGGCCTTCCGGATTGCACTCCTTTACCTTCACCCCACGCCTTCCTGCTGCCTGGGAGGAGATGTCACTGAGAAACATCAGGGCCTTTGGCGCTGTATGCTCCATTTCCCTATTCCGGGAGGGAAAAGGCCTCAGGGCTGTGGTCTCCGTGGAGGGAAAAACCTATAAAACATTTACCGGCCAACCCGGCGATACTTTCCAGGTGGTCCTGTAGAGGCCCCATGGGATAAGGGGGATAGCGCCGGATTGAAAGGCTGGGCTGCTATGTGGTGCCGTACCACATGGATAGCTGGCCATTTCCTGCATGCAATTGACCAGAATGTCTATTTGTTTGAATGAATAATCCAGCCCCGAACAAGCCAGAAACCGTAAAATTGAGGGGTAAAATCTAAACAAATTTCTATGAAAAAACTTGCTCTAAAATTAGTAATGATAGCCTTTATCGTAGGTTATTCATTTGACCTCCGGGGGCAGAATCTGAGTTTGTCCGGCACGGTACAGGATGACCAGGGGAGCACACTGCCAGGTGTTTCCATTGTTATTAAGGGAACCACACAAGGTACGATTACCGATATCGATGGTAAGTTTACACTGAACATACCTCAAGATGCGAAGACGTTGGTATTCTCATTCATTGGTTTTGAAACGCAGGAAGTTCCCGTGGATAGCAGGACAACCACTCTCCATGTGAAGTTAATAAGAAACGTTATTGGTCTGGATGAAGTGGTTGCTGTCGGCTACGGCAGGATGACCCGCAAGGATGTGACCAGTTCCATCACGACGGTCAACGCCAAAGATCTGAATGTGGGGGTCTACAGTGATCCTGCCCAGTTGTTGCAGGGGAAAGTTCCCGGGCTGACCATTACCCAAACCTCAGACCCTAACGGCAGTTCTTCGATTACCCTGCGTGGGGCTTCTACCCTTCGCTCGGGCGAAGCGCAGGAACCCTACTACGTCATCGATGGAATTCCGGGTATGTCATTATCACTGGTGGCACCGGAGGACATCGAGAGCATTGATGTACTGCGTGATGCCTCAGCGACGGCCATTTATGGTTCAAAAGCCGCCAACGGGGTGATCATTGTCACCACCAAAAAAGGAAATCAAAACGGGAAGACCAATGTCAGCTATAGCAGTTATGTGGCTGCCGACAATATCCTGAAGGATTTGGATATGATGACCGCGGGTGAATTGCGGAGCTACGCCTCATCCAATGGCATTACTCTTCCGAATGATGAAGGAGGCAACACCAATTGGCAGAAAGAAGCGCAACGGACCGGGTTCAGTCACAACCATAATGTCTCTATCAATGGGGGTGATGCAAAGACCAGTTACAATGCAAGTGTTAACTACATGAACAAACAGGGGATCATCAAAGGAACCGAAAGGAACCGTCTTATAGAACGCTCCTTTTTACAAACCAAAGCACTGAACGACCGGTTGACCCTCTCCTTCAGCCTCAACGGAAGCATCACCAACCATGAGAACGTTCCCATGGGAGTCCAGGGGACCAGTGTGCTGGATGCCATGAATTACTATTCTCCGTTGGTTCCGGTAAAAAATGAGAATGGCAGCTGGTACTCAAGCTCGGGCATCTCTCAGAATTACAATCCCATGTCGATGATTTATGAGGATGAGTACAATACGGAAAGTAAAAGTTTGCAGGGTATCGCCAAGGCTTCCCTTGATATCACCAAAGGATTGGTTTACAACCTGGGGCTTTCGTACCAGAACGAGCAGTATATTCATAGCAATTATAACACCACGGCGTCCCAGATCTATTCCTCGCAGCATGGTCAGGCGAGCCGCACCGCCGTGGAAAACAAGAAAACGGTGCTGGAGACCTATCTCAACTATGACAAGACCTTCGGTGAGGTTCACAAGCTGGGGCTCATGGGGGGTTATTCCTGGGAACAGGCCGATAACAACGATGGTTTTGGCCTGACGGTTTACAATTTCTATGACGATGCGCTGAAATACTATAACATGGGGTATGCCAACAACATGGATATCACAGGGATCCATAATGGGTATACGCTCTCGACGCTGCGAATGATCTCTTTTTATGGCCGTTTGAACTACAGCTACAACAGCAAGTATTTGTTTCAGGCTACGTTGCGGCGTGACGGCAGTTCGGCCTTCGGTAAGAACAACCGCTGGGCCACCTTCCCTTCGGCATCGATGTCGTGGCGCATGAGTGAGGAGGATTTTATCAAAGATCTGAATCTGTTTGATGATCTGAAATTCCGTGTAGGGTATGGCGTCAGTGGAAACTCATTGGGATTTGACGCCTTCACGGCCATTCAGACCTACGGGGCTTCAGGCTGGTTCACCTATATCGATGCCAATGGGAATCCTGCAGATTACCGTACGCTGGCGGCTACAAGCAACGCCAATCCTGATCTGAAATGGGAACGGACCAGTATGCTCAACATTGGTCTGGATTTTGGCTTCCTGAAAAACCGTATCACAGGAACCCTGGAATACTATGATAAACAAACCAAGGACCTGATATACAGCTATGCGGTCTCTACCAACCGTTATCCCTTCGGGAGCATGCTGGCCAATGTGGGCGAGATCAGCAACAAGGGGATTGAGTTTTCACTGACCGTGGTTCCCGTCCAAACAAAGAATACCCGCTGGGAATCGTCGATGAACCTTTCGCACAACAAGAATGAGGTGGTCAGTCTTTCCAATCAGAACTACTCAGTGGACTATATCAATGCCGGCAATCCCAACATCGGGGGTTACGCCACCGCCAATGTACAACGCATCATGGAAGGAGAAGCCATCGGAACCTTCTATATGTGGGAGTGGGCAGGATATAATAATGACGGGGTCTCTCAGTTTTATGTTCATGACCCAGTCACAGGTGAGCGAACAGGGGCGTTAACCACCAGTCCGCAGGAAACCGACCGGACCAAAGTAGGGAGTGCCCAACCCAAGTTAACCTATGGATGGAACAACACGCTCAAGTTTAAGAACTGGTCTCTCACTGCCTTCCTTCAGGGGGTTACGGGGAATCAGATCCTGAATTCGACCCGTGCGCAATACAACTACATTGCACTGGTTTCCACCGGCAAGAATGTGCTGAGTGAGGTGGCTGCCAACCAGAAGTTTACCGACGTCAATGCGCAGACTCCCTCAGACCGTTATTTGGAAAAGGGCGGTTATCTGCGTCTCTCCACACTCTCCCTGAACTATGACTTCGGAAGGATTGGCAACGCCATCAACGGATTAAACGTCTATGCCACCTGCAACAACCTTCTGACCATCAGCAACTATAAAGGTCTGGACCCGGAAGTTTATCTGGGGGGTCTCACACCGGGTATCGATAGCCGTGAAACCTATTATCCCCGTACCCGCACTTTTATGCTCGGGCTTAATATCAACTTCTGATATTCAAAATGACCAGGTATCAAATTAAGAAAGACATGAAAAATAAGAGTATAAAAATTTATATATCAGCTGCATTAATCGCCCTTTCGGTGAGCAGCTGTACCGATCTGGATGTGGATGTAAAATCACAGTACACGTCTTATCCGAATTCAGAGATTGCCGTGGAGGCCAAGACATCTGATGTCTATTTTGCCTTCCGGGGGGCACTGGGGCGTCGTTACAATGAAGCCATGGTTTGCTCATCAGATGAGTGTACGGGGGTCAGTTTCGATGGGGACTATTACGACTCGGGGAACTATGCACATCCCAGTTTGCATAAGTTCATGGCTGACGATGCCTGTATGGGTTACTGGACGGATCTGTCAAGCGGCATCACCAAATGCAACCAGGTGATTCTGGATCTTGGAGGGGAAGAACAGGTGGTTACTGCTCCGGTGCGGGCCATCCGGGCTTTTTATCATTTTATATTGATGGACAGCTACGGGGATGTCCCCATTCTGGATCATGTACTGGATGCAGAGGAAGCGCTGGAACGCAGCCCGCGCAAGGAGGTCGCAGAGTGGATAGAATCTGAACTCCTGGCCATCCAGGATCATATGACTAAAAAAGTGGATGCCTCCACCTATGGCAAGCCGACCTATTGGATGGTACAGGCCCTTCTGGCCAAGTTGTACATCAATTGGAATGTTTATACCATGGATGTAACCCAGGCAAGCTGGTCGGCGACTGCCAGCAATGAAAAACTGGAGGATTGTGTGGCGGCATGTGATGTAATCATTCAATCGGGTCTCTTTAACCTGAGTGATGACTACCTCAGGAAGTTTTATCCTAACAACGGCCCGCATATCAAGGATTTCATCTATGCCATGCCTTATACTGCATCGAAACAGGATGGAATGACTTACGCCCGTTTCCGTACCTGGCGCAAAGGCGACAGCGACGGGAAGGGGGGTGCCGGACTGTATGGCGTCAAGATGGCCAAGTCAGTGGGCGGCAACCTTGCCGTGACTCCCGAATTTGCCGGCTTGTTTACGCTGGCGGGCGACCGCCGCAATGATGCCATTTTCAAGGGGCCCTTGTTTCAGCATGATCCCTCTACTTACATCGTAACTCAAACCCCTTTCCTGTATAAGGATGCACAGGTCACCTTAACCAGGGAAATCAATCTGCCGACGGTGAATGAGAACCTCAACGTAGGCAATACGGTCGCCGGGTGGTCACAGGGCTATCGCTTCAACAAATTTATGGTAGATCCTGCTGCTTTTGACTTGTACAACCGGTGCCAGGATAATGATATCCCGATCTTCCGGTATGCCGATATCCTGCTCACCAAATGTGAGGCCTTGCTTCGTGGCGCCAAAGCAACCACGGGAGACACCCCCATGGGTTTGTTTAATCAGATCCGTTCTTATGTCAAGGCCCCCACGCTGACCGCCAATCCTACCCTCGATGAACTGCTGGATGAACGGGGCCGTGAGTTCTTCGATGAAAACTGGCGCAGGAATGACCTCATCCGGTTCGGGAAATTTGAAAAGGACTGGGGCTTCAAAAACAGCATCAATCCTGGTGCTAAAACAGACTATACCAAACGCATTTTCCCTGTTCCTACGGGTGTTTTAAACGAAAATACCAACTGGAAACAGAACGCAGGATATTAACCATCTCATTGAAAAACGGAGGGTGTTCCTCAAAACATCCTCCGTTTTTTTCTTCCTTTCCGAATTTAATTGCTTTTTCAGAATGCCGAAGAGACCTAAGGTTTTGATTCATTGTATCAGGCGTTATGGGTTCCGGATGATAGGATGGATGATCTGTCTTCTATGGAGTTCATCCTGTGAGGTCAACAAGTTCACAAATACCTCAGAAGGCCGGCCTGTGGATAAGGTATTTCCTCAATTGGATACCAACCATTCCCGGTGGTTCTTTTTCTCATCGGCATCCCGGCCCTTCGGAATGGTTAATTTAAGTCCCGACACCGAAACCGACAGCGATTGGGGGGGGGGATACCGGTATGATACCGACACCGTTAAAGGGTTCAGTCATATTCATGCCTGGCAACTGGCAGGGCCGTCCATCATGCCCATCATTCCCGGGGTAATGGATCAGAAGAGACTATTTCAGGATTACTCTTCCAGCTTTAACCATCAAACCGAAACAGTTTCTCCAGGATATCATCAGCTTTTTCTGGAAAGATATCAGATCAAGACCGAGCTTACTTCTACCAGAAGGGTGGGTTTTCACCGCTATACCTCTCCTGAAAACATGGCCCTGCTCTTTAACCTGAATGGCCCGCTTGGACCGGGGTTCATGAGCGATGGCGTAATCAGTAAAACAAAAAAGGCTGATTTCATAACCGGACAGGTGACCAATCTGCCCACCTTTCGCCGGCCCAAAGCCTGCACGGTCTATTTTGCAGCCCAATTCAGCAGGTCCTATGACCATCTTGAGCAGGATCCGATCACGGGCAATTATATCGTTTACTTTGAAAACAGCAGGTCCAAACCGCTTATGGTGAAAGTAGCGGTCTCCTACACCTCGGTTGAAAATGCGGTTACCAACATGAAAGAGGAGCTGCCCGGCTGGGACTTTAATCAGGTGGTGGAGGAATCCCGGAACGAGTGGAACAGTTTATTGTCACGCATTGAGGTAGACGGGGGAACCCCCCAACAGCAACAACGGTTTTACACCGATCTGTGGCACGCGCTGCAGGGACGCAGGATCATCAGTGACAGCAACGGCGCCTATCCCGACAACACAGGAGATGGATTCAGAATAGGCCAACTTCCATGCGATGCAAACGGTGAGCCCCTGTTTCACCATTACAATTCCGACTCATTCTGGGGAGCCCAATGGACCCTGAATACCCTCTGGGGATTGGCTTATCCGGAAATCATGGAGGAGTTTGTCCATTCATTGATGCAGTATTACAAAGACGGCGGTTTGATCCCCCGCGGGCCTTCCGGAGGAAATTACACCTACGTGATGACTGGCGCATCATCTAATCCATTTATTATCAGCGCTATTCAAAAAGGGATTGTGAAAGATGATTTAGAAAACATCTATCAGGCCCTGAGAAAAAATCAAATGCCCGGAGGGATCATGGAGAAGGCCGGTTATGAACATCATACCAGTATCGGAGGAGGCTTATCGTGGTATATGGAAAAGGGATACGTTCCCTATCCGCTCTCGGAAATGGTGTACGGTGCACACCAGGACGGGGCTGGCATGACGTTGGAATATGCCTTCCAGGATTGGGCATTGGCCCAGTTGGCGCAGAGAATGGGTAAAAAAGAGGATTTCCGCTACTTCTTAAAAAGAAGTGAAAACTACAAAAAACTGTTTGATCCGGTAAGTGGTTGGATGCGTCCTAAAAATAAGGAAGGTGAATGGAAGGAGGATTATGATCCTTACCAGATTGACCATGGTTTTATTGAAGCCAACGGAGCACAAAGCACATGGTTCGTGCCTCATGATTACCAAGGACTGAGTCATTTAATGGGTGGGGAGGAAGCGGCTTCCGCAAAACTGAACCAGGCCTTTTTAGAGGCTGAAAAACAGGGATTTACGGCCGGCTCTTCGCATGAAAGAGAGACACATCCTGAATATAGCCGGATTCCAGTGAACTACGGAAATCAACCTTCCATTCACACGGCATTCATCTTTAATTATCTGGGGAAGCCCTGGTTAACGCAGTACTGGTCGCGCAGGGTGACCGAAGAAGTGTATGAGGGGGTAAGCCCTCAGGTAGGGTATAATGGAGATGAAGACCAGGGTCTGATGGGGGCTTTAGCGGTTTTGATGAAGATCGGGTTATTTTCAATGCAGGGGGGGTGTTCTCCGGAACCAGCGTTGGAACTGGGCAGCCCTGTTTTTGACAGGGTCACCATCCAACTCCATCCTGATTATTATCCGGGGAAAACATTGGTTATAGAGGCCAGAAACAACTCTGCACAGAATGTGTATATCCAATCGGCCCGGTGGAATGGTAATGAACTTCACACCTGGAGCATCCCGCAGAGTGATCTGGTCCAGGGGGGAACCCTGCTCCTGGAGATGGGTGAAAAGCCCAACATGCAATGGGGCATCCGATAGTTCAGGCAGAAAAAACGCAGAATGAACCTGATAAACAATATAATTGAATTCCCCGTTCCGATGCAATTGGGAACGGGCCAACACATCCCGGAAAACCGGAATTCAAACAGACTGGAGAAATGAGATATCCATTTAAAACAACCCTTTTGCTCATGCTGATGGCAGCATGTAGTTCACCAGGCAAACAGTCCCCCTCCGATGAAAGGCAGATGATAAGCAATCCATTAATAGCGGGGTATTTTGCGGATCCCTGTATTATTAAGGAGGCCGATACCTTTTACATTTATGCGACAATAGATCCCTGGGGAGGTGAAGAACTGGCGGTTTTTTCGACCACCGACTTTACCCGGTTTACCCGCCATCATCTGGACTGGCCCACCAAACAGGCCTGCACCAGCGCTAGCTCCAACAGCTCAATGGTATGGGCCCCTGCAGTTCGTAAAGCAACCAATGGTAAGTATTACATGTACGTATCGGTGGGCAGTGAAGTGTGGGTTGGTGTAAGTGATACCCCAACCGGCCCCTGGGAAAATGGGAAGAGCGATCAAACCCCACTGATTGCTGCAGGAGATTATCCACTGGTACATAACATCGATGCCGATTGCTTTATCGATGATGACGGAGAGGCTTATCTATACTGGGGATCAGGCTTTAACTGGGTCAATGGGATTTGTATGGCTGTGAAACTCAATCCCGATATGGTTTCCTTTGATGGTGAACCGCTGGATGTTACACCACCTCACTATTTTGAGGCACCCCACATGATCAAACGCTTTGGAAAATATTACCTGATGTTTTCTGACGGGAAAGCCATCGACGCAACCTATAAAATCGGATATGCTGTTGGAGATACTCCATTGGGCCCCTTCATTGAAGGCGTGAACAGCCCGATACTGGAAACGACAAGCGACAGCATCACCATTGGACCAGGCCATCATACGGTGTTTAATGAAAAGGGACAGGACTACCTGCTGTACCACCGCATATTCCCTCAGAAAGAAGAATATGTATTGCGTCAACTCTGTATCGATAGTCTGAATTTTGATCCCTCTCACCACATCAGAAAGGTGAATCCAAAGGGTGTCGTACGTTTTATCGAGTAAGATCAGGGGCATCAACAACCATGAGCAGGCTGGAAGTTATGAAACAAAATAAGGAACGTTTTCTATCACTGGATGTATTCAGGGGGCTAACCATCGCTTTAATGATTGTAGTAAATACACCCGGGACAGGTGCAGAACTATATGGTTATTTAATCCATGCCCAATGGTTCGGATTTACGCTCGCTGATCTGGTATTTCCCTCCTTTCTGTTTGCTGTCGGTAACTCCCTGAGTTTTTCGATGATAAAAATGAAGCAGGCTCCGGACAAGGTGGTATGGTTTAAAATCATCAGGAGGACTATCATCATTTTCTTGTTGGGGTATCTCATGTATTGGTTCCCTTTCTTTGAAAGAGGTCTATCCGGGGAACTGTTACTCAAACCGGTCTCCGAAACCAGAATCATGGGGGTGCTCCAACGGATTGCCCTGTGCTATTTCTTCGCTTCCATCATTTTTTACTATTTATCGGAAAGAACTGCCCTTCTGCTTTCAGGGATCCTGCTTTTGGGTTATTGGGCCATCCTCTATCTGTTCGGAGAACCTGGCCTTGAACTGGAAATGGCGACCAATGCGGGGACTAAACTGGATTTGTTCATTTTAGGAGAAGGGCATATTTACAAAAGAGACAGCGTTCCCTTTGATCCGGAAGGCCTGCTAAGTACTTTACCCGCCATTGTCAACGTGATCATGGGATATATTGCAGGTAGTTATATTCAAAAGAATGGAAAATCCTTTGAAGGTATCGCGAAACTCCTCATGGCCGGATTTATGCTGACCACCCTGGCCCTGGGGTGGAACTTAATCTTTCCTATTTGCAAAAAACTATGGACCAGCTCTTTTGTGCTTTATACGGTCGGACTGGATTTGTCCATTATGGCCATTCTGATCTACCTGATTGAAATCAGGAAATTTAAAACCGGCATTTCCTTTTTTGAAATCCTGGGGAAGAATCCTCTTTTTATTTACCTGTTTTCAGAATTATTTTTTGTCTTACTTTGTCTTCTTCCGGTCGGGAAGGGAATAAATGCCTTTGAATGGGTGAGTGAACGGGTATTTCAAAATATCGCTCCGGGAGCTCTGGGCGCTCTGCTCACCGCCATTGCGTTTATGCTCTTCTGCTGGTGGGTAGGGTACATATTGCATAAAAGGCGCATATATGTAAAAATCTAAAGGAGGATTGGTGGTTTCTCAGCCAGAATTATGGCTATCGATGAAGAATCCTGATGTTTCAGGGTGATAGAATAATTAGATGTTCCCATGAAGCTGATCTTTAAGATATTCCCGATATTTTCACTATTGATATCTGCTGAGCTGTGGGCAGAGGATATTAAACTGGAACATTACAGCAGGGATAATGGCCTATCACACAATTCGGTCCGCCATATAGTACAGGATAAAAACGGACTGCTCTGGTTCGGCACCTTTAATGGTCTGAACAGTTTTGACGGACAAAGGTTTACCCCTTACCTAAGTGATAACAATACCACCAATACCATTCGCAACGATGATATTACGGCATTGGTCATGGATGAGCAGTCTGATGTGATGTGGATTGGAACCAGAGGGGGACTGACAAAATTCAATTTAAGAACCCACCAGTTCACTACATTTCTTCATGAAAAAGATAATCCCCAATCGATCCCCGATTCTGAAATCAGATCAATCTATATCGACAAATTTAAAAGAGTATGGGTTGGAACCAAAGAGAGTGGCTTATGTATTTATCATGAAGACAGCCAGAAGTTTGTTAAGGTAGCCCTTGAGGGTTCCAGCTACATCAAGACCATATTTGAAGATATCAATGGTCATATCTGGACAGGCAGCTATGATACGGGCGGAATTTCAAAAATAACACTGGATGAAAACGGTGAAATTGTGGATATTCATGCCTACACCCTGTCGGTTCCCGGATCCAAGGTCACCAATCCGTATGTTTATTTCATCTTTCAGGATGACAAATCGGATCTGTTCATCGGAAGCCGCGAAGGTTTGTATAAGTGGAACAAGCAAGATGACCTGTTTGAATTACAACCCATCCATGATCCCATATTCAAAGAAACCATAGGCCCCTATTTTGTTTGCATCACCCAGGCTCCCGATGGAAAATACTGGTTAGGAACCATTGGAGGAATGGTCGTTTGCAACCGGCTGGAAGAGATTGCCAAAGGAAATTTCCAATGGTACTACTCAAAACAATCGGAAAAAACCTCATTAGTAGACAACTCCGTATCAGCGCTCTTTTTTGATAATTCAGGATTACTCTGGATTGGTACCGATAATGGATTGGATAAATATGATCCCTTCAGGAACCAGTTTAAAACCATCAATTCATTCTCGCTGGTGGTGGATGGCAGGATTCCGCGGCTATCAGATTATGCCCCCACATTTGACGGAAAATTGATGGTGGCCACCCACAACAGTGGTTTGTTTTTAATGGATAATAACCAATTCAAGGTCATTGAAGGAGGGCATAACGATATTTCAGGGATTTTCACCGATGATGGAAAAACCTTCTATTGTGGTTTATGGTCAGGCAAAGTACTGGTTTACCACTATGTTACTAAGACATCAGAATTATTGAATCCGGGGTTTGAACCAGTGCCTGTCTTTGCATTTAAAAGGCTGGCCAATGGGAGTATAATTATCGGTTCCCATGGTAGTGGGGCCGTCATCTTAAATCCTCTGACCTCCGGAATAGATTCTACGCTAAAAATAAGGTTCCCCGGTTTAGAGATTAATCAGATAGAAACCACCCGCAACGGAATCATCTGGATAGCAACGGAAAACGGAGTTATAAAATACAACCCTGTGAACCATCAGTCCAAAGTGTATACTTCAAAGGATGGTGAAATAGAGGGATTAACCAATAACAGCGCTAAGGCGATCTGTATCGATGACTCCGGAAAGATTTGGGTTTCCACCCGGATGGGGCTAAACTATTACCGGTCAGATATCGATGATTTCGTACAGGTTAAACATCCTCCGGAATTAAAGAAGAACTGGATCACCGATATCATCAAAGATAAAAATGGAACCCTGTGGTTTAACTTTAACAACGGCCAGGTAGGCCGCTTTGATCCCACCGATAATAGCCTGAATACCTATGACGTCGGCAGCGGCAACCGGCTCGACATCTTTAGTAATAAGGGATTTACACTATTTAAGGATTCAGTGGTTTACCTTACCGGCAAAGATGAAATCATCTGGTTTGCCGTGAATGATCTCAAGGATAATTTACGGTCAGATCCTCCATTCATAAGTGAAGTTAAGATTCAGAACAAGGCGGTATTCCCGGGAGAGATCATTAAAGGTAAGGTGGTACTCGATGAAGATATCAACTACTCCCGCCGGTTAGTACTGGAATATAGAAACCGAAACTTTTCATTCTCTTTCTCTTCACCTTCCTATGCCAATACCCTTCTGAATAAATACGAGTATATGCTGGAAGGGTTTGATGAAGAGTGGATTACAACGGATCACAATTCAACGAATATCCAGTACACCAATCTTTACCCTAAAAATTACACTTTTAAAATCAGATCTGCCAACAGCAGTGGCTATTGGAGCGATGTTTCAACCTATGAAATCATCATTAAACCTCCTTTCTGGTTGACTTATGAAGCCTTTTTCCTGATGATTAGCTTCTTGGTAATCATAGTGTATCTTATTTACCGCCAATTGAAGAAAAGTTGGGTGTTAAAGCAGGAGTTGCTGATGGAAAAAGTACATCGTGAAAGGGAAGAGAACCTCAATCAGGAAAAACTGCGTTTCTTTTCCAATATCTCACATGAGCTCAGAACCCCGATTTCATTGATCATCGGTCCGGCCAAACAACTGGCCGAAGAAGGATTGAACACAGAATATCAGCGAAGTCGCATAGGATTAATACTACATAATTCCAACCGGTTGTATAACTTAGTGAATCAACTCCTTGACTTTAGAAAAGCCCAAAACGGGGAGTTAAGGCTCAAGATTTCGAAAACCGATATCCTGATATTTACACAGAACATTTTTCATTCTTTTGATGGTCTGGTCAAAGAAAAAGCCATCAACTACCATCTGCTTTGTGATTCCGATGAGATTAAGGGGTGGATTGACAGTGATAAATATGACAAGATATTAAGTAATCTGCTGTCGAATGCCCTGAAGTTTACTCCTAAATATGGGAATGTGGACCTGTTTCTTGGAATCAATGAAAATGAAGCCGGGTTAAGAAAACTGATTGTAGAGGTAAGTGATGATGGGATAGGGATTCCGGAGGAGAGTCAACCTAAAATATTCACGCGGTTCTACCGGGCTGAGAATACCAGGGAAGAACATACCGGAACGGGAATAGGTTTATCGCTGGTCAGGTCATTGGTTGAAGTTCATAAATCAGAAATAAAACTGCGCAGCACCCCGGGTAAAGGGAGCGTTTTTACCCTTGAAATACCTATTGATAAGGAATTTTATGATGAGAGTGAAGTCTTTGATTATGAAGAAAGCACAGCCGAATCCCTGTTCCCTTTTATTTCGGAGGTTAAGAAAAACAACACCTCCACAGATCTGAAAGAGAAAGTATTGATCATTGAAGACAACCAGGAGTTAAGAAATTATATTGCGGACTGTATTTCTGATAGTTACAAAGTATATACCGCCGAAAACGGCGAGGAAGGATTACAGATTTGCCGGAACATAAAACCCATCATTTGCGTGGCAGATGTCATGATGCCGGTGATGGACGGTTTTGAATTTTGCAAAACCCTGAAAAATGATGAAAGAATCAGTCATATCCCCGTCATTCTGTTAACCGCCTTATCAGATAATGAAAACCAGATCAAGGGATATAAACAAGGTGCTGATGGGTACTTAACCAAGCCTTTTGATCCTTCTCTGTTAAAAACACGCATCCAGAATATTGTAAAGGCAAGAGCTGACCTGAAGAAAACGTTTTCGGGCGATGTGGAAAGTACGGTAAATGTACTGACCCATTCACCTGTGGATGAAGAATTTCTGAAAAAACTGACGGCTGTGATTGAAATGAATATCAGCGATACGCAACTCGCCGGACCGATGCTCTGTTCGGAGTTGGGGGTCAGTTCATCGACGCTTTACAGAAAGGTGAAAGAATTGACTGATTTGTCACCCAATGAGTTTATCAGGACCATCAGGTTGAAGAAGGCAGTTCAGCTGCTAAGGCTCAAACGGAACAATGTCTCTGAAGTTTCTGATATGGTGGGCTTTAATGACCCCTATTACTTCAGCCGGTGCTTCAAAAAACAATTCGGGTTCCCTCCGAGTGATTTGTTATGAAATGGGAAACCAAGGTCGCGAGACACACAAAATGTAACACTACCATTAATTTGGAATAAATAAACTACGGAAACAGTATGAAAAAAAAGCATTTGATGGCTATTGTGTTAGTTGGAATCTTTAGTACTAATTTAATAGCACAGGAGTTACTACCGAAGATTAAAATTGAAAAACAGGAAAAAACACTTCAGTCGCAATGGAAAGGCAAACGCATCGCATTTCTGGGTGACTCTATGACTGACCCGCGCAGGGTAGGTACAAGCTGTATTTATTGGGAATACCTGAGTGAGTTACTTGGTATTGTGCCTGTGGTGTATGGGCAAAATGGTCATCAATGGAATGGCATTTATAATCAGGCTAAAAAACTAAATACTGAAAAAGGAGATGCGATAGATGCCATTCTTATTTTTGCTGGCACAAATGATTATAATGATGCTTTACCTATCGGTGAATTTTTCTCATTTTCGAAGCGAACAACAAACTCTGATGGCAAAGAAGTCGAGCTGAATTACCGCACTCCGTTGATGAACGACAGCACTTTTTGCGGACGGATTAACAAAGTATTGTCCTTTCTGAAAGAAACTTATCCACAACAACAGATTATTTTACTAACGCCAATACACCGTGGATATGCTAAGTTTGGCAAGGATAATGTGCAGCCAGACGAAAACTTTGCAAACAGAGCCGGGCTGTTTATCGATGATTATATAGAAACAATCAGAAAAGCCGGTTCAGTTTGGTCGGTGCCAGTAATAGATCTTTATTCACTGAGCGGATTATTTCCGCTTTCCGACAATCAGTTACAGTATTTTGCCAAAAAAGAGACGGATAGGTTACACCCGAATGCCTCAGGACATTACCGAATTGCGAAAACATTGCAATATCAGTTGCTTGCATTACCTTCGGGTTTTTCCAATAAATAAATTTTACAGTCATACACACAGACACCTGAATATTTCACTTTAAATTATTCCGTTGCTGTGGTTTATTCCGTGAAACAGATGTAATGACCATGTGGTTAATCATTCCGGTTGGTGCATAATCGTGCATGGTCATTTCACCTAAATAATTAAGGGAGTCAAGACTGAACTTAACTCCCTGATATTCTGTGGGCCCAGCAGGGCATGATCCTGCGACCCCCTGATTATGAGTCAGATGCTCTAACCAACTGAGCTATGGGCCCCAACGGAGCGCAAAATTACAAAATTCCCCCCAAATGTCACCATCATCCGAGAAAAAGTTTCTTGAACTTGATGCCAGCACAAATCCGGTCACATCATCGGGACCTCATCGTGCGATGCCCTTAACTCCATCTTTCCATCGATACACCAGACCTCAACAAACTGGGTCTTCTTCACGTCGATCTCTTTCTTCTGCTTCTCCCCTCCCTCGACCGTGACCTCCAGGTCTACGATGCTCTTTCTCACATCGATCTCCACCGAATCGGCAAAGGAAATCGTCAAGTCGGTGCTGATGCCCGACTTGTGGTACACCTCACGGCCATTGGCTTTGATCTGAACGGTATCGTTGTCAAAACCATCACGCAACTTCAATATCAGCTTCATATTTACTCACCTCTTTCAAATACCTGAATATCTACTTCTTCACATCACGTTATAGAGCGGTTTATTTCACTTCATTCCGGACATAACAAACCCTTCCGGAGAGAAAACGAAATCTCACCGGAAAGGTTTCATTCGCAGCACTGATAGCACCTCTTCTTCTTCAATGCAACGGTTATGCCATGGCTGACAGCATATTGAGGGTCTTGCGGGCAGCCGTCTCATCGCCTGATTTAACCTGCACTTCTGCGAGGCTTGACAGGGTCATCTGGGTGGTGACACTGTCCAGAACTTTGGAGGTGGCCGCCGTGGAAAGCAGTTGTGTGCTTTCACCCAGTTCGGCATCACGCACCACGATGGTCGTCTCACCATGGATGGTCTTGAAATCACGGGAGGCATTGATACCCTTTATCAGGCGGGCATAATTAGCCATCGGGCTTTTACCATGCCGGTCCAGGACCTCATCAAAGGCAGCATTGCCATTCCTGAGGAATTCACTGTCCGATCCGAGCAGGTAAAGTAAAGTCCCCTGATCGCACCCCATGAAGAGATCAGCCAGGGAGGCATCGGCTGCCGTCACCGGGTAACGGACCCTCACCCTGATGAGGTCGGAAAGGATTTCCGATCCATCGCCGGCAGCATAAACCGCACGGATCAGGTAATGTCCGGGCTGACCGAAGTAGAATCCACCCTTGCCGTAACCGATGTAAGCGCTGTCCTTCAAGGTCTCATTGCCGCTGATGAAGGCTTCACGGCCCCCCACCAGATGATCGATCAGAGGCTCATAGGCGACCACCTCGCCGTTGGGTTTCTGAATCACCACCTTCACCATACCGAAATTGGGATGGAGCCACGAATGGACCTTCCGCGGAACGGAAGCCGTCGTGCCCAGCTCAATTTGAAGCACTACCGGCTCTCCCAGGGCAAAGCTCTCCTGGTGGGTCGATATTTTAAGCCTCAGTCCGGAATCATCACGCACCAGATCGGGCAGGACATCCTTACCCAGGGCTGATCCTGAGGTGAAATTGCTGCCTCCCATGATGATATTATTCCGGAAGGCGTGGCGCAAATGAATAATCTCCTCGTTATCAAACTGGAAAGCAAAATTGCTCCAGAAGGCTGCAGCTCCTCCCAACGGGTAATTCCATGGATAATTCATCCAGGAGAGGGCGTTGGGACGATTGGGCAGGGGAGGATTGGCATACGATTTCTGCCAGGAGTGGAGGAGGTTGAAGCAATGGCCCAACTCATGGACATAGGTGTAGAGTTGCAGGCGCAGCTTCTCGTTGGTGATTCCGCCGATGCCTTCATGGAAAACGGCACACCCCTGGCGATGCTTTCCTTCCTGGTCGAACATGATGCCATACAGGCCGCTCCCCAAATCGTGGAGGCGCGCCACCAGTTGCCATACCGCCCATTGGGGAAGATTCTGGTAAAGGGTAAAATGGCTGACCATGGCGGCGTGCAACTCGGCGTTGCTCCAGGTGGCGTTGGCTCCCGCCGAGGCAATGTTTATCACATTGCTGCCAGCAGTGGGGACCATCTGAACACCAGCCTCCGCATAGGCGCTCACTACACTCAGGCTACGGGAAGAACCCCCCGACGGCAGTGCACCCGTGTTGTAACTTCCGAAGACAGGGGTCGTCACATCGGAAACACTATCGGTTTCCAGGTTAAGCGTGCGGAAATAAATAGAGACGAAAGCACAGGTGTAGAGTGCACCGGGAGAACCTCCTGCTGTTAAAAACTGCAGCGAGGCAGCAGCCTGCGGCTGAAACACGGTTCGCCGCGGTATCGTTACCTGAACCACCGGCGCCGAAGCCGCAAAGGTAAATGTACCGGTTCCCCTGACCGTCACGGTGGTGGCTGTCACGGTGAGCACCACGGAATGGACAATGAAAGAACCAAAGTAGGAGGTCGTAGCCCCACTGACCTGGTAGAAATCCCCGCTGACACGGTTCATTGGGCGGGTACGGTCCACATCCACCCTCAGTTCAATCCGGAAACCTCCCAATACCCCCTCATAACGACCACTGACCGGCCGCTTTTTCAGAGCTATGGGTCCCGGAACATGTGGCCCCACAGGCAAGGGATGCACAGGTACCGGCACGATTTCCGGAACCGGCCTTTCCGCCGCATGGTGCACAGGCTCAGCAAAACCCGCTTCAGCACCTGCCCCCTCTGTCGTCTCTTCCAGCGAAATGACTTCCGGGCAATAGAGATCATCGACAATTTGCTCAAATGTAGGATCTGATGTAAACATAGACACTCCTCCTTGAAATTTTAAGGATTTATAACTAAGAATGGTGGTCTGACTTCTCAATTCCAGGGTGCGACCATAGAATGACAACAGGCGGCCCCAATAGCACAGAAAATAGAAAGAACTGGTTTTGTATCAGGATTTTGAATCAATCAATTTACGAAAAAAAAATGAGAATAACAACCTCTGAAAGGTTAATTCATACCCCTGTATGAAGTTTTCGCAAGCGATCCATGGAGATGTTTCCCGTAGATTGTCGTTTTGTGATTTCCTTTTACTTTTGTGGTTTATTCAATTCACAGGCATAACAGCATACCGATATGGAAATTCAGAGCAAATACAATCCGGTAGAAGTGGAAGGTAAGTGGTACCAATACTGGATGGACCGGAAGTTGTTCAGGTCGTTTCCCGACGAAAGGGAGCCTTACACCATAGTGATTCCGCCGCCGAATGTGACCGGGGTGCTTCATATGGGGCATATGCTCAACAATACCATTCAGGACATATTGGTCCGGCGGGCCCGTATGACGGGTAAGAATGCCTGCTGGGTGCCAGGGACCGACCATGCCTCCATTGCCACCGAGGCCAAGGTGGTCAACAAACTGCGCGAACAGGGCATCGAAAAGCGGGAGATCGGCCGCGAGGCCTTTCTGGAGCATGCCTGGGAGTGGACCCACAAACACGGGGGCATCATCCTCGAACAACTCAAGAAATTGGGAGCTTCCTGCGACTGGGACCGTACCTGCTTCACCATGGATGAACCGCGCAGCGCATCGGTGATCCGCGTCTTCGTCGATCTATACAATAAAGGATATATCTACCGGGGTGTGCGGATGGTCAACTGGGATCCGAAGGCCAAAACCGCCCTTTCCGACGAAGAGGTCATTTACAAGGAAGTGCAGTCGAAACTTTACTACCTCCGTTACCTCGTCGAGGGAACCACCGACCAGTATGTCACCATTGCCACCACCCGGCCCGAGACCATCCTCGGCGATACCGCCGTGTGCGTGAATCCCGCCGACGAACGGTTCCGCCACCTGGTAGGCAAAAAAGTGCTGGTGCCCCTGCTCAACCGGCCTGTTCCGATCATCGAGGACGACTATGTCGACATGGAATTCGGAACCGGCTGCCTGAAAATCACCCCCGCCCATGACCCCAACGATTACATCATCGGGATGAAATACCAGCTCGAATCGATCGACATCTTCAACGACGACGGCACCCTCAGCGAAAAGGCCCTCCTTTTCGTAGGAGAAGACCGCTTTGACGTCCGCGAAAAGATCATCCCCGAATTGCAGAAAGCCGGGAACCTGGTCAAGATTGAGGATTACACCAACAAAATAGGCTTTTCGGAGCGGACCGATGTGATCATCGAGCCCAAGCTGTCGGCGCAGTGGTTCCTGAAAATGGAGGAGCTCGTGAAACCAGCCCTTGATTTTGTGATGGATGACACCATCAGATTCCATCCTGCCAAGTTCAAGAACATCTACAAACACTGGATGAGCAACATCAAGGACTGGTGCATCAGCCGCCAGCTTTGGTGGGGCCATCGCATTCCGGTCTATTACCTGGCCGATGGCAGTTTCGTGGTGGCCGCCTCCGATGCCGAAGCCCTGGAGCTGGCCCGTGTCAAAACTGGCCATCCCGCACTAACCGCTGCCGACCTGCACCAGGAAGAAGATGTCCTCGATACCTGGTTCAGCAGCTGGCTCTGGCCCATCTCAGTCTTCGACGGCATCAGCCACCCCGACAATGAGGAGATCCGTTATTATTATCCCACCAGCGACCTGATCACCGCCCCCGACATCATCTTTTTCTGGGTGGCCCGCATGATCATCGCCGGCTATGAGTACCGTCACGATTTTCCCTTCCGGAATGTCTATTACACGGGGATGGTCCGCGATAAGCAAGGCCGCAAAATGTCCAAGTCGCTGGGTAATTCTCCCGATCCTCTCGATCTGATCGACCGGTTCGGCGCCGATGGCGTCAGAGTGGGCATGCTCCTCTGCTCCCCTGCCGGCGGAGACCTCCTCTTCGACGAAAGCCTGCCCCAGCAGGGCGCCAACTTCGCCACCAAAATCTGGAACGCCTTCAGGCTGGTGAAAAACTGGGAGGTCTCTTCGGCCCCCGTACAACCCGAACACTCCCGGCTGGCCCTGGAATGGTTTCACCATAAGCTCAACGAGGTCAATACTACCCTCACCGACCACTTCGACAAATTCCGCATCTCCGATGCGCTGATGCTGATCTATACCACCTTCCGCGATGAGTTCTCGGGGTGGCTCCTCGAAATCGTCAAACCCGCCTGGCAGCAGCCCATCGATGCCACCACCCATGCCGAAGTCATCAGCCTCTTCGACCAACTCCTGCGCCTGATGCACCCCTTTATGCCCTTCATCACCGAGGAGATCTGGCAGTTGCTGACACCCCGGAAGGATGGCGAAAGCATCATGGTGACTCCCATGCCTGCCCTTCAGCCCTTTGATACCTCCCTTCTGGAAGCATTCGAGAATATGAAGGAGACCGTTTCAGGCATCCGCAAGATCCGCCTCGACAACAACATCGCTCCCAAAGAGCCTCTGGAACTGATGGTCCAGCCCGGCGATAAAGGCTACGAACCATGCCTGGCTTCCATTGTGACCAAACTGGGCAACCTCAGCAGTTCCTCGGAGGTTTCCGGAGAAGTCAAAGGCGCCTACTCCTTCAGGGTCAAGTCGACCAGCTTCTTCATTCCTATGGATGAGCACGTCGACCCCGCCGAAGAGCTGAAAAAACTGGAGGAAGAACTGGCCTATACCCGTGGATTCCTGGCCTCGGTGCTCAAAAAACTGGAAAATGAGAAATTCGTAAGCAGCGCCCCTGCCGCCGTCGTCGATAAGGAACGGACCAAGCAGGCCGATGCCGAAGCCAAAATCAAGGTCCTCGAAGATCGTATTTCCGCCATGAATAAATAGGACTAGGACAAGGGTTAACCATTATCACCTTTTTATTAGTGCCCTGTATTTAAAATATTTAAGACTCAAGATTTAAGACTTAAGACTTTTCATGTCTTAACGCCTGTTAATCCTCGTTAATAATTGATAACCTTTTCGGCGTGAATTTTGTTAACCTGTATATTTGACTGCCGGTTGGATGGGGAATGAAAGGTGGCTTAACTGCGAAGCCCTGCAGATGGACCTGGATGCAGACTCGTTTAACAGATGAGGCAGAGCAGTTCTACCTGGAGTCAGAGTTGTTTAACAAGGAAAGAATTATGCTTTGACCTGAAAGCAAATCTGCCTACCAGGCAAACAGGCCGCCTGACAGAGCGCATTGTGCAGGGCGACACAAAAAGAAGAGCAAGGTATTCATGAGCTTAGTGCGGTTTATCATACTGGTGGCCCTAATAGGCGGGATTCTGGGGCTCAGGGGGGTTAAAGCCCAGGAGTCGGGTATCGATGAGGATCCGGTACTGATCAGGCTGAAAGCCAAACTGGTCAGTGCGGGGGACAGTATGCCCGTACCTTATGCCAACATCGTTTATCCGCGCCACCGGACCGGCACCACCACCAATGCCGGGGGATTTTTCTCCATTGAAATGCTCAACGTCGACTCGCTGATTGTGTCGGCCATGGGGTTTAAATCACGCACCCTGAAAATTCCGCGTAATTACAGCGAGACCACCACCCTTACCGTCTATCTGCAGCCGGTCATATACGCCATCAGGGAAGTGGAGGTCACTGGTGACAGAAACAGGCCCAACATGGAGGGGATTCCGGTAGGAAAACCCACAGACGTTCCCGTAGAGTTGCGGGGTGACTCCTACAATGAGAAGCCCCCCGTCCTGGCAGCCCTCTTCAATCCCCTCTCTTATTGGCAGTATTACCTCAGCCGCAAGGAAAAGCAGAAACGGGAGGTCCGGGAGGCTGTCGCCCTGGAAAAAAATTGGGAAATGCACTCACAGAATTACAACAAAGAGGTGGTCAAAATGCTGACCGGCCTCAACGATGAGGAAGCCGACGCCTTCATGGTCTGGTTCAATTCCCTCAATGTCCTGCCTTATGCCTCCACTCAATACGAAGTACGTGCCACCATAAGACACTACTTCGAAATCTACCGCCGCGAAAAAAACAGCGGAAAGTGAATCTAAGCACGGGTCTCTTTTCTTTGATTCTTTTCACTTTCAGATTTATCGGCCACTTTCTGGGTAATCCTCATTTTGTACCAACGGATAGTATTTAAAAAGGAACCGCATTTTCAGATCATTTTCCATTATTTTTATAACCTGCCGGAAGGTTTTCTCACGGAAAGGACAGAGGAGGGAAGAACCATCCCCGACATGAGCCTTAGCTTACTGAATATCTGTAACATATAATAGAATCATCTTATGAAGAAAAGCCTTGTACTTACTTTTATTTTCTCACTCCTGCTGACTTCCGGATACTCCCAGAAGACGGAAAAGGCGAAAGCCGATACAGTCATCACCAGCGGATTGGTCAGCAGCCTGAAATTCAGAAATATCGGTCCGGCCTGGGCCAGCGGCCGTATCGCCGATTTTGCCGTCAACCCCGCCAATTCAGCCGAGTATTATGTGGCGGTAGCCAGCGGCAACGTCTGGTACACCGAAAACAACGGCACCACCTGGAAACCGGTTTTTGACAACTACGGGGCTTATTCCATCGGTGTGGTAAAAGCCGACCCCCACAATTTCAACACAATATGGGTGGGGACCGGCGAGAACAACCATCAGCGTGCCCTGGGTTACGGCGACGGCATTTACAAATCGGTCGACGGGGGTAAATCCTTCAAGAACATGGGACTGAAGGAGAGCCGCCAGATCGGGGGCATCGTCATCGACCCCCGCAATACTGATATTGTATTTGTGGCCTGTGAGGGTTCTGCATGGGGACCGGGCGGCGAACGGGGTCTTTACCGCACCGCCGACGGCGGCAATAACTGGGAGAAAGTCCTCGATATCAGCGAACATACCGGGGTTAACAACGTAGTCATCGATCCCTCCAACCCCGACATCATGTATGCTACCTCGGAACAGCGCCGCCGCCATTATTTCACCAAGATCGGCGGGGGACCCGAATCAGCAGTTTATAAATCGACCGATGCCGGTAAAACCTGGCGGAAGATCATGAAGGGCCTTCCCTCGGTCGATATTGGAGGAATGGGCATCGACGTCTCCCCCGTCGATCCATCGGTGGTTTACCTGATCGTGGAGGCGGCCGAAGATAAAAGTGGTTTCTTCCGCTCTACCGACAAAGGGGAGAGCTGGGAGAAAATGAGCGACCATGCCAGTTCGGGTCAGTATTACAACGAAATCTACTGCGATCCGAAAGATGTGGACAAGGTCTATTCTATGGAAACTTACTCCTATGTCACTGTTGACGGGGGAAAAACGTGGGCTGCCCTGAGCAATAACGGCCGTCATGTCGACGACCACGCCCTCTGGATCGACGCTTCCAACACCCGTCATTTCATGATCGGCGGCGACGGGGGCATCTATGAAACATGGGACAATGGCGCCACCTGGGATTTCAAGGAGAACCTGCCCGTCACCCAGTTTTACCGCGTCAATGTCGACAACGCCTGGCCCTTCTATAATGTCTACGGCGGCACCCAGGACAACAACTCCATGGTGGGGCCCTCCCAGAGCCTCAAACGGGGCGGCGCCAGCAACGACGACTGGACGGTCACCCAAGGCGGCGACGGCTTCTGGATCGACACCGACCCCACTAACCCCGACATCATTTATACCGAATCCCAATACGGCAATCTCTCCCGCTTCGACCGGAAAAGCGGCGAACGGGTAAGCATCAGACCAATGGAACGCAAGGGCGAGGAGACCTACAAATGGAACTGGAACGCTCCCATGTTTGTCAGCAAGCACTCTCCCACCCGGCTCTACCATGCCGCCAACAAGCTCTTCCGCAGTGACGACCGCGGCGACTCCTGGCAGGTGATCAGCGACGACCTCACCACCCAAACCGACCGCAACTCCTGGCCCGTGATGGGCAAATTCTGGAGCGCCGACGCCGTGGCCAAGGATGTCTCCACCTCCCAATGGGGAACCATTGTTGCCCTGGCCGAATCCCCCCTCAACGAAAACCTCCTCTATACCGGCACCGACGACGGGGTGATCTCGGTCACCGAAGATGGCGGTAAAAACTGGCGGCAGGTGAAATCCTTCCCCGGAATCCCGGAATACACCTACGTCTCCCACCTCCATGCTGACCGCTTCAATGAGAACGTGGTCTACGCGGCCTTCGACAACCTCCAGCGCGACGACTTCAAACCTTACGTCCTCAAAAGCAACGATAAGGGCAAAACCTGGAGTTCCATCGCGGGCAACCTGCCGGCCAATGGAACCGTCAACTGCCTGGAGCAGGACTTCATCAACCCTGAATTGCTCTTTGCCGGCACCGAATTCGGAGCCTTTTTCACCCCCGACGGAGGAAAGAATTGGGTGCAGCTCAAATCGGGCCTTCCCACCATTGCCGTCCGTCATATCGCCCTCCAGCAGCGGGAA
>ERZ1645192.715-NODE-715-length-27725-cov-23.172786_pt1 | contig 27725 bp, 21 predicted proteins | sample MGYA00575354_ERZ1645192 | MGnify/ENA primary metagenome ERZ1645192 (study PRJEB40844, sample SAMN11349763) | freshwater sediment metagenome | isolation source: river sediment | host: Sediment | place: India: Faizupur Khadar , New Delhi | collected 2017-02-21 ... | reverse complement strand
TTCAGACTTTCAGACTTTCAGACCTTCATACATCAGACCTTCAGACTATTTTTCCCGGCCGCCAGTGCCAGTATCACCCCGAGCACGGTGCTGTAGAGGGCTGCAATGAGCATTCTGAATTCTTCCGGAAGGAGGAAGTTGACCGTCTGGGCCGGGATCCAGAAGAGAGGGATGCTTTTCTTCAGCACTATGCCCCACATGCTGTTCCACTCGATCGACGCCAGCAGTTTCCTCACATCAGGCACGGTCAGAAGTTTGCGGCGGTCACCTGCCGCAGCGGCTATGTGGAGGTCGCTCACCCGGTGAGTCACCATAAGGACGGGAGCGTAAAATACATTCAGGAATGTGCTGATTGCAAAGGCCAGTAAAACCCTGGCACCTGTAATTGGCCCGGCCATGACAGCTGCCGCGTCTCCCATCCCCAGGTGTTGCATTATCAAGGGTGTGCCGCCGCCAAAGATCATAAAGGCCGCCTTGACCGTCATACCGAGAAATCCCCAGACTACTGCCCGGTACAATAGTGCAAAACCTTCCGGCAGATAGATACCCGACCTGATTCTGCTTCCAAGCATCTCACCCATTGTGGCAAGAATGGCAAACTTTATGAAACTTGCCGTAAACGCCCAGTCAGTGCTGAACCAGACAAAAAAATCATACAGTTTCTCAGATAGAAAAAACGGAACAAATATTCCGACAAAGATGATTATGAAAATTATATCAGAACGCTTCATTGGGAGTTACGATTTGCGAGTTCGGATTTGGGATTTGGGATTTGGGATTTGAGAATTGCGATTTGAGAATTGGGAGCTGTGATGTGCGATTTGAGAAATGAGCGTTGGGATTTCAAACTGATAATTTCCGGGACTGCACGACCTTCAGACCTTCAGACCTTCAGACCTTCACTACTGCCTATTGCCTACTGCCTGACGCCTGAATACGAGTGCGTGCATCCACGGCTACTATATTATCGGGCGTTCCCAGCAGCGGATTAATATCCATCTCAGCAATCTCGGGTGCCGCGACAAGGAGATCCGAGAGGGCGGTGATCACCCTGACAAATGCCTCCTCACTGACGCCGGCGGAACCGCGTGTGCCCTTTATGATTTTATAGGATTTTAGCGCCCGTATCATTGACCTGGCCTCCGTCTCTGATACAGGCACAAGCGCAGTTGCAACATCCCTGAAGACCTCGATAAAGATCCCTCCCATTCCGGCCATCACCAGATGACCGAAGCGGCCCTCGCGGGTGGCGCCGCAGAATAATTCACGCCCTGCTAGCATCTTCTGTATAAGGATACCTGTCACCTCCGGGAGTGCTATCATTCTGTCATATTCTTCCCTGACCCTCTCCTCGCTGCTTATGTTCAGTGCCACCCCTCCGATATCAGATTTGTGAACCGGACCAACAACCTTCATCACAACCGGGTAACCCATCTTTGTGGCATCCATGACCGCATCTTCAACAGAGGTGACGACACTCTCTGGCACAGTTTCAATTCCGGCAGCTCTTAACAGGAGACTCACTTTCTCCGGTGGCAGGTATCCCTCACCGGCGCCATCGATTACCTCCCTGATCAATCTCAGGTCGGTTCGTGATGACATGCCATTCAGATCATCACCACCTGCACCATCAATATTCTCAGGCACTGCCGGTGCAGGTGTTGCATTGATCCTACCCAGAGCCCTTCCAAAGAGAACCTCGTCAGTGAAGATTGCATTACCCCTTGCAATGAAATCAGCTATCTCCCTCTTTACGTTGATTACTGACGGCATTACCGGGTAAACCGGTTTTTTGCAGCTGCGTATCTTCTCGTGAATCAGGTTATAAACGTCATCCACAGGAAATAATCCAGGGCTTCCGAAGATGACCGCAATTGCATCCACTTCGTCAAAATCATTCTCACAGGCATCAATTATATGACCGAGCTGTTCCGCAGTGCCTGTGGCCAGAAAATCGATCGGATTTGCCACCGATGAGCCCGCGAAGAGTTTGTCAAGAAGGCGTTCTGCTGCCGGTCCTGACAGACGCGGGATTTCCATTCCGCCCTCGCTGAGAGCATCTGTCAACATAACGGCAGGTCCGCCCGCATGCGTTACTATAGCTATACGCTTGCCCTTCAGTGGTTTATAGGTGAACAGCGCAGCCACGGTAGCCAGGTCCGTACGGCTGTAGCACCTTACGATACCGGCCTTTCTCAGGAGAGCATCAACTGCCGTATCCGGAGATGCCATCGCTCCTGTATGAGATGATGCAGCCCTGGATCCTGCCTCTGACGAGCCTGCTTTAATCGCAGCAATTCTGCAACCCTTCCTGATAAGTGACGATGAGTGCCTGACGAACCGTTTTGGGTCGGCAATATTCTCGATATAAAGAAGCTTTATCCGTGAGCTGGTCAGGGCATCGAAGGTAAGATCAAGGTGCTCAAGCACATCCTCCACACCGGTCTGTGCGCTGTTGCCTACCGACCATACGCTGGAAAACGGAAGTCCGCCGGTAATTGCGGTCTCTAGGATGAACACCGCAGTTGCTCCTGAGCCGGAAATGAAATCAATACCCTGCCGGGAAAGCCTGGGGATCGGTTCGGTAAAAACACCATGGTAGTTATTGTTGAGAAACCCGATGCAATTTGGGCCGATGAGCGTGCCTCCGGTACTGTTAATGATTTCAACAATCTCCTTTTCAAGTGCAGCTCCCTCATCGTTCTCCTCACTGAACCCCGCAGAAAGAATAATGAATCCGCCTGTACCCTTCTCAGTCGCAAGCGTCCTGACAACTCCGGGGCAGTAACGGGCAGCAACGGCAATTACAGCCAGGTCTGTGCGTGGAAGGAGTGACACGTCGGAATAGGTTTTGAGTCCCTGAACAACAGGCGCTTTAGGATTAACAACAAAAATTTCTCCGCCAAAGCCACCGCTCAGCAAATTCTTTAGCACCTTGCCGCCAGCCTTGGTGACGTCATCTGAACCGCCAACAACGACTATACTTTTAGGATTCAATAATTTAGCATTGATCATAACCGGGGTCTGAGTTGAAGGCAAGGTAAAAACATTTTAAAACTTACCAAATGATAAGTTATACATGTTGAATAAATCAGTTCTGGTTGAATGTATGTTGCAGAATATTATATTTATGACGGGTTATTTCGTCAGCCCGACTATTTTTGTGTCATGACGGTATAGCACAGCTTGCCTGATTGATAATTATTATTGAACCTAAACAACCTCTGATAATGAAACCTTTCTTCCGCTTCTTATCGGCAGTTCTGATTCTCACATTACTGAACCTGTCGCTGACCGTTTATTCCCAGCCTGAAAAGGAAATTGATCCCGACGGACCCGGCTACGCTGAAAACTGCACCAGCATAATGGTAGGCAGGCTGGCCTCGTCAGACGGTTCGGTTATGACCTCGCACACCTGCGACGGTAGATACCGCACATGGCTTGAAGTGGTTCCGGGAATGACTTTCGAAAGGGATACAGTTCATCCTGTATACTGGGGCACCATGCAGACAGAGGAGGCATGGGATATGACCAATGTTGCGCGCAAAGGCGAGATCCCCGAGGTGAAATCAACATACGCATACCTCAATACAGCATACCCCTGTCTCAACGAGAAGCAGCTCGCCATAGGAGAAACAACCATCTACGGTAAGAGGGAGCTGATCAACCAGGACGGACTTTTCCTGATAGAGGAGCTTGAAAGGATCGCGCTGCAGCGCTGCACAACGGCACGCCAGGCCATAACCCTCATCGGTTCGCTGGCAGAGCAGTACGGTTACGGTGATATGGCTGAGTGCATCACGATAGCAGACCCGAAGGAGGTATGGCAGCTCGAGATAGCCGGCTCTGGTCCCGGAAAACCATCATCACTGTGGGTAGCACAAAGGATACCGGATGATCACGTCGGTATTGCAGCGAACATCCCGAGAATTTCGGATGTGAATTTCAAGGACCCTGATCACTTCATGACATCCACCGAATTGCGGAAGAAGGCAAGGGATCTGGGTTACTGGGACGGAAAGGAGCCGTTCAAGTTCTATAAGGTGATAGGCACAGGCAAACCATTCGCCATACGGGAGTTCTTCGTTCTGAGCACTCTCGCTCCTGAACTTAAACTGACGATGGAAATGGAGGAACTGCCTTTCTCGGTTCTTCCAAACAGGAAGCTCTCTGTCAGTGACGTGATGGCCCTTTTCCGCGAGACTTACGAAGGAACGCCGTATGATATGACGAAGAACCTGATGGTTACTGTCAGGAGAAGGGATAAAGATGGCAACGAGGTTACCGAAACTGTAAAATCGCCAGCTGTCAACAACTGGATGAACAATGACATCCGTACCCTGATCAACGAGCTCAGGCCTCAGACCCTTGAGAGACAGCGCACCATTGCAATCGCAGGCTGCTCCTACTCGCATGTTATTCAGTGCCGCTCATGGCTCCCTGATGAGGTTGGTGCAGTGGCATGGTTCTCGTTTGATAACCCCGCACAGAGCCCGCGCATCCCCGTCTTTTCAGGCACTATGGCATTACCGCAGAGCTTCCGTATTTGCGGGCAGCACCGCTACCGCGAAGACGCCGCCATCTGGGCCTTTCGCGAAGCCAACAGGCTGTCGGCAGTGAACTGGGAGCGTGGCCGTAAACTGATTGAGCCGGCCGTGGCTGAAATGGAACATAAGGCACTTGCAGAACTGCCCTCACTGGAGGAGAGAGTGAAGATTATGGTTAAAGAGGGTAAAAACGAAGAAGCCAGAAAAGCCGTGACTGAATACTCCAATGCTTTCGCACATGGCGCCATGAACAGGTGGCAGGAACTAAAAAGGGAACTCTGGCAGATGTTAGGCAGAGGTTTCTGATCTGATTGCTTCCTGTCCTGAACTTATCATCATCCGGTTTGTTAATGTTAAGTGATTCACAACAGCAATGAGTTCAGGCATAGCCTCACTTCTTGAAAAGAAATTAAATGACAGGGATGACATCCTGGCACTGCTTCAATGCAGCGAGGATGAGGCTCCCCTGCTCTATCGCCGGGCTGCTGCCGTCAGGGACCGGTATGTGGGCAACCATGTATACCTGCGCGGGCTCATCGAATACTCGAACATCTGCGGAAAGAACTGCCTCTATTGCGGTGTCAGGCGTGATAATTCCAAGATAGACAGGTACACCCTTACACGTGATGAAGTGCTGGAGGCAGCAATGACTGCATACAATCTCAATTTCGGTTCAATTGCCATCCAGTCGGGAGAGAACTCCTCAAAGGTCTTTGTCGATACAATTGAAGAGCTTGTCAGAACCATACGGCAGATGACCGATGGCAAACTTGGTATCACCCTCTCACTGGGAGAACAGAGCAGAGAAACCTATCAGCGGTGGTTTGACGCCGGAGCGCACCGATATCTGCTTAGGATAGAAGCATCGAGCGAAGCCCTTTACAGGAGGGTGCATCCTGACGATGACATGCACAGGTACCAAAGGAGACTGGAGTGCCTGAAAACAATACAGGAGACTGGCTACCAGACAGGGACCGGTGTCATGGTGGGTCTGCCTAACCAGACTATGGGCGACCTGGCTGATGATATACTATTCATGCGTGATTTTGACGTCGACATGTGCGGAATGGGACCGTTCATCGAGCATTCTGACACCCCGCTGGGGGAAAGGGGAACGGATAATCTCTTCCTGAAAGAACGGTTCAACCTCACCCTCAGGATGATAGCCATAGTAAGGGTCATCATGAAGGATATCAACATCGTAGCCTCGACAGCCATGCAGACAATTGATCCTGCAGGCCGGGAAAAGGCTATTTCCTGCGGTGCCAATGTGGTGATGCCCAACCTGACTCCTGCCAGGTACAGGGCAGGTTACCAGATTTATGAGGGCAAACCAGGATACCGGGAAGTGAATGAATCAAACCTGAGCGGTCTTAATCTGGATATGATACCCGGGATCACTCTGGGGCTGGGAAAATGGGGAGACACACCCCACTTCGGCAGACGCATCAAACGGATGTAAAAGCGTTGCAGGATCAGATCAGGCAGCAGCAACCGGATCAGACCGGGAGGATGACATTAAAATGATTATGCTGCACAACAAACTCCGGCTGTAACAACCAATCCTCTTTTTTCCGAAATTGCTGACACTACCCAAACCTGACATGATGAAAAAAACATTTATTTCATCGGTGGTCCTCTTTGTGACACTGATCAGTTTCAGCCAGAACCGGCCAACACTCGAATACTATATGCCGGCAGGTGTTGCGTTTGACAGCAACATCCCTGCGCCCGGATCCTTAGGTTATGAGGTTGGAGAATGGCACATCACCCATGACAGACTGATAGGCTACATGAAGCTTCTTGACGGTCTCTCCGGCAGGGCCAGGTGGGAGGATTACGGCAAAAGCTGGGAAGGGAGGGTATTGGGTCAACTGATTATTACGTCTGAAAAGAACATGGCACGTCTCGAAGAGATCAGGCTCGAGCACCTCAGGCTTTCAGATCCGGCAGTGTCAAATAGTGTGAGCACCGAAGATATGCCGCTGATAATAAAGCTTGGATACGGGGTACATGGCAACGAGTCAAGTGCCCCGAACGCCTCCGTTCTTACTGCATATTACCTCGTTGCCGGCCGCAGTACACAGATTGACGAAATTCTGGACCGATGCGTAATCCTGATTGACCCTGCGCTCAATCCTGACGGCCTGCAGCGTCACTCAACATGGGTAAACATGCACCGTGGCATGACTCTCGCAACCGATCCTTCAGGCCGTGAGTTCAACGAGGCATGGCCCGGGGGGCGCACCAACCACTACTGGTTTGACCTTAACCGTGATTACCTGATGCTCCAGCACCCCGAAAGCGTCGGACGCGTGGAGGCATTCTACCGCTGGATGCCCAACATCAACACTGACCATCACGAGATGGGCGCCAACTCCACATTCTTCTTCCAGCCCGGCGTTCAGTCGCGCAATAATCCGGTGGTCCCTCCTGACAACCAGGCTCTCACGGCTGAGATAGGCAGTTATCATGCAAAATATCTTGATTCCATCGGAAGCCTGTATTACACAGAGGAGAGCTTTGACGACTTTTACCTTGGCAAAGGCTCTTCCTACCCTGATGCACACGGATCAATAGGTATATTGTTCGAACAGGCCGGCACAAAAGGCCACCTTCGCGAAGTACCCGGAGGACTGCTCTCCTTTCCATTTGCCATACGAAACCAGTTCACGGTCTCGCTTTCAACAATAGAGGCAGGTATGAAAATGAGGGTAAGGCTGCTCGAGATGCAGCGCAGTTTTTATCTCTCAGCGCTGAAGGAAGCGGATGCTGCCCCGGTAAGGGGATATCTGTTCAGTTCCGGTGCCGACCGGGGGGGCTGTGCACGTTTCATCGAGAACCTGCTCAGGCATAAAATTGAGGTTTACAGGTGCGGCCGCACACTTGACAAAAACGGAGTCACCTACACCCCTGAAGACAGTTACTTTGTGCCCGCCCGGCAAAAGGAGTACCGATTTGTAAGGGCACTGTTTGAATCAGCAAAGACATTTTCAGACACTGTCTTCTACGATATCTCCACCTGGGTTATGCCCATGGCTTTCAACCTGAGCTATACCCCCCTCGTCAACGCTGAGGCGGCAGGCATCAAAGGGGAACAGGTCAAGGCAGCGCCATTTCCTGAAGGGACCGTGTACGGTACAGAAAAAGACTATGCATGGCTCTTCGAGTGGCATGACACCTATGCCCCAAAGGCCCTGTACATGCTGCAGAGTGCAGGTGCTGTGACACGGGTGGCCATGGCACCCTTCACAGCATTGCTGAGTGACGGAAAGAAGAAATCCTTCAGTTACGGAACCATCATGGTTCAGCATGGTGAAAGGCCGTTTTCTGAAAACGGGAACATCAAGACCCTCCTCGAAGTGGCGGAGGAATGCGGGATAACCATGTACGGTGTCTCCACCGGACTCACTCCATCAGGCATTGACCTGGGCAGCGGTGGTTTCACGGTACTCTCCAGGCCTTCAGTGATGCTTGTTGTAGATGAGGGGACACCCTCCGACGATGCAGGAGAGATCTGGCATCTCCTCGATACACGCTACTGCATGCCGGTGACACTGGTATCGCCTTCAAGAATAGGCTCGGCAAACCTCAGCAAATACAACGTTATAATCATAGCCGGAAATCCGTCTGTCTCCTCCCCGGCAGTGGACCGCATACGCGACTGGAATCGGACAGGCGGAACCCTGATTGGTTACAGGGGAGGGAACAGGTGGCTTGCTTCAAACAATTTTGCCCAGGTAGCATACGCCGAAAATCCCGAGGCACCCCCGAACCTCCCGGTGAGGTATGCCGACAGGGGGATGGAAAGGGCGGTAAATACGGTTCCGGGTACGATTTTCAATGCTGTTATCGATGGCTCGCACCCGCTCTGTTATGGTTACACCCGCCCGAATCTGCCGGTATTCAAAACTGATGCCTCGGCTGTGAAGGTAACCGGAAGCAGCTGGAACACGCCGGTGAAATACACTGCCGATCCGCTCCTGAGCGGTTACTGCTCGAAAGAGAATCTTCAGCGGATTGCAGGCAGTGCGGTCGTATCGGTTCATCCCGGGCCCGGGAGAGTTATATCGATTTATGACGACACCAATTTCAGGGCCATCTGGTACGGCACCTCGAAACTGTTTGTCAACGCTGTCTTCTTCGGACAGACGCTCAGATAGGGAAGCAGATACGGCCTATCGCTATCTCATCTATCTCGCGCAGAGAGCGTTCAAGGGAGAGATACTGGCTCCTGTCTCCAGCCAGTTCCAGTATAATAAGACCGGCTGGCTCGCCGAAATAAACCTCATTGACCCCCAGCCTGGTGCGGATAACGCATCCGTAAGCAGTCAGCAGGGCCTGTACCGCCGGACCCAGATCATCTCGCCTGGGTACCATGATTCCGAGTATAGTGGTGCCTTCACACTCCATCGGGGCATCGGAGAGACCGTGAGAGAACACCATCTCCCTGACAAAAAGCCCTTCAATATCCTTAAGTTTCAAAGCCAGATCATCGCACTCGTCGGCATTTCCTGCCAGGTGGATAATCATGAATCCCTCGCGACTGCAAAGCTCATCGTTCAGTTCGTGGAATCCGAGCCTTGTGCTGACAACGGCAGCGTGCTCTGAGAGTGCCTTCTGAACCAGTCCTGACTCTTTGATCCTGTCAGTGATTTTAATACCTAATACTCTGACCATGATTATATATTTTAGTAGTAAAGGTCCCTCTCCCCGTTCCTGATACGCTCAATTTTCTTCCTGATGCTCTGTTTCATTGTTTCATCAAGGTCTGCCATGTTCTTTTCTATGGCCTTCCAACCCTTATCAGCGAGTTCAGGTGAAGCATAGTCAACGATATATTCGGATAGTGTCAGAATGGCATTGGGAGTACAATATCTCTTGATGAATCCGGGCACCGAGAACTCCATGAAATGCTCTCCTGTGCGGCCGAGACGGTAGCATGCCGTGCAGAATGAAGGGATATAGTCATTGTCAATGAGCTCGTCTATGACATCAGCGAGTGATCTCTCGTCATTGATCTTGAACTGCTCACGGTTGAGGTTCTGGGTCTCATTTTTTGATGCCGAGTAGCTTCCCAGTTCCAGTCTTGTGCCGCCATCTATCTGTGAGACACCGAAAGCCATGGCCTCGGAGCGAACGTCAGGCGCCTCGCGGGCAGTGAGTATCAGCCCGGTATATGGCACAGCAAGCCGCAGAATGGCTATCAGCTTCTTAAAGTCGGAATCATTTACGTAGTATTTCGGGTTCAGTTTCAGTTCCAGGGCGTCCTTGATCCTGGGAAATGATATTGTATGAGGACCCACATTATAGCATGCCTCGAGATGGTTTGCGTGCCTTACAAGCCCCAGCACCTCGAAACGCCAGTCATAAAGCCCGAAAAGAGCTCCTATTCCCACGTCATCGATACCGGCTTCCTGTGCCCTGTCAAGGGCAGTGAGCCGCCATTCGTAGTCTTTTTTCTTCCCTCCGAGGTGATACCATTTATATGCCTCCGGGTCATATGTCTCCTGGAATATCTGATAAGTGCCTATCCCTGACCTTCCCACGGTGCGGAATCCGTCGATGTCAAGTGGGGCTGCGTTGATGTTCACCCTGCGAATCTCGCCACGGTCCTTCTTGATCCCATAAACCAGGCGCACTGTGTGTGCAATATATTCCGGGCCATACTCCGGATGCTCACCGTAAACGAGTATCAGCCTCTTCTGGCCGTTATCCTCAAGCGCCTCAACCTCAGAAGTAATCTCGGCATCAGAGAGGGTTTTGCGCTTTGCTTCCTTATTTGATGTCCTGAATCCGCAGTACTGGCAGTTGTTCGTGCATTTGTTCCCTATATAGAGCGGAGCAAAAAGTACTATCCTGTTCCCGTAGACCTTTTTCTTCAGTTCGCGGGCTCCGGCCTTGATCTCTTCAATAAGGTCTCCTTCGGCGTTTATCAGAACGGCTGTCTCGGCCAGGGTAAGTCTCTCCTTGGAGAGCGACTTGGCAATAAGCTCCCTCACCCTAACCGGATCTGCCTTGCTGTTATTGAGATGTGACCACAGTTCAGCCGGGTCAATGAACGGCTCCATCCGGCGGTCAGGTATACTGCATTTTTCAGGATTGAATTTCATTACTCATCATTTTTAATAACTACCCCACCCAGAAATCAACACGCAAAGATACGAAAAAAAGGGGTCTGGTGTTAAGCCATGTCAGAAGATAAGTTCCCCCATCTCATCAGCTCCGGCAGCAAGGGCTTTTGCCGGATAAGCCGCCATACGGCTTGCATCCAGCCTTTTATGAAAGAAGAGAGTAAGTCTTTTCCCGGGTAAGTCACTCTCATAATTCTCAAGATGCAGGAAGAGGTCAGGAAGCGGCCCGACGGTGTCAGGGATATAAACCATTCCCCTGGAGAAATAGGTCTCGGCTGCACACGATACTGCATAGAGACCGGGGGCAGGAACAAGCTTAGTGACATCATTCACCGGTATGCGTAACATGGGAACCTGCGGTGCCAGCCCCGGATCATCCTTCACGGCAGTTCCAATGACCAGGTAAAAATGATCAAGGTATGCATTGGCCCGCTGAATGTACCCTTCGGTCAGGGCCTGCCTGATACGTGTGGAGCTGACTGTTTCGTTCTGAACCTCCTGCATAGGTATCTCCTCTGCCTCGAAGCCGTATTTCTCCCTCCACTCCCAGAGCGCACGGTAGTCACCCTGCTGATTGAACCCGAAGTGGTGATTATGACCAACAACTATCACCCTGGCGCCAAGCACGCCGCAGAGAATATCCCGCACGAACTCCTCGCTTGTTATCCGGGCAAAATCACGTGTAAATTCGATGATTATTACGTTGTCAAGTCCGGCCTTTCGCAAAAGTTCAGTTTTTTCTTCCTGTGAGCAGATGAGTTTAAGCCCCTTCCCGGCTGTCTCAGGGTAGAGTACCACCCTGGGATGAGGGTGAAAAGTTATGAGCACGCTCTCGCCGCCGTGTTCAGCGGCCAGCTTCTTAAGGCGTTTGATGATTGTGCGGTGCCCGATATGGACACCATCGAAGGTACCTGTTGTAACGACAGGCGCATTTATAACCGAGGCTTCCTGAAAGCTCCTGAAAATTCTCATTGCCCTGCCGGCTGCTGGTTTTCCTTGACGAAGTAAGCCACCTTCTCGATAGAGGTTAACATGTCAAACTCCTCGAGATAAACGGCGTCAGGCACATTGAGCGGCACTGTGGTGAAGTTCATGATACCCCTGATTCCGTTGCTTACAAGCATGGCGGCAGTTGTTACCGCCTGGTCGGCGGGAACAGCCAGCACTGCAACCATAATATCAAGATCCTCCCTCATCTTCCTCAGCTGGCTAATATTGTAGCAACGCACACCCGCCACCACCTTGTCAACTTTCTGGGGATCAACGTCAAATGCTGCCACCACGTTCATATTTGTACGCTTGCCACGGAAGTAGCCGGTGATGGCTCTTCCCAGGTTTCCCATCCCTATAATTGCCACATTGAGCCCGTTGGGGGCATCGATAATTGATCCTATTGTGCTGATCAGCTCCCTGACATCATAACCCTTACGCATCACGCTCCCGTAGCCGATAAGCATGAGGTCACGCCTTACCTGCACTGCTGTGATATGCAGCATTGCGGCAAGCTCATGTGAAAAAACATAATTTCGGTTGGCTGCCAGGGTGGAGGCAAGTGCCCTCCTGTACTGACTGAGACGTTCAACTGTCTTTCCCGGAAGTGTTTTCATATACCTGTCTTTAAATTGGAAACCTGTGATCTGGGTATTATCACCGTAAAGACTGATCCCCTGTCGGGGGCGCTTTCGACATTTATAACCCCATGATAGAGATCAACCACCTTCTTCACTATCGATAGCCCCAGTCCGCTCCCGCTTATATTTCGGGTCTTGTCATTGCGGATCCTCGAGAACTCCTCGAACAGCATCTGACGTTCATCATTATTCATCCCGATGCCGGTGTCAGCCACCGAGACAGTGAATTCATTCTCACTGCAGTCAACTGATATTGTGACTGTTCCTCCAGGTTTATTATACTTTACGGCGTTTGATATCAGGTTATTCAGAATTATCTCGAAGTCGTTCGGATCGGCCCAGATTGTCTCACATCCGTTGACTGATGATTCAAAACGGATATCCTTATGAATTGCGTACGGACTTACTGTAACCACAGCCATTGAGACCAGTTCCTTCAGGTTCACGTTCTGCATCTTTTCCATCTGTCTCTCGAAACTCACCTTTGTAAAATCGAGCAGGTCCATTATCAGGTTCCTCATGCTCTCGATACGTTGCAGCGACCTCTCGATAGCCGAGGCATATTCATCGAGAGAATCACCCATCTGTCTCTCCTGCATCATTCTGAGGTAACCTTCGATTGCATTCAGCGGTGCCTTCAGTTCATGCGAAAGCACTGACAGGAACTGGAACCGTACCTTCCTTCCCTCCACCTTGAGCTTATGGGTAATCCTTCGCAGGTACTGCTGCTTCGTGATCTGCTCAATTGAAGCTTTAAGTTCCTGGGGAGTAAACGGTTTTGGTATAAAATCGATGGCGCCGTCATTGTGAGCCTTGACGGCGACGTCAATTGAGGCATATGAGGTGATCATCGCCACCACTATGTCATAATTCTTCTTTCTGACATATTCCAGTACCTCCACACCCTGAATACCCGGAAGCTTATTGTCAAGCAGGAGGATATCAGGCATCTCCCGGTCGATGATTTCGATCCCCTCCTCTCCCGTGGCTGCCTCCAGAACATTAAACGTATAATCCTCATCCATAAATGGATAAGTTACGTGAAAGTTGCCCAGTATCCTGGAGACTCCGGATCTTATCCCAGGCTCGTCATCAACAACAAGAATTTTCAGTTGTGCCATTGTCAGATCTTGAGAAGTTTTCTAATCTCCTGTTCAAGCTGTTCAGGTCTCACACCTTTCTCCAGGTAAAGGTCAGCCCGTATCCACTCGCGGTCCTGCCCACCACTCAGTCCGAAAGTAATGCCTGTCTCCCTGGAGACGGCAGTGGCAAGGATTACCGGCACCTCCGGGTATTTCCTCTTGATCTTGTAACAGAGGATAAATCCGCTGTCATCACTCTCCATCATCAGGTCAAAGACTGCAATGTCAGGTTTCACCTTCGCAATCACCTGTTCAGCTTCAGCCTGGCTCTCCACCGCCATCACCTCGAAGCCTGCCTTGCGCAGGTAGAATGCCACCTGGAATAGGTAATCAGGGTCATCGTCAGCAAGCAGTACTGTATAAATTTTACTCATTATTGATATTTGTTATTACTATTCATTTTCAATAACCGCAATTATTCGGGTCTTCGCGGAAGGATGATCCTGAAGGTGGTGCCAGTGGGTCCTTTTGAGGGGTCATTAATGGTTTCAACGGCTATCTGTCCCTTATGCATTTTTACTATGCCATAAGTGGTTGCCAGTCCAAGACCCGTGCCCTTTCCCAGGCCCTTTGTAGTAAAGAATGGTTCAAAGATCTTCGGTTTATCCTCATCCTTAATTCCGCTGCCGGTATCGGAGACAATAAAGATCACATCACTGGGAGTATCCTCGAGGGTTATGGTCAGTGTGCCTCCTCCGGGCATGGCGTCAATTGCATTCCTGAACAGGTTTGTAAGCACCTGGGTCATCTGTTCGGAGTCAATTGATGCATCGGGGCTGGTTGTGTGGTCTTCAATAACAGCCTTAACGTTTTCAGGGAATACTACGCCGGCCACGCTGTTTTCGGTGAGTTTCCTGATATCGATGAACTGGTGGTTAACCTGGTTCTTGCGGGCGAAGTTAAGCAGTCCGCCAACAATTTTCTTGCATCTTGCCGCCTGTTCCACAATAAGTTGCAGATCTTCGCGAACCGGATCTTCCGGTTTGCATTCGTCGAGCAGAATATTGCTGTACATTATCACAACACCCAGCGGATTGTTCAGCTCATGTGCTATACCTGCCGAGAGCTGTCCCATATGGGCAAGTTTTTCAGACTGTTTCAGGGCGTTCTGCATTGTGGTCAGCTTGGCGTTGGAAAGAGCCAGATCCTGAACAGACTTATGGAGTTTTTCTATTGTGTACGGAAGGCACATTTCCTCCTCGGCCAACCCCTTGATTATGGCGACGGCATGGTCATAGCAGGTGTCATAACCGCATGCCCCGCAGTTAAGGTGGTCTTTCTCCGTCAGCTTGCCCATGGAAGCGAGGACCTGACGCACCTCTTCATTATCATCCGGGGGAATAAGCTGCCGTTTATCTTCAGGGCGGTATCTGACACCCAGATCGAGCTTGTCATACAGATCAAGGTTTCCCTGCCACTCCTCCATATCAAGTCCGGCCATCTTTTTCTGGGCATAGGCGCTCACCTGGGCCCTTCTGTTATACTGTTTTCCTCCCTTGCTCATCCCCGGCCCCATAATGCATCCCTCACAGCAAAGCAGTTCCAAGTGCTGTCCGCCTATCATCCCCTGTTCAAATTCCTTTATTGCTTCCTGGAATCCTATCCTTCCTTCAGCTGCAATTATATTCCCGGTAATTGCGTCGTCATTAACACCGGCAGTCTGAAGAAGGCCCCTCGTCACCGGGAAAATGGAACCCCTGCCACCCAGCGGAGGATCAAATTCCGATGCAAACGATGTTTCCGGTCTGATTCCTGATTCCTGCAGCATCTCCCTCAGTTCGATGAATGTAATTGCAGCGTCCACCTCGGCATTCTCGGCTTTCTTTGCCACGCATGGGCCTATGAAAACCACTGACAGGTCATCGCCGTACTTTTGTCTCATGACCCGGGTCATTGCCACCATTGGAGATACCACGGGGATCAGGTCAGGGGTCAGATCTGAGTGATAAAATCTTATGAATGAAACTATTGCGGGGCAGTCAGAGGAGATATAATTTCTGTCACCAGCCTGGTTGACAAGATCGCGATAGCGATGAGCAACGAGGTCAGCCCCGAAGGAGACCTCGGAGACGTAGTCAAATCCAAGGGTTCTTATCATGCCCACCACAACCTGGTAATCAGCTACATCAAGGAATTCAGCCGGAAAACTTGGTGCTACTAATGCCGCCTTTTTACCGGGTCTGGCAAGCACTTTTCTTACCAGGTCAGTTGTATTTACAAAAACCTTTGCACCCTGGCTGCATACCTTGGTGCAGTTGCCGCAGGCGATGCACTTCTCGGTAATAACCTCGGCCTGCCCTCCTACGATCCGGATGGCGCGCGCCGGGCACTCTCTCACGCATGTATAGCATGTGCGGCACAGTTCCTTAATCGTATAAACCAGCATAACCTATCTCCTTTAAAGCAATACGTCTCTCTTGCTGAAGTGTGTATTAAACAGTTTCTTGTCAGCGAGTTCAGAACACTGTTCAAATACCCTGCCATACAGGTCGGTTACCGACGCTGACTGTTCGGGTCCGCGAACCGCCTCCTGGTCATCTGTCTGCCATATGAATCTGGTCCTCTGCTTTACCGCTTCCCTTGATCCGGCAGGAAGCATTCCTCCTCCGTTAACACAGCCGCCCGGGCAGGCCATAACCTCGACCAGATCATACTTTGCGCCACCATCAATCATCTGCCTGATCTTCGCAAGACCTTTGAGACCATCAACCACAGCGACATGAAAACTTTCACCGCCGGCGGTGACAATTGTTTCCCGGAAACTGTTTGTGTTGCGCAGTTTTTTAAGAGCCGGCTTTTCAGTTTCCTTCTCTCCCATCCTTGCTGCAAGTAACCGGAGCACAGATTCGGTAATTCCACCTGCCGACTCTGCAAGCAGTGATGCGGAACTGCGCAGCGCCATTGGCTCGTCGGCAGGTTCAGGATCGATGTTGGTTATATCAATTCCGTAAAGTACTATCAGCCTGGCCAGTTCACGTACCGTCAGTACAGTATCAATGTCACTTATTCCCTTTCTGGTCATGCTGTCGCGGCGAGCCTCGAACTTCATGGCGGTACAGGGTGTTACAGAGACCGTATATACCCTTGGTTTATCATCACTTACAGGCACAACTGATTTTATTATGGCGCCGGAGATCTGCTGCGGTGTTTTCAGGGTTGAGAGCAATGGCAACAGTTCCGGCCGGAACTGCTCACAATACTTGACCCACGCAGGGCATGCCGAAACAACGAGAGTTTTCCTGTCAGGATTTTCCCTTGCCCTTATGATTGTATCTGTCAGCTCAGTAATCAGGATATCAGTTCCTGTCCCTGAAAGGAATATTTTGTCAAAGCCGGTTTTTCTCAGCGCAGCATTCAGCAACCTGTCAAAGTCGCGGTTGTATTTCACGCCCAGTTCTTCAGCAAGAGCATATGGAACCAGCGGCGAATACTGTAAAACGCGGGTCACATCGCTTTTACTGAGCTGTTCCTGCACTTCGGAAAGGTAATGTTTTTCATGGAGCGCTCCTGTCGGGCAAACCAGTACGCACTGACCGCAGTGGATGCAGCTCGAGAAATTGAAATCGCGGTCCATTGCGGGTCCCACGTGTGTATAGCGCCCTCTTCCTATGAAGTCAATTGATGTGGCGGTAACCACCTCTTCGCATACCCTGAGACAGCGGCCGCAAAGAATGCATTTCGAAAGCTCTCGCACTATTGCCGGACTTGACTGGTCTCTCCGGGGTTTAATCTTGCTTCCGCGTATGCGCCGTTCCCTGACCTGCATCTCATCCGAGAGGCGCTGCAATTCACAGTCAAGATTACGGTCACAGTACAGACAGTCATCGGGATGGTTCGACAGGAGGAGCTCTACTATTGTCTTCCGGGCCCTTATTACGCGTGGTGAATGGGTCTTTATCTTCATCCACTCTTCAACCGGTGCTGAACAGGCAGTTACGAGGCGGTCACGGCCCTCTACCTCCACCACGCACATACGGCATGCACCTGTAGGGGTGAACTCCGCCATCCGGCAGAGAGTGGGAATAATAATGCCATTGCGGTTAAGCGCTGACAGGATGGTCTCACCTTTCTCAGCCCTTATGCTCTTGTTGTTTACTTCAATAGTGAATTGCATGGCTTATTTAACTGTAACGGCACTGAACTTGCAAACATCATAACATACACCGCAACCGATGCACTTGTCCTCAACGATGAAGAATGGCTGGAGCCTGGTGCCGTAAATTGCATTTACCGGACATTTGGCAGCGCAGACAGTGCACCCGGTGCATTTCTCGACATCAATGCTGAAGGTCCTCAGACCCCTGCATACATTGGCCCGGCAGCGGCGGTCAAAGATATGCTCCTCGAACTCCTCCCTGTAGTTGTCAAGGGCGCTTATAAAGGGGTTGGGCGCTGTCTGGCCCAACCCGCAGAGCGAAGTGTCTTTCATCACTGAAGCGATTGTCTCCAGCTGCATCACACCCTTGAACCGCTCCAGGGTAGAGTTGGAGTCCTCATTCAGAGGCTTGCGGACTACATTTTCAAGTATCTCGAGCATCCTTCCGGTGCCCTCGCGGCAGGGAATACACTTGCCGCAACTTTCCCTGTGGATGAATTCCATATAAAACCTGACAAAATCGACCAGGCATGTAGTTTCGTCGATAATTATCAGTCCGCCTGAACCCATCGCAATGCCGTTCGCACGCAGCACGTCGAAGTCGACCGGCAGGTCAAGATTCTTTTCTGTAATGAATGTGCCCGAGGGACCGCCAATCTGGAGGGTTTTGAATGCCTTCCCGTCCCTGATGCCGTCGGCTATTCCTTCGGTAATTGTTCTGAAGGTGGTGCCCATCTCCACTTCTATCAGGCCTGTATAACGGCCCCTGCCTCCGAGTGAGAACAGTTTGGTCCCCTTGCTTCCCTCGGTGCCCATTGAGCGGAACCATTCAGGTCCGTGTGACATGATAAGGGAAACATTCATCAGTGTCTCAACATTGTTGATGACTGTAGGCTTTCCGTAAAGTCCGCTTGTAGTCGGATAGGGAGGTTTAAGTTCCGGCATGCCCCGTTTGCCTTCCAGGCTTGCGATGAGGGCCGTCTCTTCACCGCATACGAATGCTCCTGCTTCTTCCCTGATTAGTATCTCGAGATTGAATCCGCTGGAGAGGATATTGTGGCCGGTGATACCATAATCAGCCGCAGCTTCCAGGGCCTTGCGAAGCCTTGCCAGAGGATGGGGTGAACCTGTTTTCAGATAGATTATTGCAGTTGATGCACCTATTGCATACGAGGCAATGCATATACCCTCAATAAGCCTGTGAGGATCACCCTCCAGTACAGATCTGTCAGCATATGAGCCGGGATCACTCTCCTTGGCATTGCAAATCAGATACCTGCTGTCAGAAGCCGAATTGAGAGCATATTTCCACTTCAGGCCGGTGAGAAATCCCCCGCCGCTTCGTCCCCTCAATCCGCTGCGTTCCACTATGTCACATACCTCTTCATGAGTGTAATTACGTATTGTCTTCAGGAACGCCCTGTATCCACCCCGGGCAATGTATTCCTCGATGCTTTCCGGGTCATAGCACCCGCAGTTGCCCAGTACAACCCTCTTCTGCAGCCGGAAGAAGGGTACCTCTTCCATGAAAGGGATCTCATGCCAGGCTTCGAATCCGTAGCTTCCTGACTGGGCCACGAGATCTTCAAGTGGCATATCATTGTGGAAGACACCGTTCAGCAAAGGTTCCACCTTGTCTTCAGTGATGTTCCTGAAAAAAAGTTTGTTCTTTCCCGGGAGGTGAACGCAAAAAAGAGGTTCGAATGCGGCAGGGCCGTGACAGCCCGTGCGTACCACTTCACCCCTCATGCCCATCTCTTCAAGGTATTGCTTCGCCGCTTTTGCAGTGGCATCTGAGCCGGCAATAATCGCTGCCGAACCGGTGGCGACATAGATGATTGGAACCGATGGTTTGTCACGCCGTATCTCAGCAAGCTTCCTTGATGTTTCCGGGGGCAGCGTGTCAGAGGAATGCAACAGCACCTCGCTTACGAGGAAATCCTTCGTTCCAGAATCCTTGGTCTGCTTCATTTCAGGTCAGCAAGTACTTTAAGTTTAGAAACCAGTTCAGGAACATCCTCAGGGCGTACGCGGGTATGGTAATTTTCACCGGTACAAACCACCGGTCCTTCATTGCATCCGCCCTGGCAGGCAGTAAGTTCATAACTGAACCTGCCGTCACGCGTGGTCTGACCCGGATCAATTCCCAAAGTTTCCCTGACAGCAGTCACAACGGCAGAAGAACCATTTATAAAACAGGTTGTTCCGTTGCAGATACGCATATGGACCTTTCCTGCCGGGATGAACCTGAAACGGTCATAAAAGGTAGCCAGACCGTAAATTTTTGTTGTGGACATCCGGAGGAAACTGCCAATGCGTACTATTGCGCTCTCGGTCAGATAACCTTCTGCCTCCTGAACATCCTGTAGGATAGGTATCAGACTCTCATGACTACCCTCCCTGTAACGGCTCAGAATTTCCTCTATCTTATTCATTCTAAAAGCGATCTGACTATTCAGACAAATACAAAGCTATTTAATTTTATTGTTAATTCAAAAACATTGTTATTTTATTAACAAATAATGGCTGAAATTAACTTTTACATAGTGTGAAAGTTTGAAAATGTTGTACTTTTGAGTGAGTATGAACTAAATAAAAGGCTATTGGGACACTCGTACAACATCGAAATCTGCCTTGGAAGTTCTTGTTTTTCAAGAGGTAACAGGGAAGTGGTTCAGATCATCAGGGATTTTCTGAGGAAGAATCACCTTGATGACAAGGTGGTACTCAGGGGAGCACGCTGTATGAACCGTTGCAGTGAGGGACCCTTTATTATAATCAACGGCAAGACCTTTACAAGCATAGGTGCCCAGGATATAGAAAAAATACTGGAAAAGGAACTGGTTTAGTCTGCCGGAAACAATTAACTGACTGATTATGAAAATACCGGATCAGGTAATATATATTAACGAAGAAAAGTGTCGCAACTCGTACTCATGTGTAAGGGTGTGCCCGGTTAATGCAATTGAGGTGAAGCCCGAGAGGGCACACCCCGTGATAATAGCTGACAGGTGCATAGGGTGCGGACTATGTTTCATGGCATGTTCACCCAGGGCCATTGAGTTCAGGGATTCACGCAGCCAGGTGAAACAACTACTGAAGTCGGGCCGCCGTACTGCAGCCCTGATAGCTCCCAGCATCGCATCGGAGTTTGATGACATTACAGACTACCGCAAGTTTGTAGGAATGATCCGGAGCCTGGGATTCTCCTATGTTCATGAGGTATCATTTGGCGTTGACCTTGTTGCGTATGAATACAGAAAGCTTTTTGAGGAGTCGAGCGGCAAATACTACATCACTTCAAACTGTCCTTCGATTGTCGAGATGATTGAAAAGTATCATCCGAACCTGGTTCCTAACCTTGCACCGCTGGTCTCGCCAATGGTCGCCACGGCCATGGTGACACGGGACCTTTACGGAGAAGATGTCGCAAACGTATTCATCGGACCGTGTATTGACATCAAGGCTGAAGCAACCCGCTACAATGACAGGAACCTGGTGGAGGCCGTTCTCACGTTCATCGAGATCAGGCAGCTCTTTGACGAGTTTGAAATACAGGAAAAAACAGTCAAGATGGCCGAGTTTGATCCTCCCTATGGCAACTGGGGTGCGCTGTACCCATATCCGGCAGGAATACTTCAGGCCGCAGGAATAAAGCGTGATCTTGTATCAAGCCAGGTTATAACCGCCTCCGGCTCCGAGGATGTAAAGGAGGCCATCAGTGACTTTGATCATCACATTGATACAATCAGGCATCACTTCAATCTCTTCTTCTGCCCGGGATGCATGCTCGGCCCCGGCATGATAAGGCATGATGAGCGTTTCAGACGCCGGTCGCTTGTGAAGCAGTATGCCGAAAAGCGAGTTGAAGCCCTTGACAAGAAACAGTGGGAGAAGGACATGGACCGGTGGTCAAAGCTTGACCTCTCGAACCAGTTCAGGGTCAATGACCAGCGTATTCCGGATCCGGCCCCTGAGGCTATAACCGAAGTGATGAAAATCATTGGCAAGGACAGCCGTGCTGAAGAGCTCAACTGCAACGCATGCGGTTACGGCTCTTGCCGGGAGTTTGCTGCCACTGTGGCCAAGGGGCTGGCTGTTCCGGAGATGTGTCACACATACAACCTGCGCAACAAACAGGAATACATTGAGACACTGAGGCAGACCAACAGGAAGCTTTCGGAGACTAAAAAGGCACTGAAGGAATCTGAAGAACAGGCTATGAGGGAAAAGGATGCGGCACAGGATGCATCAGACACAATGAACAGCATGCTCAACAAGCTGCCCAACGGGGTGGTCATTGTTGACAATGAACTGAAGATATTGCAGTCAAATGAAAGATTCCTGGAGATCATCGGTGAGGATGCAAAGGCAATTGCCGAGATCATTCCCGGCCTTCGCGGCGCTGACCTGAAAACTCTGCTGCCATTCAACGTATATAACATCTTTTCCTTCGTCCTTCGCGAAAATGAATCTGTGATAAGCCGTGACATGCAACTTGAGGACCGTATGTTTAATATTTCAATTTTCCCCATCCGGCAGAACAGGATTGCAGGGGCGGTAATCCGCGACCTTTTCTCGCCCGAGGTACAGCGTGAGGAGGTGATCAACAGGGTTTCCGACGTTATTGACAAGAACCTCGAAATGGTTCAGAAGATAGGATTCCTCCTTGGTGAAGGAGCCTCCGATACCGAGAAAATGCTCAACTCAATTGTCGAATCTTTCCGCCAGAAGAAGAATGCAACCGGAAAGTAATGCCACGGCAGTTATGGAGAGGCAGTTCTTCATCGAAGTCAACAGCCAGCAACGCAATCATCACGACGAGCGTATCTGCGGTGATGTTTTCCTGTCAGAGAACGTACGAGAGGAAAACAGGATAATAACAGTACTCTCGGACGGCATGGGGCATGGGGTAAAGGCTAACATACTTGCCACCCTGACCTCGACTATGGCTCTCAATTTCACGCGTGAGCACAAGGAGCCCGACCGTATAGCTGAGATTATAATGAACACTCTCCCGGTCTGTTCCGAAAGGAAAATAAGCTATGCCACCTTTTCAATTGTTGATGTCGAAAGTGACGGCCGGGCCAACATTCTTGAGTATGACAATCCCAGGTGCATAGTTCTGAGGGGCAGCCAGCCGTTTGAACCAGACTGGAAGGATGTGGTCCTCGACAAGGGCAGGAATGCCGGCAAAATACTGCACAAATGCACTTTTTATCCTGCCAAGGAAGACCGCATCATACTGCTCTCTGATGGTGTTGCGCAAAGCGGAATGGGATCAGCTGCATGGCCCCTGGGCTGGGAACGTGAAAGCGTTCAGCAGTATGCCTCGTCACTGGTTGCCAGTGAACCTTCCATATCTGCTTCCACACTTGCGGCCAAAATTGTCAACATGGCCTATAAACATGACAATTACGAAGCAAAGGATGACATCTCATGTGCGATACTCTACTTCAGGGAACCGCGCAAGCTGTTAATTTGTACCGGCCCTCCCTACGAGGAGGAGAAGGATAAGGAGCTCGCAGACAGGATTACATCATACAAGGGCAAGGTGATTTTATGCGGCGGTACTACCGCCGATATAGTTGCACGGGAACTTAACCGGAAGATTGTCGACGAACTGATCTTCGAAGATCCCGACCTGCCTCCCGAGAGCTTCATGGAGGGAGTTGACCTCGTCACCGAAGGAATACTCACCCTGCAAAAGGTAAATGAACTTGTCAAGGGCTATAAAAACAGTGTCAAGCTTGGAAAGGGGCCGGCGGATAAGATCGTCAGGATGATAATGGAAAGCGATGAGATCAACTTCATTGTCGGAACCCGCATCAATGTGGCACACCAGGATCCCACCCTTCCCGTAGATCTGGAGATACGACGGACGGTTGTCAAGCGGATAGCCCGTATCCTGGAGGATAAGTGGCTGAAGCAGGTCAGCATTGATTATATCTGAGGCAAGAGGCAGTAGGCAATAGAGGGGCGAGCGTAAATAAAATGCCCGGTGGGCATTTTTAGCGAGCAGCCAGATTGCAGGGAAGGGCTGTACCAGTCGGCAGTCAGTGTATGCAAGACCGCAAGACCGCAAGACCGCATGACGAAGCGAAGCGACAGACCCTCAGACCCTCAGACCCTCAGACCTTTGCCATGCTGCCTGGCCACCCTGTACAGAAATGACATTACATCCTGAAGGGAGAGGTTTTTCGGCAGGCGCCTGAAGATCCTCACTTCTTCTATCTCATCAGTGTCTGTATGTTTACCCATCTGATCCACCTCAGCGAGGAAGAGTCTCCCGTATTGCCTGCCGTTGCCTGTATCAACACAATAGTATGAAACCGGTTCCATGATGAAGCTGATCGCTCCCGTTTCCTCTGTCAGCTCACGCACAGCCGCCTCAACTGTATCCTCACCCGGTCCCGGATGGCCGGCAGGCATCTCCCATCCTCCCCTCCTGCGATGCTTCACGAACAACCATCCCTCCTTTTTGCGGGCAGCAATTACAACGTACGAAATATCAGCCGGCGTGATGCCTCCGGTTATAAGTTCCACGGTTACCATGAGGTAAAATTAAATCAAAAAGAGATTTCAGTACCGGATTATCTCTTAAATATTACTTTTGTCCAAAACTTCACAGATGTTGTTCTATCTGGTACTGCTGGCTTCCGACCTGATCCTCTGGTATATTCTTATCAGAGCGCTCAAGGGAAGGAACATTGTGCTCCGGTTTGCTGTTTTGTTTCTCAAGGCAGCAGTGACGGCTGCCTTTGTCACGCTCTTTCTGAAAATAGTGCTGTACCGGGGTGAGTTTGCCGAACCTGCAAACGCCTTCAGGCAGATTCAGATGGGGGTTATTGCCCTCTTTCTCATATCAACATCCGGAGCATGCCTGGTTGTGACCATCATTGGCCGGTTGGCGGGGTCGCTCATGAAGAGGGAATTGAAATGGACCGGGATTGCCAATATAGTGCTTTTCCTTCTGGTGTTGCTTGTTGTTGCTGACGGATACTTCCGACAGAGGTTTGATATCAGGATTGTGAGGCAGGATGTAACAGTTCCCGGACTTGATCAGAAACTTGACGGACTTACAATCGCTCTCCTGGGAGATCTTCATCTCTCGTCATGGCATGGTAACTACGACCGGCTTGACAGGGCGATTCAGGATGCCGGAAGGGAGAAACCAGATCTCGTTTTGAATACCGGTGACTTCATTACATATGGCTGGCAGGAATTCGGCATGTGTGATACGATCCTGAGTAAAGCAACAGGTCTGTCAGGAACCTTCGCCGTCGAAGGGAACCATGACGACGGCACCTATTATCCTGCATATGATGACAGGTATGGAGTGTTATGCCGTGACATGGTCAAAAGGAGCATCGAGAAGTCAGGTTACACTCTTCTGAGAGATACGGCCATCATCACAAGACACAGGGGAGTGATGATGGCAGTCGCCGGGGTTGAAACTCACGGTCACCACCTCGACATGAGTTACGGTGATTTCGAGAAGGTACTGAGCCCGTTGCCAGATTCGATTTTCACAATTTTGCTGCTTCATGACCCGGAATCATGGCTCCTGTCAGCCGTTTCCGGGAAGATCCCGCAACTTGCAGTTGCAGGTCACACTCACGGATTTCAGGCTGCCCTGCCTCTGGGCATCTGGTCGCCGGCCTCGCTTGTTCATGAACGGTGGAAAGGGCTGTATGAATTCAGGGGCAGTCATCTGTATGTTACCTCCGGCCTCGGTACAATGGGAATGGCAGCAAGATTTTTCATGCCACCCGAAATAGTCATTCTTACAGTGAAAGCCGGCAATTAAATTATAAGGGATCAGATGACAATCAATCTCTCAATTATTTAACTTTGCAGCTTATTATTAGACTGTTTACAGCATGAGACTTAGAACTTTGATCGTAGCTGCCGCCCTTCTGGCAGCCCTGCCGTCCTACTCGCAAAAGGAAGCTCTCAGAGCCATCACCATCGATAAATCGGAGGTATACATGAAGTTTCTTTCCTCTGACAACCTGGAGGGGAGAAGGACAGGAAGCGAAGGGAACAACGCTGCTGCAGAGTATATTAAGGCTGAAGCTCTAAAGCTTGGATTGCGTCCGCTTCCTGGTCAGGATGATCTGTTTCAGCCTTTGAGGTACCTGAAAACCGATGTGGTTCCCGGCGAGTCAGTGATGACTTTAAGTGACAGCTTGTCAAATAAAATTGGTTCTTCAGGCATAATGCCCCTGATGCCGCCTTCTGACACTATCAGCCTTGACGGCGAAGTAGTATTCGGAGGGTACGGTTACACTAACAGTGCGGACAAGTATAATGACCTGGCGGGGATCAGCCTTAAGGACAGGATTGTAATAATAATGACAAGGCTTCCGGAGATAAAAGGAAACGGTATGCCGGCACCTGGCACCGGAATCAGCGAGATGACCGAGGCCAGGAAACTTCCCATGATAATGCTCCAGCAGGCCAAAGCCATCCTTTTCGTAGCTGATCCGGCACTTGGCAACGATATTTCCTCTGACCTTCTCTCGATGGGCTCGTCCTATCAGCTGACACCACTGTTCCGGAAACAGATATTCAGCTATTCGTTAAATGCCTACGCCATCACCACTGAAACGGCCAACCAGATGCTGAGCAGATCGGGCCTTACCCTGAAGAAACTTCAGGACAGTATAGCCTCATCACGTAGACCGGCATCATTTGTCATCCCGAACCTCAGGACACATATAAGTGTCAACGTTGTCAAAGATTCTGTTACGAGCAATAACATTATCGGGTATATAGAGGGTTCTGACCCGGTGCTGAAAAAAGAGGCCGTTATTTTCACCGCTCATTATGACCATGTCGGGAAGGATGCTTCCGGCAACATCTATAACGGTGCAAATGACAACGCTTCCGGCAGCGTCGGGCTGCTGAACATAGCGGCTGCATTCTCAGAGCTCAGAAGGAAACCGGCCAGAAGCGCAATTTTCTTATGGGCAACGGGAGAGGAAGAAGGCCTGCAGGGTTCGACTTATTATACCGAAAATCCCCCATTCCCTCTGGAACAGACTGTTGCAGCGATTAATTTTGACATGATAGGTCGGTCAAGGCGGGACACCGATGTCGGTGCATCACTCTCCGGCGAAATAGACATCACAGGTCCTGATACTATAAAGGTGATCCATGGCACAGATTCCCCCGAGCTGACCGGCATTGCTACCCGTGCATGCAGGGAATCAGGTGTCTACCCGATAGACGAGGGAAAGGGAACACACTTCTCCGGATCTGATCATTATCCCTTTTACCGCAAAAAGTTACCTGTGCTTTTCTTCTTTACAGGTCTGCACAAGGATTATCACAGGCAGACTGACGACTATGAGTTTATTGATTTTGACAAGCTCGTAAACGTGTCCAGGGCAGGTTTCCTTACCGGTTACAGGGTGGCAATGCAGCCGGATTTCGGCGCTGACAGGAAAGCCGGGCAATAGAATACTATCAGTGATATGCGCAGGAGGACGCTCTCCCTGGCATCAGGGGAGGTAGAAGTCAGCATTGTAAGGTCATCACGGCGTACTGTGGCACTCTATGTGCAGCCGGGCGGTACACTGCTTATAAGGGCCCCGTGGTATGTGCCATTACAGATGCTTATGCAGTTTGCATCTCACAAATCACAATGGATTGAAAAACAGGTAAAAAGACTTAAACATGTAACGCCTCCCGGTACTACGGTCACAATCAGAAACGGAGCTGTACTGCCGTTCATGGGTCGTAACCTGACCGTGAATATCATGCCGGGATCAGCACGAAGGGCTTCTCATCATGCTGACAGCCTTTTGCTTACAGTCACCGGCAATCCGGAACCTGAGGAGCTGATACGGCTGACAGAGGCATGGTACCTGCGTGAGGCGAAAGCGTACCTTCCGGAGCGGACGAGGAAGCTGGCAGATCAATATTCTGAACTTCTGCCATCGCCTGGGACTATCAGTGTAAGGAAGATGAAACGGCGCTGGGGTACATGTCATTCCAACGGAGCCATTTGGCTGAACAGGGAACTCATGAAAAAATCGCCCGATCTGATAGACTATGTCATTATTCACGAACTGTGTCACCTGGTACACCATAATCACGGAAAGGAATACTATGAATTACTGGGCCGGATTTTGCCTGATTTCAGGGAGCTGAGAAAGCGGCTGCAG
>ERZ1645192.714-NODE-714-length-27734-cov-23.545576_pt1 | contig 27734 bp, 17 predicted proteins | sample MGYA00575354_ERZ1645192 | MGnify/ENA primary metagenome ERZ1645192 (study PRJEB40844, sample SAMN11349763) | freshwater sediment metagenome | isolation source: river sediment | host: Sediment | place: India: Faizupur Khadar , New Delhi | collected 2017-02-21 ... | reverse complement strand
ATGTCAGCGCCCCATTCTCCCGGGGGCGTCAGCAGCGTCAGGCTCATCAGGTCAGCACCCACGCCCAGCAGGGCGCCTGCGCCATGAACCTTAACTGCAAGCTCGCGGTAATCACGTACCTCACCGCAGGCGGCGGGATACTGTACAATTACGCCGAACATCCGCGGATCAGGCTCAATGAGCTTATAGTCAACAAATTGTATTTCAATGCCAAGCGGAGCGGCACGGGTGATGAGCACATCACGTGTCTGCCTGAAGACAGAGTTGTCAACCAGGAGGAGGTTTGCCCCTGCCTTCACCTTGTCACGTGAGCGTGCATTGAACATCATTATCATTGCTTCGGCACCAGCCGTTGCCTCATCAAGCAGTGACGCGTTGGCAATCTCCATGGCCGTGAGGCTGGCCACCATCGTCTGAAAGTTCAGCAGCGCCTCCAGTCTTCCCTGCGAAATTTCAGCCTGATAGGGAGTATATGAAGTATACCATGCCGGATTCTCAAGCACATTACGGATAATCACCGGAGGAACTGCCACTCCGTAGTAACCCTGTCCGATAAATGAGCGGAACTGTTTGTTACGTTTGCCCAGGTCCCTGATGTGAGCCAGGTATTCGAACTCACTCATTGCAGGAGGCAGATTCAGTGGCCTGTCAAGCCTGATGGATGCAGGCACTGTCTGTTCGATAAGCTGTTCGGGTGATTCAACGCCGATGGCCTTGCACATCACGGCTGCATCACTCTCGCGGGGTCCGATGTGGCGGTTTACAAAACGATCAGAAGTCATATTATGTACGGTTGGTTTTTTGTCTGTATGGAACGAAGCGAAAATAGCATAAAGGGAAGAACAAAAAAAAGCATATTCATCATGTTTGCGTGAAAAAGGGGTTGTGTTCCATCTCTTCCCTGATAGTTGTTTCAGGGCCGTGACCAGGATACACCACCGTTTCAGGTGGAAGAACGAAGAGCCTCTCACGGATGTTTTCCATCAGTTGTTCATGATCACCGCCGGGCAGGTCTGACCTGCCAATGCTTCCGGCAAAGAGGGCATCGCCGGTAAAGAGAATTCCGTCAGCTTCTGAATACAGGGCTATACCTCCTGGTGAATGGCCGGGTACGGCTATTACCTTCAGCGTCAACCCTGCGGCGGTAATTTCCTGCCCGTCAGACAGGTATCCCTCCGGGTCAGGAGGCGGCTCCATTGACAGCCCGAACATCATTGAATGTTTGGGTGCATTATTGTAATTGTACCTTTCGCCCTCATGAAACCACGGTCTCAGCCCGTATCTTCCGAGTATGAACCTGTTGCCGAAGACATGGTCAAGATGGCAGTGTGTGTCAATCAGCATCACCGGTTTCAGTCCGCCGGAAGAAAGCATCTCTTCAAGCTTTTGCTCTTCTGCACCTCCGTAACATCCGCAGTCAATGATAACACACTCCTTCCCGTTGCCTGTAACAATGTAGGTGTTAACCTGGATGGGCGAGAATACCCCCCTGTAAATCTTCATAATGTCAGTCTCTGTCGTTTCCGTTGGCTATGCCCCTGAGCATGGGCACAAATACAAAGTATCCGTGTGTCGTGATCTCATATTCATCTTCGCCACGGCGCTCGTAAAGTGTCATCACCTGCGAATCGCGCTCTCCCTTCGGCACCACAAGGCGCCCGCCTTTCCTGAGTTGCCTGAGCAGTTTATCGGGTACCTCGGCGGTGGCTGCAGTAATAATTATTCCATCATAAGGACCGTATTGCGGCTGTCCTTCATAGCCGTCACCCAGGAAGAATTGCACCCGGTAGCCCAGGTCACCAAGCATTATCTGCGCCTTCCTGTAAAGTTCCCTCTGCCGTTCAATAGTATACACTTTGACACCCATCTCAGCCAGTACTGCAGCCTGGTACCCTGATCCGGTTCCCACTTCCAGCACCTTGTCCCTCTTTCCCACTCCCAGGAGCATTGTCTGCACGGCAACAGTATATGGCTGAGAGATTGTCTGCCCCGCAGCTATCGGAAAAGCCTTGTCCTGGTAAGCATGCCTGAGGAAAGCATCATCCATGAAGAGATGCCGCGGCACCTTCCCCATCGCCTCAAGAACCCTTTCATCATTGATCCCCTTGCTCCTGAGTTCCTCAATCAGCCTTTTTCTTTTGCCTTTCGCCTCGAAGGATTCCTCAATCATCTTCTCATGAATTTGGTCTAAAAATAACAGATATCTTTGCATATCTCCCGTACAGTGTGATGAAAAAATTCGCCCGGACCATCAGGTTCTCCTATATTTTAGCCGATTTTGCCGGCTCGTCTGTAGCTTGGGGCCTCTTTTTCCTCTTTCGTAAATACTTCATCGAAACGAAGTTATATGGCGATTACTTCCAGATGAAACTGGGTTTCAAGTTTTATCTTGGTATAATCCTCATTCCGCTGTTCTTCCTGTTTATATTCGCCATGGCGGGCTTTTATTCAGATCCGCTCAGACGTTCCAGACTGCTTGAGTTCGGCAAATCACTTGCCGTAACACTGGCTGCCGTAGTGGTACTTTTCTTTCTGCTGATCCTGGATGACGTCATTGGTCATTACTCGACCTATTACAGGTCATTCGGCGTGCTCTTCCTCCTTGAGTTCATGCTTACATATATCCCGAGGCTCATAATCACCTCTTTCGTATCAGGTAAAATTCACCGGCGTGAGGCAGGTTTCAGGACGATCATTATCGGAAGCAGGGAGAAGGCTGCCAGGCTCATCAGTGAGATCAGGAGCGAGAAAATGCCTGCCGGGAATCTGCTGACCGGTTTCCTGACAGTCAAAGGTGATGCTGAGAGGAGGCCTGATTATAATATCAGGTGGCTAGGAACCTCTGACGAGATCATAAGGGTCATCGAGGAGTATGAAACAGACGAGGTAATACTTGCAATGGAAGAGGACGAATACGGACATGTTGAAGAGATTGTCAACACCGTCTGTTACCGTGATGTGGTTGTGAAGGCTGTACCCTCAATGCGCGGGATTATCTCAGGGCATGTTGAGGCAGGGCCTATCTATGCCACACCGCTGCTGAGAGTCTCATATCCTGAGATGCCACGATGGCAGAATATGACAAAGCTGTTCCTCGACTATTCGCTCTCAGCGCTTGCGCTTCTTTTTCTGTCTCCGCTGATGGTTGTGCTGGCTCTCCTCATCAGGTTTTCAGGAAAGGGCCCTGTCATCTTCAGGCAGGAGCGGATTGGCAGGTATGGCAAGCCCTTCATGATCTGCAAGTTCAGGTCGATGGAGGAAGACGCCGAGTCTGACGGTCCGAAGCTTGCAGTCAAAGGTGACAACCGGATAACCCCCCTGGGAAGGTTTATGAGGAAGCACAGGTTTGATGAGATTCCGAACTTTATAAATGTGTTGCGGGGTGAGATGTCACTTGTCGGGCCGAGACCGGAGCGGAGTCATTATATAGAGCAGATAAGGGCCCGGGCGCCCTGGTTCAACAGGGTGCTGGCGGTGAAGCCCGGAATCACCTGCTGGGGTCAGGTGAAGCTGGGATATGCATCCGACCTTGATACTATGCTTGAAAGACTGGACTATGACCTGCTCTACCTGGAGAATGTATCACTCTTCCTTGACCTGAAGATCATCTTCTACACACTTGGAACAATAATCAAGGGGAAGGGACTATGATCAATAGTAAAGCGTGACCACCCATCCGCCGGGCTCGTTGATAGTAAAACGGAGCTCGTAATTGTTGATTACGGTATTAAGCAGGTTAGGGGCACGGAACTGTACCTTTCCCGTAAACGGAAAGGAGGGTTCTGTGAAGCCGGTGAATGCAGTTGTTACACTCTCGCTCCCAGAGCTGCCCTGAAGGATAAGTCCTTCAATATTGTAAGATGTGGTTCCGGTCCTGGCAAACTTGAAGGATACAAAATTCTCCGTATTACCCTGTTTTATGAAAGTGGTTCTTGTAACTCCAATTCTGCCTGTCACTGCATATGAGGCAATCTGCCTGGCTCCCTGGTAGATGTCATCCTTCCAGTAACCCGTCTGGATCGAATCGCGTTCTCCTGACCTGAATCTGTATGTCCCCTGGCCATCTCTCAGTCCATCCTTCCAGTGACCTTCATAAACTGCACCTGACGCCCATTTATATTTTCCTTCGCCGTCAGGCAGCCCTTTCCTGAAGCTCCCCGTGTAAGTATCAACACCGGAAGCAGTTCCCTCACCCTCTGCCAGTCCCTTTTTGCATTCACCTGAATAACTTCCGGCAATTCCTGGAAGCAGTACCCGGCACTCCTGCTGTGCACACAGGGTAACGGGCAACAACAAGAAGAAGGTTAAGAAAGTCAGCATTGATTGTGTTTTCATGTCAGTAATTCTCTCGGTTTATTAGACTGGAACCTTCAAATTTAACCAATTAATATCAGAAAAAGAGGGAGTTCGTTGTCTGAACTCCCTCTTTTATAATCTGATTAAAGTCTGTTAATTAACACCGGTGCGTGTATCCCACCACATCTTATCACCCCAGAACCTGTCCTTGATTGCACCGTCAAATGATTTTACGACGGTTTCGTTAAGTGTGTATTCTGAAGTCGGGTAAGGCCAGCGGAAAGGAGGCCTGTTGTGCCCTGAGTAGATTGATCCGGGAGCAGCTCCGAGCAGGGGGATATCAGTCCTGCGGGTCTCGGCCCATGCTTCCTGACCCTGCTTGAAGAGTGAAACCCACTTCTGGTATGCAATCTTCTGAAGGTTTGTATAACCCCATGATCCGGCTCCGCCCCATGCTACGTTGGTATTTGCCAGGTAAGTGGTTATGTCAGCGGCTGATACTCCGTGCTCAGCGCACGAAGCGGTGATACCAGCAACATAAGCAGTCTGTGCGGCTGCGGGATTATTGAGAAGGTCAGGGCGGGCATATGCTTCGGCCTTGATAAATTCCACCTCGGCATAACGGAAATAATGGTTTGTGCCGTTGGGAGTGTCACGATACCTTGTGCCTATCCTGCTTATTGTGCCTAACTCGAATCCTTCGTCACCCTCGGTAATACCAGCCGGAAGCCCCCTGTATATTCCGTCATCTGCAGCCGGATGAGCAAACTCCCCTATCCTGGGGTCAGCGGTGGCAAGGAGTGCATCGACGAAAGTCTTGCACATTCCATGGTCATCCCTTGGCTCAATCAGGTCAGCGTAGTACGGTTCGAAGTACGGGCTTACTCCAACCCAGTCAAAACCAATCACGTCATCATTTGAAGCAAGGATCGGATATGTTGAAGCATCAGCCAGGATCTCTGTCAGAACAGCCTTTGCCCCTGCGGGATCGATGTTTGACATACGGATAGCCATTCTCATGCGAAGTGAGTTGGCATACTTTCTCCATAGCATTATGTCACCGCCATTGAGCACGTCACCGTCAATGCTGCCTCCGGCAGCAAGCTTGGTATTGGCAGCCTTAAGGTCAGCAAGCAGTGCAGCATAGACATCTTCCTGCGCATCATAGTTGGGCTGAAAGATACCTTCTTCGCCCTTGGCACCCTCAGTGTATGGGATTGCCTCCCAGGTGTCTGTCATGATATGGAATATCTGTGCCTTGATTACCATTGCAGCGCCCTCCATTGCAGGGTTTTCATCGGCCTGTGCCTTTGCAATGATCTTGTTAAGTTCAACAATGTAGGTCATGAAGGTGTTCCAGTACCCAATGATACCGTCACGTTCAGCATACCTGTTCTCGTCAATATACTGGATCTTGGCGATGTGGTTTGCGTATGACGAGGTGTTGTTCCCTGTAAACCACATGTCAAAGAGCAGATTAGTCAATCGCCTCTCAACATTGGTCAGGATATTTGCAGCCGGAACATCAGTAGGATTATTCGGGTCAACGTTCATTTCTTCCCACCCCTTGGTGCAGCTTCCAAGTACCAGGAAAGAGATGAAAATCACTCCTATCATTTTTATCTTTTTCATATTCAATTCTATTTAGGATTTAATTAAAAGTCCACTCTCAGCTTGAAGCCCATACTGCGAACAGGAGGAAGCTGATACTGCTCGAGACCGAGAGCGTCGGTTCCGGTACCATATCCGGTCTCCGGATCAATCCTGATGTCATTGCTTGGATGCAGGTAGAGAACCGCAACGTTTCTGGCATAAAGCCCTACATTGAGATTGCTTACCATCTTGTTCCTGAATCTTACGTCATATCCGAGGTTAATTTCGCGGAGCTTAACGTATGAACCATCAACAACTCCCGGTTCGGTAAATCCCCAGTAGTTGCCAAAATATGCCTGGGAAGAAACCCTGACATCATTTTTAACTCCGGTTGATTCCCAGTGGCCGGCGCCTGTCTCAGCATTATCCTCGATCCATTCAGCTATCATACCCTCGGCAACAACTCCGTCCTCACGAATATTGTTTGCAACCGTTGTCTCGGTTATACCTGAATAGTCGCCAAACCATTTGGTAACAGTGAAAATGTCACCTCCCCATTTGGCATCAATCATGAAATTCCCGGTGAATTGCTTGTAGCGGAAACTGTTGTTTATGCTGCCAAGCCAGTCAGGAAGTGTGTTGCCGCATACTACTGGTGCATCCGTAGGAATCTCATATCCTCCGTCAAGAAGTTTATTTCCATCTTCATCCCTCTGATAAGCTATACCATATATCTGGCCGAAAGGTTCGCCAGGTCTGGCTTCAACCGTAGTGGGTGACCATGAACTGTTAAGCACGAGGCTTGTAACACCCTCGGCCAGCCTGTTGACGACAGTTTTCTGTTTTGACCAGTTAACAGTTGCCATCCAGGAGAAATCCTTAGTCCGGACTATCTCTCCGTAAGCTGATACTTCAACACCATTTGATTCAATCTCTCCGGCGTTGATCCTCATGGAGGTGAAACCGGACGAGCCGGATATGTCTGCAGTTATGATCTGGTCTGTGGTAACGTTATTAAAGTAAGCCACGTCAAATCCCAGCCTGTTATCAAAAAACTTAGCTTCAAGTCCGAATTCAGTTGAAGTTGTAAACTCAGGTCTCAGACCAATAGGAGGAAGATCGTCCGGATATCCGAACTGGGTATTCCCGTCATAAGCAGGTGTAACAGCACCATAAGAAGCTGAAAGGCTGTAAGGATCGGTATCGCTACCCACCTTTGCCCAGCTGGCGCGGAGCTTACCGAACGAGAATGCTGACTCAGTCAGACCGAATGTCTCGGTAAATATCCATCCCAGTGATACTGACGGATAGGGATAGCTCCACTCCTCCTTCGGAAGTGTTGAACTCCAGTCATTCCTGATTGTGAAATCAAGGTATAACTGGTTGGCATAACCCAGGTTCAATGCCCCGAATATGCTGTTCTGTTCATACTCACTCCTGTACATATCGGTTCCGGCACTTCCCTGGACGTTTGATACATCGAAGAAGTTCGGAACAGTCAGCATGTCAGCGCTGATTGACCCGTAGTTGTAAAGCACGTTCCTGTATGAAGCACCAATGTTTCCGGACACCTGCAGCGCTGAGAAGTCTTTCTGGAAATTAAGGAAGACATCTGCGTTGGTCTCACGGTTATCACGCTGATTCTGCCAGAAGTAACCTCCGGTCCCGAAAGGAGCGTCATTCGAACCTTCATATGTGACATGCTTGCGGAACTCACTATAGTAGTCCATACCATACCGGCCAACTATATTCAGCCAGTCCGTCAGCTGATAGGTAGCGGTTGCGTTACCGAAGATTCTCTCCCTGTTACGCGATGTAGTATTCTTATTGACAGTCCAGTAGGGGTTGTTATGATAGTTGCTGTTCCAGTTGTAGGGCATCCCGTTGTCAAAGAAGGTATCCCAGTTTTCCTCCAGGAGCTTCATATCGACCTGGCGTCCGAACCATCCGCCTATAGACTGCATGATGTTCTGTACGTCATAACCCTGTCCCGGAAGGTTGTCATTGCCCGTCTTGGCATAGTTGAGTGCAACGTCGACCTTCAGTTTCGGGGTGAGGTTCATCACTGTCGAGAGGTTGATCTGGTTCCTTTTCTGATCAGTATTCGGAATGGTACCTTTCTCAAGCACATTGGTGTAAGTCATGCGGGCGGTCATGTTATCGGTACCGCCTTCCATTGACACACTTGATGTTGAGGTGATACCTGTCTGGAAAAAGTCCCTGACGTTATTCGGATGCGAAACCCATGGTGCAGCATTTGCAAGGTTCTGTGCCAGCGTGAGTGACGGATCAGCAGGAGCAAAGAACTGATTAAGGTTAAGTCCTGCATCAAGCCTCGGGCCCCATGATTCGTCAGTACCGTCGCCGCGTCCGCCTCCCATTCCGTTCACATACCTGAATGAATATGCGTGAGCATAATCCTGGTATGTCATTCCGTAGTACGGTGAACCCACGGTATTACTGCGAATATTAAAGATGTACTCCTCTCCGTTCACACCCTGGCCATATTCATTCTGATATGCGGGTAACCATGCGATGTTGTCAAAAGAGGTGCTGTTCGAAAGACTTACCTTGATCTGACCGGCTTTGCCCCTCTTTGTAGTAACAAGGACAACACCGTTACGAGCACGGCTGCCGTAAAGAGCAGCAGCGTTTGCACCCTTAAGAATTGAAATCGACTCGATAATCTCCGGGTCAATATCAGATGCGTTGTTACCGAAGTCAACACCTGACCACTGAGTTGCACCGCTCGAGGAGTTAGATATAGGAGTACCGTCAACCACCCAGAGAGGCTGGTTGTCACCGAATGACTTAATACCCCTGATCAGAATCTGAGCTGAAGATCCTACTGCACCCGAAGCCCTCGTGATCTGAACACCGGCAGCCTTTCCCTGAAGGGCATTCACGATGTTTGTCTCTTCGGCATTGGCCAGTTCGGAACCCGACACTTCCTGCACTGCGTACCCGAGGGCTTTCTTCTCCCTGGTAATACCCAGTGCCGTTACAACTACTTCATCAAGACCGAGCATGTCAGTCTGCATTACCACATCAATAGTGGTACGGCCACTGATGTTCTCAGTGACGGTTTTCATCCCCACAAATGTGAAGGTCAGTGAGGTTGCACTCGCAGGTGCTGAAATCGAATACCGGCCGGCAGCATCAGTCAGCATACCAAGCGTGGTACCTTTGACCGTTACAGAGACGCTGGGAATGGGCAAGCCATCATCAGCTGACGTAACAGTACCAGTAATCGTCACCGTCTGAGCCATAAGGGTTGTGAAGCCCGTAAGCACAAACAGTGAGAGCAACAGTTTTAGTCTGTTCATAGATCAGAGTTTAAGTTAGACAATCAGGTTTCTATTTACCTACCCTTGTTTGACATAGCCTTCTTCCCAATCAGAATTTATGCCTTACAAGAGAACCTTAAAAGTAGACATAATTTCTTTTAATGATTATGATTTAACATTTTTTTCAAACGCAGGCACTCAAAAAATCATGATTTCAAGAATAATGACTGCGCTTTTAAGCGGAAAATCCTGCAACGAATCATGCGTTTTAAAAGCGGAATGGCTCAGAAACCAATCATGGATTTTCCTACCTTTATTAACTTAACAATACATATAGTATAAATGAAAGCAGCAATAGTACTTGCCGGTTGCGGAGTCAGGGACGGCGCCGAGATACACGAAGCCGTGATGACAATGTACGCTGTCGACAAAAACGGAGGCACATATCACATCTTCGCCCCAAATGTGGCACAACATCATGTTATCAACCACATCACCGGCGAGGAGATGAAGGAGTCACGGAACGTGCTCACTGAAGCCGCCCGCATTGCCAGGGGGAAGATAAGTCCCCTCACAGACTACAGATCAGAAGATTATGATGCTCTCATTTTTCCCGGAGGTTTCGGTGTGGCAAAAAACCTTTGCACTTACGCCTTCGACGGCCCTGACTGCCATGTTGACAGGGTGGTGGAGAAAGCTATCCGCTCGACTCACAGCGCAGGCAAACCAATAGGGGCACTGTGCATCTCTCCCGTGCTCATCGCGAGGGTGTTGGGTGATGTGACAGTTACAATAGGCAATGACCGGCAAACCGCTGCTGATATTGGCAAACTGGGCGGAAAACATGAAAACCGGCAACATGGCGAGGTAACCATTGACAGGAAAAATCTCATCGTTACGGCACCATGCTATATGCTTAACGCTTCTGTCACAGAAATTGCCCTCGATGCGGAAGCACTGGTGAAGGCACTGATTGAACTGACCGGAAAAATTTCCTTATAACCTCCCGGCCTCTATTTCTTTGACCACCTGCTCTATGAGATAGTCATCACCAGAGGCGTCATAGTCTGACTTAAGGTTGGCACCGAAAATGCGCGCCACCCCCTGCCAGAAGGTGGCGGAGAACTTTCCACGATACTGCCTGATCAGTTCATACGAGGTATTCTGCGTCTCCCTGTCAATGAGCTTGATCAGTATCTTTCCCTGGGTGAAGGTCAGCTTTCTCATGTCTCCCTCGTACTGCGCCAGGAGATCCTTTTCATATGACTGAAGGAAATCACGCTTCGCCCGTTCACCGGGAAGGGTCTCGAGAAGCCTGTTTATGCGGCCGAACTCATCCCTTACAATAAGAGCATACGGATATACGCGACGTACATTATAAACAAGACGGGCATGCCTTCGGTAATCAAACCTCACTCCCTTTGGCATCCTGCCATAGACCGTAATCTCCTTAAGCTCGACTAACGGATAGGTCTGCCCGTCAAACGTTGCCGTCTTAAGTACATGCACCGGAGTCATGACAGTGTCAGCAGCAACAGTATCCTGCTTCTGCCCGTTAACCCCCGCATGAAGAAATACCAGGAGCAGTATGATTGCCACTCTTTTCATAGTTGCATGCAAATTTAACCAATTGTCATGCCAAAAGTTTCATCTGAAAGCAAAAGTGAGTATTGTCATGACGTATAATCAGCTATACGTTATCTTTGAAGACTCATGAAACAGATACCGGATATTGATCAACTTGAGGATCCTTCGTTATATGAGAAGGTATTGACCATACGGTACGATATGATCGGCTCATTTGTACTCGGGGAGATGACCAGGTACACCAGGCCGATGCTTCGAATCTGGTTCACAATTGCCGCAACAATATTCCTGTCAGTCTGGTTCTGGCCGGGAGTCATATACAATCCGGAGGAGCCGCGGGTTATTGCAGGCCTGGCAACCGGACTTGTTTTGATACCACTCTTACTGGTGCCGGTTCATGAGGGTTCACACCTTATCCCATTCCTGCTTGCAGGTGCCCGCGACATAAGATTCGGGGCAGACATCCGCCAGGGAATCATTTACGTGACTGCACACAGATTCGTGGCAGACAAAAGAACCTTTTCAATTGTCGCATCCGCTCCATTCATCCTCATTACTTTCGCCATCCTTGCAGCCGTCATCCTTACTCCCCCCTGGTGGAAATGGGTGCTCTCGATGACCCTGATGGTGCATACGACAATGTGCGCCGGCGATGCAGCCCTGACAGGCTTCATGAGCAGATTCGGAAAAAGGAAAGTCTTTACATGGGATGATGCAGACATGAAAGAGGCATATATCTACGCTTCAAAAGATAAAATTGAATAGCCTTATGACTTTACAACCTTAATACTTATTTGATAAATTTAATCCGCAAAACAAACCTGATGAGCAGTTTTACACAATCCCTGAAAAAATTCCCCCGCCTTTTCTGGATATCAAACGTCATAGAGCTGTTCGAGAGATGGGGCTGGTATGCCTTCTATAACGGGTTTATTGCCCTCTACCTCACCACACCCAAAGAGGACGGAGCCCTGGGATTCTCAAACGTCGAAAAGGGAACAATAATGGGTACCGCCTCCATGATTCTGTATTTCCTTCCTGTAATCACAGGAGCCATTGCTGACAGGGTCGGTTATAAAAAGGTACTGATAACTTCATTCATCACATATGTCATCTCATTTTTCATGCTGAGCCGCTTCGAAACATTCGGTTCAATCTTTGCAGCATTCATTCTCCTGGCTGTAGCAGGAGCCCTCTTCAAACCACTTATCTCCGGAACCGTGGCCCGTGTCACCGACAGGGAAACTGCTTCACTCGGATTCGGTATATTCTACATGGTGGTGAACATCGGCGGATTCATCGGCCCGTTCGTTGCCAGCCTGCTATACAAGAACAACTGGAACTCAGTGTTCTATATGTCCATAGCAGCCATGACCCTCAACCTCCTCATCACCCTGTTCTTCTACAAGGAACCTGCTGTGACAGGGAGCGGAAACAGCTTCATCAAAAATATTGGCATAGCATTCAAAAATATCGGTGTAACCCTGACGGACTGGCGTTTTCTGCTTTTCCTTCTTATAATCGGAGTCTTCTGGACAGCATATAACCAGCTGTACTACTCATTCCCCGTCTTCCTTGAGTCATGGGTGAACCTCGATGGAATGTCTGCCTCACTGGGGCTTAAACCCGGAACCATAACAACTGTTACTATCTCGAGCCTCGCATCGTTCTTCATCATTTTGTTCCAGCTTATCGTCTCATCGATAACAGCCAGGGTCAGGCCACTGAACAGCATCATGACCGGGATCTTTATACTTGCTTTCGGGCTGGGGATGATGTTTGCAAACCTGAATCCGTGGATAATAGTCCTCGGCGTTCTGATTTTCGGTCTCGGGGAGATGGCTTCATCACCCAAGGTGCAGGAATACCTCGGCGGAATTGCTCCGCCTGACAGGAAGGCTCTTTATATGGGAACAGCCTTCCTGCCGATAGCCCTTGGCCACCTGGGTGCCGGATGGGTTTCCGGCAGACCTTACGAGGTCAGGGCTGACAAACTGTTCCTTCTGAAAAAAGCCGTGGAGGAAAAGGGATTTGATATCCCGGAAATTTCAGGAAGCTTCACCCAGACCGACTACTTCAACAGGGCACAGGAGCTCTTCGGCATGGACTCTCACCAACTGACACGTTATCTGTGGGATACATACAATCCATCACGTGTCTGGATTCTGTTTACCGCCATCGCAATTGCCGCCAGCCTCCTCCTCTACCTCTATGACCGCCTCATCCTGAAAGGCAGGGATGCGGCAGGGAATAATTCAAGGCAGTAGGCAATAGGCAATAGTGAAAATCTTCGAAAATTGAAAATCGAAAATATATGAAACTCAGACTCCTTCTTATCTCAGTACTCCTGCTGGCCATTGTGTCACTGCAGGCCCAGAGGCGTATCCTCAGCGTTCCTGAACTTCCGGGATACATCACCCTGAAATGCGACTTCCATATGCATACCGTCTTTTCTGACGGGAACATCTGGCCAACCCACCGCGTAGGCGAGGCATGGCGTGACGGCCTCGACGCCATTTCAATCACAGATCATATTGAATACCAGCCGCATAAACAGTACGTACCCATTGACCACAGTGCAGCCTGGAAGATAGCTTCCGCAACCGCGGCTGACTATAATATCATCCTCGTAAAGGGTTCGGAGATAACACGGAAAATGCCTCCCGGACACCTCAACGCATTGTTTATTACTGAACCGGACTCGCTTGTAAAGGATGACTTTATGAAGGTTGTCGAGGCAGCTGTGGCACAGGGTGCATTCATCCAGTGGAACCACCCGGGATGGAAGAGCCAGCAACCTGACGGCATACCAAGGATGTATGACGTACACATGGAACTGATTGCAAAAGGCTGGCTGCACGGTATCGAGTATTATAACGACGTCGAGTACTACCCGCTTGTGATGGATATGTGCCGTGACAACAAGCTTGCCGTGATGGGAAACAGCGACATCCATGGCGTGATAAGCGAAGAATTCGCGGCTCCGGAATACTCTCACAGGCCCATGACACTTGTGTTTGCGAAAGAGCGCACAAGTGAATCGCTGAAGGAAGCGATGTTCGCACGCCGGACTGCAGTATGGTACGGTGACAACCTCGCAGCACCTGAAGAAATAGCTGCTCAGCTGTTCAGATCGGTGATAACTGCAGGAGTACCATTTAAGGATGACGGCACCAGAATATGGTTCGAACTCTGCAACTCTTCAGATATACCCATGAAACTCTCAGGTGGTCCGGAGGGAGCGCCGGCAACGCTTAACGTGCCCGCACACGGAATGGTGGTGGTCAGGGCCGACAGAAAGTATCTCTCCCAGCCTGTGACCTACAATGTTGACAATATCGTCACCGGCAGCAACAGCGTGCTTAAGGCGGAGATTTTACCGGCAAAGAAGTAATTGTCAGTTGTCTCAGGCCGGCGCCGGTACCGGTCCGGACCCGACTCCCCGGCAACATCATTCTGACCGGGAATCCGGCTGTATTGACAGAACTGCTACTTCAGCGGCACCATTCTGAAGGAATAACTGTATTCACGGGCAGTGAGGCAGTACTCAGGGTGGGTACGCGCACCCCACGAATCATCGCCTCCCACGCCCATCTGGCCGTAATCAATATTTACCCTGACAAGGTCACGCGGGATCACATCGCTGATATGCGTGTTGACAAGTTTTGCATCAGGCCTGTAGCCGGCAAGACTGCCCTGCGACTCAAAATCCTCATGCAGGTAATTCATCGCAGCAAAGGAAAACACCGGTTCACCCTCGAACCGGATTCCCTTCCCGTTGCCGTCGGTAACATTCAGCCACCGCGTGTCGGTTTTGTATCCGTTTTCCTGTGGCCTTACGTAAGGCACATACTGGTCGGCCACGGAGCTTTCATAAACACCGGCAAAGGCCGAAGTCTTACGGTCAATATAGTTTTCATGCGGTCCACGGCCGAACCATGACAGGTCAACGAACCTTCCCGGAAGGATCATCTGCATGCCCACCCGTGGAATCTCCTCGAGGCTCATATCAGTCTTTGTAAAGCCGAATGATACCTCAACCGAACCTCCTGAATGAACAGTGTACCCGGTAACCAGTTCAGCAATCTTTTTTCCGCCGTCACCGGGGATGTCGAACATGAACTGCACTCCTGCAGTGCCCATTCCTGGCTGGCTTATCCGGGCTGATTTCAGGACTGCCCTGCTTCCTGCCTCCCGCCACGGAGCGTTTCTTCTCTCCATACCGTTGCCGTAGTCATTGTCAGTGGGAGCTCTCCAGAAGTCAGGACGCGGACCTGACGTGATCAGCTCCTGGCCGGCAGACCTGTAAGATTTCATCATCCCTGATGCCATGTCAAAAACTACCTCGAAATCCTCCCCGGCAAATGTCAGGGCAGATCCTTCGGTGCGCGTATCGATGAGCGCCAGGGTCTCATCAGGAGATCCACCTGATGTCCCGGAAGCACCGGAAGCCGCCTCCTGAGCATTGAACGGCAGAACCATCTGTTCAGAGGCGTACATGTGATCCTGTGGAACTATTCCCCACTCGTCGGATCGTGAGACATGAAGGTTCAGATGGTACTCGGTACCCGGTGCCGGCACAATCTCACCGAAGGGAACCTCCACAGTGACAGAATCACCCGGCTCCAGGCTGGTCTGGTTAAGATTGCCGGAGCGGAAAAGGATTCCGTTGGCAAGCACCTCCCAGTTGATTGTAAAGAACGAGAGATTCGTGAAGTCATACTTGTTTGTAATGGTTATCAGCCCCCTGGCAAGGTCAGCCGGTTTGAATCCCACATACTGGTAAACCTTCCTGACCTCGGTGAGCGCAGGGTGTGGCGTGCGGTCAGGTCCGACCAGCCCGTTACAGCAGAAATTGCCGTCGCTGGGTGCTCCCACCTCTCCATAATCGCCGCCGTAAGCGAAATACTCCTCGCCCTCCTCGCTGGTCTCCAGCATCCCCTGGTCAACCCAGTCCCAGATAAACCCGCCCTGCAAAATTCCATACTTCTCGATCACATCCCAGTAATCCTGGAGGTTGCCGGTGCTGTTACCCATTGAGTGGGCATACTCGCACATTATATAAGGTCGGTCGAAGCCGGGTTTGCCCTCATTGAGTGCATATGCTTCCACCTCTTCGGGTGACGGGTACATCGGGCACCAGATATCAGTATGCCTCTCAGTGGTACGGGTTGATTTCTCCGCCCTTTCATACTGAACCGGCCTGCTTTCATCCCTGGCCTTGATCCACTTGTAAGTCTCAACAAAATTCTGACCGTCACCGGCTTCATTGCCCAATGACCAAATAATTACAGAAGGATGATTCTTGTCTCGCTCAACCATCCTGACAGTCCGGAACATATGCTGCCCGAGCCACTCCGGCCTGTGCGCAAGGGTAACATCAGGGTGATAACCTATGCCGTGTGATTCTATATTTGCTTCGCCAATGAGGTACAGTCCGTACTGGTCGCACAGTTCGTAGAACCTCTCCGGCTGAGGATAGTGTGAGGTGCGCACAGCATTGATGTTATTCATCTTCATGAGCCTGATATCCTTCAGCATCAGAGCCTCATCTATCGTGTGCCCGGTCACCGGGTCATGTTCGTGCATATTCGTACCCTTGAGATGTATCGCCTTTCCGTTAACAAGGAAACGTCCATCCTTCACCTCGGAAGTGCGGAAACCTGTTTTTGAAGATATGCTCTCCAGTACCCTGCCGCGGTTGTCAGCAAGGGTAATGACAAGGGTGTACAGATATGGAGACTCAGCGGACCACGGATTCACGCCGGGGATTTCGGCGCTAAGCTCCACAACAGCCAGGCTGTCAAATGCCTGTACATCCCTGGTCTCAGCGAATATTTTCGTCTCTCCGTCGTACAATCCTGCCTCGAGCCGCGTCTCCACAGGCCGCCTGCCGGTACCAGCCAGCTCAACTCTCAGGTTCAGCAGACCGTCATTGTAATCATTCACCAGGGTCGGTATTGCAAAATAGTCGCGGATATATGTCTTCGGCCTGGCATGAAGCCAGACTGAGCGCTGAATGCCGCTTAACCTGAAAAAGTCCTGGCATTCAAGGTAACTGCCGTCACAATACCGGTATACTTCTACCGCAATATTGTTCTTTCCTTTTCTTAGGAATGAGGTGATATTGAATTCAGATGTAGTTTTGGAATCCTCGCTGTAACCTACCTTCTCACCATTGATCCAGACATTGAAGGCTGAACTGACCCCGTCAAAATTGAGAAACACCTCTTTCTCCTTCCAGCCCGAAGGTATTGTGAATGTTCGTTTATATGAGCCCACAGGGTTGTCAGAATGATCAATAAAGGGCGGATTGACCGGGAAGGTATAGCCTGAGTTGACATAATAGGCTGTTCCGTAACCTTCACGCTCCCATGTTGAAGGTACCGCTATCTCACCCCACTGGCGTGTATCATAGTCATCCCTGAAGAACCAGTAGGGACGTTCTGCAGGCGAGGGGGAGTAGTTGAATTTCCACTTCCCGTCAAGCGGCAGCACATTGACCGATTCGCGCCACTTCGCCTTTAGTGCGGAAGAGTTGTCAGGGTGGCTCACCATGGAGGCATGCGGCAGGACGGTATTAACTGTGTTTACTGAAAGGTCTTCCCATTCCGGCAATTCCTTTTCGGTCCATTCCGCATTGCTGTAATCATGGTATTTCTGGCAAGAGCTCAGGAGCACCGTGGCCAAAATCATGAGAAGGAGTGAATTTCGCATGGCTGATTTCTTAAGGTCCTGATCAAAAATAAGAAAAAATCAGAATCATATCAGCAAATCTTCCGGTCTGTTGATGTTTGTCAGGGCTTTACGTGTCTCGCGGGACAGGGGCAGGTCAAAATAGCGGGTTTCAACAAGTTTGTAGAAATCGATAATTGCATTACTGCCTCCTCCTTCGATGTGACTGACGAGGAGCGGATGAATCTTCCGGCTGTAAAGGGAATGCAGCGGTTCGGCGAGGCCGCCTGACCGGGCGACCAGAATATCCGGGCAGTCTTTGAGGAACTCGATGGCTTGTGCCGATATCAGTTCTTCCGACAGCCAGGGCATGTCACCTCCGAAGACGAACAGGGCAGGCGAACTTATAACCCCGAGCGCAGCCTCAATTCCGGCCAGCGGCCCTATACCACTGTAATTGTCATGTACCAGTTTTACATATTCAGGAGGCGGGTCACCCGGAGGCCATCCGGCAACAATGATCTCGCTGAACAGAGGTTCCAGGAGACTGATGGTTCTCGAAATAACAGTAACACCGCCTACAGGTATCAGCGCCTTGTTTCTTCCGCTGAAGCGGGAAGCCCGTCCGCCTGCAAGAATGGCTGCTGATATTTCCGGAAATGCCTTGATCAGAATAATCCGCTAATATGTCCCCTGTCGTCTATATCTATTTTCTCAGCCGAGGGTATTGAAGGCAGCCCCGGCATACGCATAATGGATCCGGCTATTGGAACGATGAATCCGGCTCCGGATGAGAGTTCCACCTTGCGGATACGGATTGTGAAGTCCCTCGGCCTGTTGCGCCTGGCCTGGTCATCGGAAAGCGATTTCTGGGTTTTGGCGATGCACACCGCAAGGTTGCCGAGACCCAGATCGGAGATCTTCTTGAGCTGGTCCTTCGCTTCCAGGGTGTATTCGACATTTCTTGCACCGTACATGAGGGTGGTTATTGTTTCTATCTTCTTTTCCAGCGGCCATGCAAGATCATAGAGCGGGGTGAAGCAGTCGGTACATGCCTCAGTTGCTTCTATTACTGCACCTGCAAGCTCAACGGCTCCCTTTCCTCCGTCAGCCCAGGCTGTATTGACGGCTACCCTGACGTTGTGCTCCTCACAGTATTTCTTCAGCAGTTCGATCTCAGCACCGGTATCGGAACTGAAACGGTTCACTGCCACAACTGGTCTGAAACCGTAATAATGCATATTTTCAATGTGCTTGTCCAGGTTCTCAAAGCCTTTCTGAAGGGCTTCGAGGTTTTCAGCTCCAAGTTCCGAAAGCTTAACCCCTCCGTGATACTTGAGAGCCCTGATTGTTGCAACTATAACAACCGCGTTGGTTTTCAGCCCTCCTATCTGCGATTTGATGTTGAAGAATTTTTCGGCGCCAAGCTCACTGGCAAAACCGGCCTCGGTCACAACATAGTCACTTAGCGAAAGCCCCATCTTCGTTGCAAGTATTGAGTTCGTGCCCTGTGCTATGTTGGCAAAGGGACCGCCGTGGATAATTGCAGGCGTGCCCTCGAGTGTCTGGACCAGGTTCGGCTTCAATGCATCCTTGAGGAGTGCCGCCATGGCACCCTGGGCTCGCAGGTCACGCGCAAACACCGGTTTGCCCGAATATGTGTAACCGATGAAAATATTGCCAAGACGCTCCTTAAGATCACCTATGCTGGTTGCAAGGCACAGGATGGCCATCACCTCAGATGCTGCCGTTATATCAAAACCTGTCTCCCTGGGAACACCCTGTGCCGTTCCGCCAAGACCAATCACAATATCACGGAGTGCACGGTCATTCATATCCATCACCCTCTTCCATGAAATTGTCCGTGGATCAATCCCCAGGTTCCCCTCGGCAGACTGTATGTTGTTGTCAATCATTGCAGCCAGAAGGTTGTGAGCCTTCTCCACGGCTGAAAGATCACCAGTAAAATGAAGGTTTATATCCTCCATGGGTATCACCTGTGAGTACCCGCCGCCGGCAGCCCCGCCCTTGATCCCGAAAACAGGCCCGAGAGAGGGCTCCCTAAGCACAACTGTGGCTCTCTTACCCAACTGGTTGAGACCCTGAGCCAGTCCTATCGAGGTCGTGGTCTTGCCTTCGCCGGCAGGTGTCGGAGTGATGGCCGTGACAAGTATGAGCTTTGCACGCGAAGCCTTCTTTTCATCAATAAGTGATAGCGGAAGCTTGGCCTTGTACCTGCCGTAAAGCTCCAACTCATCCTCTTTAAGTCCAAGCTTCTGAGCAACCTCGGCTACAGGCCTTATTGAGGCGCTCTGAGCGATCTCGATGTCTGTTTTCATAGGGGAAAAATTGTTTGGGATAAAATTAAGTTTTAATTCTTTGTCAGAAGAACAATTTTGTGTTGTGAAAGTTTAGTTCAACAAAGAGCGAATTATAATATTTCAGTGAACCCGCTTTCTCCTGCCATCCTGATCCTCCACCCCTGAGGGTATCCATTATTGACCCTGTTACCCAGGTTCTTCACAAAGCCCAGCGGCACATCACGGTATGTCAGCAATACCCTGCCCAGAGGCATTCCGGAGCCGCTAAGTGAATCCAGTCTCAGGTAACTGAGGGCTTCTGTGACAGACAGTGAATGTCTCTGCCAGGCTTCAGGCCTCTGCCTGACTGACATCGCCAGGTCATGAGCAGGCACCAGGTCATCATTCTTAAGTTCTCCGATCAATGTTCCCGCCTTTATGACCGGCAGTCTCGCCTCTATGAAACCGTAAAGCCCTGCTTCTGCCGCAAGGGCAATGATTCTGTTCTCAACCATAACCACCCTGCCACGGTCAAATGATGCAAGTGATAAACTTCTCTCAAAAGCCTCGGGCGAAGATTTAATTTTACTTTTCCTGACATCAGGTGCCCGATCCTCCTGAACCGGCCCGGCAGGCTTGCGAAGGGCGGCTATGAAAAATCCTTCTCCCCTGATCCTGCCGGGATGAAAACCGTAACCCTCAATTCCGCCGTACCTCACAGGTACCACCGGACTGCCGGGAGGAAGGCTGACAGTCACAGTCTCGGCGCCGGTATTCTCCCTGATCCACCCGACATTTTCTTCATTCTCTGCAGGATTGAAAGTGCAGGTTGAATAAATGAGCAGGCCCCCGGCCTTAAGCGCAGGCCATACCTCCATTATGATCCTTCGCTGACGTTCACAGCACAGGTTCGTATTCTGCAATGACCATTCCCTGACAGCCGTATCTGAACGGAACATCCCTTCACCCGAACATGGCACATCAGCAACTAGAACGTCAAAGAAACCCGGAAGCATCGCAAAGCAAGAAGGATCAGCATTTGTCACAATTACGTTGCCTGTACCCCATTTGGTGACATTCTCTGAAAGAATTGCAGCACGTGACCTGATGACTTCATTCGCCACAAGCAGCCCGCTGTCTCCGAGAAGGGAAGCCAGATGCGTGCTCTTTCCTCCGGGTGCACCACAAAGATCAAGCACCCTGAGAGATCCCTGACCGGCAGTCAGCTGACGGAACATCTCACCGGTAAACATGCCTGATGACTCCTGCGGGTAATAGACTCCTGCGTGAAACAACGGATCAGACGTAAAAAGGGGCCTGCCACGCAGATAAAACCCGTCAGGCTCCCACTCCACTGTTTCATACCCGCTGACCGGGTGAGGCCATTTCTGCCTGTTGATCCGCACCGAGGCACCAGATGGCCCGCCAAGAGCATCTGCAAGGCTGCGTGCATCAATATAGGACTGCCTCTCTATCCGCTCAAGAAACTCCGGGGGCAACATCATCTTTCTGTTTCCGGGCAAAGATAACCAATGAAATTATTCCGGCCGTTTGATTATCCTCTGACCGGATGAAAAAGAAAGCCGTCCCGAATCACCGGGACGGCGCTTAAAAATAACCCCTAAACCTAAACTGTCTGATGAAACGGTATTTGTCGCAACAAATCCGCGTGTAGACTAAAGTGTAAGAGATACACTAATTAGGCAGCAACAAAATTGATAATGATTTGATGAGACAATGATGACATATCTCATGTTTAGTACATTTAACATTTTTTAGCTGTTCATGAGATAAGCTCTTTCCCGGAGTCTCTCAGCAGTCCGAGTGACCACCTTATGATCACAGCTGAGCTGACAAGGGCAGCTATTGCATCTATATACGGCAGCCCCCAGATCATCGCAGTAACCAGTCCAAGGATGGCTGCCACGCTTGTAATGGCGTCGGCCAGAACGTGGAGGTATGCAGCCCTGATATTGTTGTCGCTCTCTTCATCGTCATGATGCAGCAGGAATGCGCTAAGTATATTCACTGCAAGACCGACAAACGCTATCATAATGGCTTCACGGTATTCAATGACCCGCGGGTTGATGAACCGGCCCACGGCTCCGGCAATTATCATCGCAGCGAAGATCAGGAGTATGAGTCCGCTTGTGTAGCCCGACAGGGTGAGAACCTTGTCTTTGCTTCCGGTGAACGAAGGATTGGCCGAAAGTCTTTCTACAAGGACATAGGCAGCCCAGCTGAGACCGATTGCGAGTACATGAGAGCCCATGTGAATGCCATCGGCAAGAAGCGCCATTGAACCTGTCAGCCATCCGGCGACAACCTCCACCGCCATCGTCACAGCGGTGAGGATGACTACCCAGCCTGTACGCCTTTTATTTTTTTCAATCGCTGTCACAGCCAATAAACGGATAGGTCTCTCCTATTGTTTATGCCCCGGGATGATTTATTTCCATGCCAGCAGGCAGTAACCTGATGAATCCCAGGCTCTCCTGGTATCAGTTTTTCATCACAATTTCTTTTCCGGTAAGCCTGAGTCTCGCAGTCATTACGCGGGCATGACCCTCATCGCCCGGTATCTCAACCCCTGGCTGGCTTCCGCCAATGCTGACTGTAACCCAGCCAGGTTCAATAACTCTTGCATCCTTATTGTTTATAATGGAGAACTGTTCCGGCTTCAGGGTAAACTCAACCTTTCTGCTCTCCCCGGGCCTCAGGGTAATCCGGTCGAAACCTTCAAGCTGTCTGAGCGGTCTCGGAGAAGTGGCTTTCTCGTCAGTCAGATAAAGCTGTACCACTTCGTCACCCGCAATTTTACCGGTGTTGGTGACGGTTACGCTAACCTTTACCTCGGTGCCAGCAACTGCCTTTTCCGGCATCACAAGGTCTGAATAGACAAAGGTTGTATAGCTCAACCCATATCCGAAAGGATAGAGTGGTGTTCCATTGAAATATCTGTATGTGCGGTTGGCCATGTCATAATCTTCAAATGGCGGCAACTGATCAACCGACCTGTAATAAGTGACCGGCAGACGCCCGGCCGGGTTGTAGTCACCGAAGATGACATCGGCTATCGCATTGCCCCCTTCCACACCGGGGTAGCCGGCAAGCAGAACGGCTGCGGCCTTTTCCTGGGCCTGCAGGGAGGAAACCGGACTGCCGTTCATCAGCACAACCACCACAGGCTTGCCTGTAGCCAGAAGCGCGGCCAGCAGTTCTTCCTGTACTGCCGGCAGGCCCAAGGTTGTTCTGTCTCCCCCTTCGAATCCGTCAATGCTGACTTTCATCTCCTCTCCCTCGAGACGGGGCGAGAGGCCGAGTGCAACGACTACGGCGTCAGCCCGGGAGGCTGCCTCAACCGCTTCCCGGATCATTTCACCCCGCGGCATGCACCAGAGAAGTTCCATGTCTGCATCACCCCCATGGTTGCGGTACAAAACCTCAACCCTGTATTTCTTTCCAGCCGTGAAATCCATCGGCACTTCCCTTACGACTGCATGATGGTCATTGTAGAAAGACAGAAGGGTGTCACCTTCGAGGATGACTGTATAACCTGATGAACCCCATGTTCCAAGGTAATACGTTCCCGTCACCGGGGGAACCAGGTCGGCAACCCAGTGAATGCCGAAGTCATTCACTGGCATTAGCGGATGGGGCGAGTCATTGTCCCAATAGAAATCAATCATGTCATCGGTGCGGGTGAAGAGAGGTTCTCCCCTCATATCACGGGATGCGTAGTAAACTCCCTGCACACCCTGCCTTCCGTCAGGAGTACGAAAATATCTTGAAGGGATGGGCGCCAGGTTATGCATCCCGGGAGCGAGGTCGCTGCCTTCAGCATAGAGAACAGCAGCATCAGGCCTGAGCTTTGATTGTATCCCCTCAAGCAGGCTTACCGGATCCTTCGGGATACCGTTGTAGTTGCCCACCAAAACCTCGTGGCTGGCTGCATTGGGCCCGATTACAGCCACAGTGCGGATATCCCTGTTAAGGGGAAGGATCCCGTTGCTGTTCTTAAGGAGAACAATTGATTCCCGGGCCGCCTTCCTGGCGAGTGACCGGTTGTAGTCGGAACAATTTGCCTGATAAGGTATACGGGCATATTCAACTATGCTGTCAGGGTCGAACATGCCCAGCCGGAACCTGGCCAGCATCACCCTTCGTGCCGCGCGGTCAATGTCATCTTCTGTCACAAGCTTTTTCCCGAGTGCCTCCATCAGGTGACTGTAGTCTACCCCGCACTCCAGGTCAGTACCCGCTTTCAGAGCCTGTGCGGCCGCTTCGGCCGGTCCGGAAGCATAACCCTGAAAATTGTAAAAATCTGATATCGCCCAGCAATCTGATACAATGTACCCATCAAAACCCCACTCGTTGCGAAGTATTCCGTAAAGCTCATCACTGGCACAGGCAGGATGCCCGCGGAACTGATTATAAGCTCCCATCACCGAATATACTTTCCCCTCCTGCACCAGGGTGCGAAAAGCCGGCAGATATGTCTCGCGCAGGTCACGTTCGCTGACCACCGCGTTGAACTCATGCCTTATCGGCTCAGGACCCGAATGAACAGCATAATGCTTCGCAGTGGCCACTGTCTTCAGATACTTCGGGTCTGACCCCTGCATCCCCTGCACAAATCTCAACCCGAGCCTTCCGGTAAGATACGGATCCTCGCCATAGGTTTCCTGCCCCCTACCCCACCGTGGGTCACGGAAGATATTTATATTCGGCGACCAGAAGGTAAGTCCGTGATAAATGCCACGGTCACCGCGCCTGACAAACTCATGGTGCTTCGCCCTGGCTTCATCTGATATTGCATTGGCTATATCAAGCATCAGATCTTCATCCCAGCTGTTGGCAATTGTGACAGACTGAGGAAAAACAGTCGCGTGTCCGGCCCTGGCAACACCGTGAAGCGCCTCATTCCACCAGTTGTACTCAGGAATGCCGAGGTGCGGAATTGCAGGCGCAGTATAAAGAAGCTGCGCAGCCTTCTCCTCAGTGGTCATCCGCGAAACAAGATCTTCAACCCGCCTCTCAAACGGCAGGCTGGTGTCAAGATAAGGATATTGCTGTGCGTAGGCTGAGATCACAACTGATACTGTAAACAGGAAAATGGTCGCTCTTTTCATTTTGTTTCCGGGATATTATAACGATAAAGATATTATATAGCAGGTAAATTTCAGCACCGTTTTACCTGCATGATTAATTATAAATTGAAAAATTAGTGTAAATTAGACACTTCAGGGGTGAATTTTTAACCTGAAGAGATGAAAATAAAACGAATAACCTGAAATAAAATGAGAATCATAAGAATTGCACGGCATGTTTCCGTCATAATTATGGCAACTGCAATCATCATCCCTCTGAATACAGATGCACAGCGAAGGGGAGAAAGGCGCGACCGGACGCCGGTACTGGGCCTGGAAAAGGGGACCAGCGAGTTTGAAACAGCAAATTTCAGGCTGGGAGTACTGAATTCAACGCAGACAGTTGCCTTTCTGAAGACAAATGACAGCGAGGCCTTTGACTTCACACCGGGCGACAGGCTGCAGGAACGGTCGTCAAACGGTTTCTACCACCTCGGTGACCTTAATATCGGTCTCAAAAAAGGGGAAGGCGACTGGGAATACTATTCAACCGCCCGGAAGAGAAGCGATATAGATTTGCTTGATCCAGGCAAACCGGGAATCCTGTCAGCTGCTGATCTTAGGAAGACACTGCCTGACTCGATCCCACTGAAAATCATAAGGTACTGGGAAAAGGACGGAGGGAATCTGATAATGCGCTTCACCCTTACCAATACATCGGCAGAGCCTGTTGAAATAGGAGCCCTCGGTATGCCCATGGTCTTCAACAATAACTTCAACGGGAAATCACTTGACCAGGCACATGCCGAGAGTGTTTTCTTCGACCCTTACATCGGGGCGGATGCCGGGTATCTTCAGGTGGCACACCTGCATGGCAAAGGCAAGGCGTTGATAGCCATACCTTTAGGGAAAACCCCCTTCGAGGCATGGCGTCCGCTGACGGATGACCCTCTCCCCTCAGGTTACACCTACGAAGGGTTGCACGAATGGATGGTCCACAGCAAATCATATGCAGAAACTGCCTGGAAGCATGCAGAACAGTGGAATACTCCAACATCGGCGATGCTTAAACCCGGCGAAATGGTAAGTTATGGCGTGAAGTTCATCCTGGCTGAATCACTGCGTGATATCGAGAATACCCTTGTCTCTGCAGAAAGACCGGTTGCCGTCGGCATCCCGGGTTATGTTGTTCCTTCAGATGTCAATGCAAAACTCTTTCTCAGGTACGGAAAGGCTGTCAGGGATCTGAGGGTGGAACCGGCAGGTGCACTTGAGATAAAGGATGCCGGCACAAACAACAAAGGCTGGCGGGTGTATGAGCTCAAGGGCAGAAAATGGGGAAGGGCGCGACTGACAGTCAATTACGAAGACGGCCTCACCCAGACTATAAGCTACAAGGTCATCGAGCCCGAAAGCGAGGTTGTGAAGTCATACGGCCACTTCCTCACCACCGAACAGTGGTTTGACCAGGAGAATGATCCCTTCGGCAGGGCTCCTTCAGTTATCACATACGACTATGAAAAACTTGAGCAGGTGCGTCAGGACCGCCGTGTCTGGGTTGCCGGGCTCAGTGACGAGGCTGGCGCCGGAAGCTGGCTCGGGGCAATCATGAAGCAACTTGTAATGCCTGACCCGGCAGAGGTGAAAAAGATGGAGGACTTTGTCAACCAGACCCTCTGGGGCGGCATACAATACACCGAGGGAGATCTTAAATACGGTGTGAAGAAGAGCCTGTTCTATTACGAACCCCAATCCATGCCCGCAGGGACCTATGATGAGGAAATCAGGTGGGCTCCTGACGGCAACTTCCCATCATGGAACACAAAAGAGACCAACTCAGTGGGAAGGTCTTACAATTACCCGCACGTGGCTGCCGCCCACTGGGTGATGTACAGGCTGGCACGAAACTATAAGGGACTTGTGACACAGCAGGAGTGGCAGTGGTACCTCGAAAATGCCTTCCAGACCTCAATGGCAATGATAAGGTTGGCACCTCACTATGCCCAGTACGGCCAGATGGAAGGAACGGTCTTTATCCTTATCCTGAATGATCTGAAGGCAGAGGGAATGGACAAAATGGCAGCCGACCTGGAAGCAGCAATGAAAGAGCGCGTGGATGTATGGACGAAACTGGCCTATCCGTTCGGCAGTGAGATGCCATGGGATTCCACCGGCCAGGAGGAAGTTTACATGTGGGCGAAGTACTTCGGCCTCGACGATAAGGCACTGGTGACCCTCAACGCCATCCTCGCCTATATGCCAACCGTGCCTCACTGGGCTTACAACGGCAATGCACGCCGCTTCTGGGATTTCCTCTTTGCAGGAAAACTCTCCCGCTTCGAGCGGATGATACACCACTACGGTTCAGCGCTCAACTCGATCCCGGTCCTTCACAGCTACCGCGAAAATCCATCGGATCTATACCTGCTTCGGGTAGGATACGGCGGAGTGTCGGGAGCAATATCCAACATCACCCAGGACGGCTTTGCCCCTGCGGCATTTCACTCCTTCCCTCAGACACTTAAGAACGATGGCATTACAGGCGACTACGGCAGCGGTTTTCTGGGCTACGCCATAAACAGCTCCACATACCTTTTAAACAGCGATGAATTCGGATGGCTCTCGTTCGGCGGAAACAGCAGCGTCAATGGGAAGTGGGTTACAGTTGACCTGACAACCGCCGCCAGGTCAAGGATTTACATTGCTCCTGCAGGCACGTGGCTCACGCTTGATGCAGGTCAATTCAGGACCGTATCTTACAACACGTCCACAGGGGCCATAAAACTGACTTTTGAGAAAGGCGAGGCATGGTCGCCGGAGGCGCTGCTCCGGATCAGCAATCCTTCCCGCGAGGGCAAAGCGGTGACATATGATACCGGAAGCCTGAAATCAAACGGAAGAGGCGC
>ERZ1645192.713-NODE-713-length-27738-cov-9.822201_pt1 | contig 27738 bp, 20 predicted proteins | sample MGYA00575354_ERZ1645192 | MGnify/ENA primary metagenome ERZ1645192 (study PRJEB40844, sample SAMN11349763) | freshwater sediment metagenome | isolation source: river sediment | host: Sediment | place: India: Faizupur Khadar , New Delhi | collected 2017-02-21 ... | reverse complement strand
GTGCGTTCCCATTTCAGGTTGGCATTTGCCATACGGCTGGTATAAAGCTGTGAAACGTATTGTTCAACTCCGCCTTCAATCAGCAGGAACTTGCCGGAGTTCAGATTGGAGAGGGCATCATAGATACCCACGCCGCGGTTCCCGTTGACCCCGTACGACAATCTAAGCTTGAGCTGGTCGATCCAGTCGATATTGAAGAAATCTTCCTCGCTGATTGTCCAGCCTCCTGCCACCGACCAGAAATTGGCTCTCGGGTTGGCCTGTCCGAAAGCTGAATATCCGTCGCGGCGGAACGATCCTGTAAGATTGTACCTTGATTTGTATGTGTAATTAAGTCGTGCCAGGAGAGCATCGCCTGTACTGGTTTCATCGTTGCTGGTGAGTGAGACGTCCTCTGTGGCAGCCTGTATACGGTGGTAGCCGAGCACGTCGGAAGGCTGGAAATTCTGCCTTTCCATATATTCATACCAGTAGTTGTATTTCTCGGCGTTCTGAACGAATGTAGCGTCGAAAGAATGGTCTCCGATAGTCTTGTTCCATTTCAGCATGTTGTTGATCTGCCATTCGAAGATTGTTGTATTTGCCCTTGAGGCTCTTCCTCCCTGCAAGGCCCATTCGAAATGGCCTGATGAGTAGCTGTTGTAATCGCGGTTCCAGTTGAACCTCGGTATGAATTCCGAGGTAAATGAGAAGCCGAGGGGCAGAGTTATCGTTGCAAATATCTTGCTGTTCAGTGTGTTGTATTTGCGATAACGGTCGCGGAACCTCATTTCAAGCCAGAAGTTGGGGGCATTGATATAGCCGGAGGGAGTCAGTTGCAATGTTACACCATCATCCTGGAACATTGATGAATAGGGAGTGTTGAAGAGGCTGGCTCCGGGCGAAATGGGACTTTCATCGCGGAAGGCCATCTGTGCATTCAGTCCTACCTTGAGGAAGTTTGTGACATCGGCATCGAGGTTTATCCTTGAACGGATAGTACTGAATTCCTCGTTGTACCTTATTCCTTCGTTGTCGGTATAACCGAGCGACCAGTAATAGGAAACAGCATCCGAACTTCCGGAAAGGCTCAGGTTATAGTCCTGTGTCAGGCCGTTCTGCCATGTGTATTTTTTGAAATCAGTAAGCTTGCCTGCCTTATAGTTGTTAATCTCGATGGGAGCGAAACCTATCCTTGAAAGCCACACTTCGTCGAGATCCGTTGCAGCAGTAGAGCCGTCATAGGCTTTCCACTGTTCGAGAGTTACACCCGCAGGCAGGTTTTCATAGCTGTTGTAATAACCAGCCCCGATTGTTGTCTGGCGGCGCTCGTTCTGTTCGAAACCGGCTATTCTCCTTGCAATGTGCTGTTCGCCGTTCATCATTTCGAAATGCGCATGCGAGACGAAAGCCATTCCTGTGCTTGTACTTATGTTGATAACCGGCTTGCCTTTAAGTCCTCTTTTGGTAGTAATGAGGATGACGCCGTTGGTTGCCCTGGCCCCATATATGGCTGCCGAGGAAGCATCCTTGAGAATATCGAAGGTTTCAATATCGACAGGGTTTATATCGGCAAGGTCGCCGTAATATAACATTCCATCGACAACAACAAGCGGTGCATTGGCATTTGCCTGATCTGTATCGTCGGCCCTTAGTGAAGTCTCACCTCTGATAAGCATGTCGCTCGAACTGCTAAGGCCCTTGGCGCTCGTACTGAGGTTTACTGCCAGCCCGGGGATGGCTCCCCTGAGCATGGTTGTAACGTTTGAAGTGGCTTCGGTGGCAAGTTCATTGGCATCGATCCTCGAGACAGCGCCGGTCAGGTCTTTCTTCTTTATAGTTCCATAACCGATTACTATTACCTCTTCGAGCATCCCCACGTCGACCTGCATCACGATGCTGAAGCTTGTCTGGGTTCCTATTTCGATCTCCTGGGTTTTCATCCCTATAAACGAAAAGGAGAGTATCCTCACATCGACAGGTATCTGCATCCGGAAGAGACCATCCTTATCGGTCAGCGTACCGATGGTAGTCCCTTTCACCTGCACTGAGACGCCTGCGAGAGGATTTTGATCTTCATCTGTTACCTTTCCGGTAACAAGTTTTTGTGCTGCCAGATTCAAGGTGAATCCGGCAAGCATGATCAGCAGCAGAAGTTTTTTCATGTGTAGATAGTTTTGATTTTAAGGTCACATGTAACCCGCATGCCTCAGATCCATTCAGATGTTGACTGGTAAGCATGCGGGTTTCATAAAATTGAATTAAAGGGTTGAAATAATGAATAATGATCAGATATATCAGGTTAGTTAGCTGATACCAAATTTATGAAAACATTTTGTAAATGCAATCGGTTGCGAATTATTTTCAGGAAAAAGCTGCATAATTATACAAAAATCAAATCAGCCGGCTACTCCTGCTTACGGACAGAAACCCTTGGCGGATTTGCGAAGTAATACCAGGCGCTTTCTGCTTTTTCCCTGTCGAACCGGCCATTGAATACCAGGAATCTGTACCTCAGGTTATAGTTCCTGCCTGGCATCAGATCCCAGTTCATATCTTTTGTGGGGCAGAAGTTTGCGAACATGTCTCCCCGGTTGTACTGGTTCTCGGGCCATATCCTGAGAGGTTCAGGAAAGTTATAGTTTGTTGGGAATGACATCATTACCACACCGGCATAGTCGTCGTCGATCTGGCCCTGGACTATACACCACTTTGCCTTGCTTCCGTCGGCGCTTTTTCTGTCCTTACCTTCGGATGTGAGTACCATACTGTTCATTTTGTCCCATTTCTGCGTGGTCCTCCATCCCAGCCCAGCATACCTGTATTCCAGGATCCTGAAAGGACTTTCGCCGGCACAGTTCATATTAATATTGAAGTCGATGGTAAAACAATCGTTGTTTTTATCAGGCTCATATACGGTGACGCCCTGCAATTCATTCATGGCAACTTTGTCTTTTTCCGTTTTTTTCAGAACCACATGCTCATGGAGCGCTTCAAACCCTGAAAAAACGGGTCCGCTGCTGACTGACACGAAATTGGCGAATCGTACGGTTGCCTGTTTTGAATTTATGTTCCAGAAATCGAGAGTGTCGCCTTCAAATTCAACCATGGTCCAGGGATTCCATATCCCGTAATGATGGTAATGATCAGGAGGCTGGATGCGGGTAAGTTCCTGGCCGTGAGGCGACCACAGGGGATGGATGAATCCGCTTCTCCTGTAGGCAGTATCGACACCGGCAGGGGGATAAACGGTCTTGAAAATATATTGAAGCAGTTTCTGTTCTCCGGATTGGACAAGCAGGGCTCCGTCCCTTACCGTTGCTTTCACGGTAACGGGAAATTCCGACTTTTCAGCCCTGAGTTCATAGCTTATTTTTTCATTTTCCTTATTCCCCGATGTGACCATCCATGTCATCTTTCTCGGGTTACCCGGTTCGATCTGAAAGGGGACAAGCGCCCTTCCTCCGTCTCTTGTCTCATACAGAGCAAGCAGAGTGTCAGAAAGATAGGTGATTTCGTCGAGATTGATGCTCACCGGGATTTTCATGCCTGACGCAGGCCTGGCAAGATTTACTTCGAGTGATGCTATCTTTTGTGCATGACAGCTTAAGCCCGTGAGGATCAGCAAAACCGCGAGAGTAAGTTTTGCCTTCACTGGAAAGGTTATTTCAGAATTCATGGCAGGTTAATGTATTTTAGAATTACGATCGGTCAGGCATTCCGGGTTTCGAAAATAGGAATGTTTTTAAAAAAATGCAACCGATTGCGGGTTTTTTTACAAATATTTTCGCTATGTGTCATTTTATATTAAATTTGTTGATTCATATTTCTCTGATGAAAACCACCCGTGATGTCACAATTTACGATGTGGCAAAAGCTCTAAACATATCGCCTTCAACCGTTAGCAGAGGTTTAAAGGATCATCCTCACATCCATGCCGACACCAGGAAAAGGATAAAGGCGATGGCAAGGGAGATGGGTTACCAGCAGAACAAGTTTGCAAGCAGTCTGAGGAAAAGGAGCACTGAGACCATAGGGGTGGTGGTTCCCAAGCTGAACAGTTATTTCATGGCCACTGTAATAGCAGGCATGGAGGAGATAACCAACCAGAATGGATATGGTCTGATCATAAGTCAGTCGCAGGAGGCAGGCAAGAAGGAAACAGGTTGTGTTTCGACTCTTTTCCACAGCAGGGTGGACGGTTTGCTTGTTTCACTTGCATACGACACTGAGAACATTGATCATTTCAATCAGATACTCAGAAAAAACATTCCCGTAGTATTTTTCGATCGTGTCGCAAACTGCCCCGGGTGTATGGGAATTGTGATAGACAATTTCAGGGCAGGATATGAAGTGACATCGCATCTTATAAGCCAGGGATGCCGGCGGATAATGCATGTGAGCGGAAATCTGCTTCGCAATGTATATTCCGGAAGGTTTGAGGGGTACAGGCAGGCACTTGCCGACAACGGGATAGCCTTTGACAACGAATTGCTTATGGTAAGTGAGCTTTCCAGCCAGGCCGGGTCTGAAGCCGCTCAGGCTGTTCTGAGAATGAAGGACCGTCCCGACGGGATCTTCGCGGCCAACGATACCTCGGCTGTTGCAGTGATTTGCGAGCTTCAGAAATCAGGCATCAGGATTCCCGCTGATATTGCCGTGGCAGGGTTCAATAATGAGCCAGTCAGCAGGGTGATAAAACCGTGTCTTACGACGGTTGATTATCCGGCAAGGGAAATAGGAAGACTTGCAGCTTCCTCGCTTATAAACATCCTGAATAATAAAGGCACATCAAGCCTTAGCACCATTATAGTAAAACATGAATTGATAGTGAGGGAATCGACTCTCAGAAAGAAGCCTCAGGCTTCAAAGAAACATGAAGCAGGGAATCAGTAAGCCCGGAAGGTAAAGCGAAAAGGTTCCGTTGCAGTAGTGGAAATAATGACGTTTGATTAAGTATTTAAAAAAAACAGAAAAAGATATGCTGTTGTTAGGAATTGATCTGGGAAGCTCCTCGGTGAAGGCTTCAATAATGGATGGTGCATCGGGCGAGTGCGTTGCTTCAGCTTTCTATCCGGGGGAGGAGATGAAGATTATTGCAGCCAGGCCGGGCTGGGCCGAGCAGGATACTGAAGACTGGTGGCTGAACCTGAAATCGGCTGTTCATGATTGCGTCAGTCAGCTTGGCTACAGGAAGTCGGGTATCGGAGCCATAGGGATATCTTATCAGATGCACGGACTGGTTGCAGTTGGAAGTGACATGAAGCCTCTCCGGCCGTCAATCATCTGGTGCGACAGCCGGGCAGTAAGCTACGGTCAGGCTGCCTTTGAGAAGCTGGGAAGCGATTTTTGCCTGTCTCATCTTCTTAATTCCCCCGGAAACTTTACCGCGGCCAAGCTTGCCTGGGTAAAGGAAAACGAGCCGGATTTATACGGCAGGATATACCGGATCATGCTCCCGGGCGATTATATGGCAATGAGGATGACAGGTGAAGCATTGACATCTTTTACGGGTCTTTCCGAAGGGATCTTCTGGGATTTCAGCAGAGGAGAGCTGTCGGGGGAGCTTATGGAGTATTTCGGATTCAGCCGGGATATTATACCTGATCAGGTTGAGTCCTTCTCTGTTCAGGGCAGACTGCTTGAAAGCGCTGCCAGAGAACTGGATCTGCCTGCAGGGATACCTGTTTCCTACAGGGCGGGCGACCAGCCTAACAATGCACTCTCACTGAATGTCCTGCAGCCCGGTGAAGTAGCTGCAACAGCCGGCACCTCCGGGGTTATTTACGGGGTGACCGATAAGACGAGGTTTGATCCGCTCTCGAGGGTCAATACCTTTCTTCATGTAAATCACACTGGCAGTAATCCACGGCTTGGAGTCCTTCTTTGCATAAACGGAACAGGTATACTTAATTCGTGGCTGAAAAGGAATACGGGAAGCGGCCTCGATTATAACACGATGAACGGGCTTGCTTCGGAGGCCGGCCCGGGCTCCGACGGCCTGTCTGTTCTTCCTTTCGGCAACGGAGCCGAAAGGATGCTGCAGAACAGGGATGTGGGATGCCGTATCTCCGGACTGAACTTTAACAGGCATTCAAGCGGTCATCTTTTCAGGGCTGCCCAGGAAGGGATAGCATTTTCGTTCAGGTACGGTCTGGATATTATGCAGGAGACCGGAATAGATGCCGGCCAGATCAGAGCAGGAAAGGCGAACATGTTTCTCAGTCCTGTTTTCAGGGAAGCGCTTTCGTGCATCACGGGAGCTGTCATCAATCTCTATAACACGGATGGATCGCTTGGAGCAGCCCGTGGTGCGGGAATAGGCTGCGGATATTACAAATCAGCCGGTGAGGCATTTTCAGGCCTCAGACCGGTGGGAACCACTGAACCTGACCTGGCCCTGACAGGTGCCTACATAAATGCCTATGGAAAATGGGAAGAACTTCTTAAAAGTATTTAATAATTAATCGAAATAATACTGAAAGTTCACTCTTAATAACTTATTTTGTAGGAAACGGATCAAACAATACCTTATTAATATTTACTGATATGATTTACAAAGGCAGAAAAGAGTTCTATCCCGGCATAGGGAAGATAGAGTATGAAGGCAGGAAATCGAAGAATCCTCTTGCTTTCAGATGGTATAATCCCGAACAGGTGGTTTCGGGAAAAACCATGAAGGATCATCTACGTTTTGCCATTGCTTACTGGCATTCATTCTGCGGTGACGGAACCGATCAGTTTGGCAGTACGACGCATTTCTTTCCATGGGACAAACTGAATCCGGATGACAGGATAAGCAGCAGGCTGGATGCGGCATTTGAGTTCATCACAAAGATTGGCGCTCCCTATTACTGTTTTCATGATGTCGATGTTGTGGGGAATGACGGATCTGTTTTTGATATAGAGAAAAGGCTTGAGAAGTTTGTGCCGGTGATGAAGGATCTTCAGGAACAGACCGGGGTGAAATTATTGTGGGGAACTGCAAATCTTTTCGGCAATCCCAGGTATATGAACGGCGCCGCTACCAATCCTGATTTTGCTGTTGTTGCCAATGCGGCAGTTCAGCTAAAGAATGCCATTGATGCCACAATAGCGCTGGGTGGCGAGAACTATGTCTTCTGGGGAGGCAGGGAAGGATACATGAGTCTTCACAACACCGACATGAAGAGGGAACTCGACCATATGGCGATGGTGCTGTCGACAGCCCGGGATTACGGAAGGAAGAAAGGATTCAGGGGTACTTTTCTTATTGAGCCCAAACCGATGGAACCAACCAAGCATCAGTATGATTATGATGCTGCAACAGTTATTGGCTTCCTGAAGAATTACGGACTCGACAAGGATTTCAAGCTGAATATCGAGGTTAACCATGCCACGCTGGCAGGTCATACTTTTGCTCATGATCTCCAGGTGGCGGCATGCGATGATATGATAGGAAGCATTGATGCCAATAAGGGAGATTATCAGAACGGATGGGATACTGACGAGTTCCCTACCAATGTATATGAGATAACTGAAGCCATGCTGGTTATACAGCAGGCCGGAGGGTTCAGGACCGGAGGTATCAATTTTGATGCGCACATCAGGAGAAATTCGACTGATCAGGAGGATCTGTTCATTGCCCACATCAGCGGTATGGATACCTTTGCAAGAGCTCTGATTGCTGCTGAAAGGATTTTAAATGAGAGTGATTACCTTAAGATGAGGAAGCACAGGTACCAGTCGTTCGACAAAGGATCGGGCAAGGATTTTGAAAACGGAAAGCTTAACCTGGAAGACCTGAGGAATCTTGCTCAGAAATCAGGAGAGCCGGAAGTCAGAAGCGGTAAGCAGGAACTTCTTGAGCAGCTGCTTAACATGTATATCGAATAGGAGGACAGCTTCACTTTCCGAAGATCGTTATCTGGAAAAAATGAAATGGCCGGGTTGATGCCCGGCCATTCTTTCAGTATGAAGCGGTTACGGAAAATTCAGGAGGGTTTGCTATTGACTTTTTAACGAGGCAGAGATTTGCCACGTTTATAAGTGAATCCCTGTATTTTTCGGGAAAATCGGGAGGGAGCTTTATTTCGAGTTTTATGGAGCTCGGAAGGTGTGTTTCCCTGTTGTACTCTATATGCTCCAATATCCTTATGTTTTCCGCAGGTATCCGGCGGTTGTCGCAGAATGACTTGACATAAATTCCCGCACAGGTTCCTATCGAAGCCAGGTACAGTTCAAAAGGAGCGGGCGCTGTGTTTCCGCCGCCGTTGTCAAGAGGCTGATCAGTTTTGATAATATGGCCGCCTGAATGGGCAGTTACGACTTTGCCGCCGTCAAAAGTGATTTCAATCATTATTAAACACTTTAGCGTTGTTATTGTTTCAATTATTTCTTAAGGATGGCTTTCAGCACTTTTTCCTTATCGAGTTTTTTCGTGCAGAAGAACCAGTCGTAGCAGGTCATTTCATCCTTGCTTTCCATACGCTGTTTTGCTACACCGCATGAACCGGCGGTAGGAACGATCACATCGTCGCCGGGACGCCAGTCGGCCGGAAGGGCAACCGAAAACTCGTCAGCGGTCTGCAGGCCGATCAGAACCCTGTAGAGTTCGTCAAAGTTTCGTCCAAGGCTGAGAGGATAATATATAATGGTACGGATGATGCCCTTGGGATCGATGAAGAATACAGCTCTGACAGCTTTTGTTGAGCTTTCGCCCGGCTGGAGCATACCGTATTTGTTGGCAACCTGCATTGTGATGTCCTCAATAAGCGGAAAGGTCACTTCTACATTTTTCATTCCCTTATATTGGATTTTCTCCTTGATGGTGCGGAGCCATGCGATATGGCTGTAGAGACCGTCGACAGAAAGACCTACAAGTTTGCAGTTAGCCTCATTGAACTGCTTTTCCATGCTGGCAAAAGTCATGAATTCCGAAGTGCAGACAGGAGTGAAGTCGGCCGGATGGCTGAACAGGATAACCCAGCCGCCCTTGTAGTCTGAAGGGAAATTGATCTCGCCCTGGGTGGTAACAGCTTTGAATTCAGGAGCATTGTCTCCTATTCGCGGCATTGCGTAAGTTTTGTTTTCTTCCATAGCAATTTTTGATTAGGTATTAAATAATTGATTTAGTTTAATTTTCAATAGTTATAATAAGTATCGTGGAAACGTAAGGAAATCCCATAAAAGTTACTACACATAATTGGATTGTCAATCAGGAAAGCCGGGTTTATTTTTCGGGGAATAATCAGCACGTTTATCTGTAAAGTTGCCCACGATTTGCAGTTTGATATCCTTGATCCTGAAGTTGGGGATAGGATTATTTTTAAGGTAGTCCTCGATTATTTTATCGAGTTTTTCGTCGAAATAGTCTTCGATACGGTTTGATTCGGCGCAATAGAGGTGGTGGTGTTTTTCGTTTATGAAATCATATCTCATGACATCGTCATCGGTTTTGACTTTTGCCACTATTCCTTTTTCCACGAATACGTCGAGGATTTTGTAAACGGTACTGATCGGTATATGTGGGAAATTCAGCCGTAAGGAGTCAACTATATTATCGGCAGAGGGGTGGTTGTTCAGATTAAAGATCACTTCCAGGACGGCTGTTCTCTGAGGAGTGACTTTAAGTTTGTTGTCGGTCAGTATTTTAATTATTTCTTTATCCGGCATGGTTGAATCAATCTGTTTGTATTTGTTTACTAAAGGTGTCTTTTTTATGTTTGGATCTGTTTTTTGTTGGTGTCTGTTTTGCAAGTGTATTTTAATGCCGTAAAAATCGCTTCAAAGATAATCTTTCGTAAAAACAAAACCAAATCAAAAAACAAAAATATGTAAAAACAAATATTATGCTATAAATTATAATTCATATAAACAAATTATTCTTTAAAGCAAAAAGAATGCAAAAATGAATAAAATGTAAAAGAGAATCAGTCGAAATTAAAAACAGGGACCACCCGAAACCTCTAACCTGTCACCAGGAACCACACTTCGAATTATTTCATTTGTAAGCTTTTAGCCTGCAGTAGTTTTCGTAATCTTCCATGTTGTTGATATTTGGAAACTGAAACGGATCTGTTTGTCGGACATAGCTGGTCCTTACCCGGACTGTGAGTTCCAGGAGCTTAAACCTTCCTTCCTCAAGAAGCCTGGCAGCTTCGTGCAAAACCGTTTTTCTGTAAAGGGCATGAAGGGGCTGGAAGTATTTGTCATTGATCACAGGCATCACTATGTCAAACCCTTCTGATTGCTCCAGCATCTTTTCAATAATCCCATAGCTGATGTCCGGTATATCGCATGCGGTAACGAAGTTCATCTCCGTTCCGGAGGCTGCCAGACAGTTGTGTATTCCCATTAAAGGACCCAGGCCGGGTGTCGTGTCAGGAATTATTCTTTGCCGGAGCTTACCATACTTTTCGGGGTCCCCGCTAATAATGATTTCACTGAAATTAGTCCCAAGCTGGTTAATAACGTGCTGTATCATGGGCACTCCTTTCACCGGAAGCATGCTCTTATCAATTCCTTGCATCCTGGTGCTTCTGCCCCCTGCCAGTACTATTGCTGTGATATTCTCGAATCGCGGTTCCTTCACCGGCTTGTTCTAATAAAGGTTTTGACTGTTCGTTGCTGACAAAGTTATTCATTCTGAGCTGAATTCTTTACTCTGGGAAAACAGCTTCATGTCAAAAAAAAAGAGCAGGACTGCTTCCTGCTCTTGGTCGGCCCGGAGAGGCTCGAACTCTCGACCCCATGATTAAGAGTCACGTGCTCTACCAGCTGAGCTACGGGCCGTATTTCGGGGTACAAAAATAGTGAATTAAAACTTCCGGCCTCATTTCGGTCCGAAATTTTGCATCAATATTTCCGGTGAAACTGTTTTCAGCCGGTTTCAAACCATCTCATAGTCTTTGCAAGGTTGACTTCCTCGTAGCTTTTATGGTTAAACTCGTTCGTGTGACTGTTGTAGCAGTAATCCTTTTCCCATTCACCTGCATTATCTGCGAGCTGTTCAATGGCGTCGGCAATAAAAAGCAACTCATCTTCTGTCATAGTGGGATGAAGCGAAAGCCTTACCCAGCCGGGTTTCATCGACAGGTCGCCGGCTTCTATTCTCTTTGTTATCTCCATCGACAGCTGAAAATCGACATTGAGCAGGAAATGGCCGTAAGTGCCTGCACAGGAACAGCCTCCTCTGACCTGTATTCCGAATCTGTCATTCAGTAGTTTGGTAACGAGGTTATGATGGATCTTGTCGAGATAGAATGAGAATACACCCAGCCTTTCTGTAATGTTATCAGCCAGAATATGCAAACCTCTGATCCTTCCGAGTTTTTCGAAAGCCAGTTCGACAAGGTACTTCTCCCTTTCCTTTATCTTGTTCAAATCCATTTTCTCCTTCAGGGTTACGGCAAGGGCTGCCTTAATCCCCTGCAGAAATCCGGGGGTGCCTCCGTCCTCCTTTACCTCTATGTCGCTTATGTAACTGTATCCGCCCCACCTGTTTGTCCATTTCACTGTTCCGCCTCCAGGTGTATCTGGCGTCTCATTCCTGTACATCTGTCTGTTGAAAATAAGCACTCCTGCACTGCCGGGTCCTCCCAGAAATTTGTGTGGCGAGAAGAATATCCCGTCGAGTTGCTCCATCCTGTCGGGAGGATGCATATTAATTTCAACGTATGGAGCGGAAGCAGCAAAGTCGATAAAGCAGTATCCGTTGTACTCGTGCATTATCCTGGCAAGTTCATGGTAGGGAGGTTCATATCCTGTGACATTCGAGCAAGCTGTGAATGAACCTATCAGCAATGGGCGGTCCTTGTACGGTTTAATCTTCGACCGAAGCATCTCCGGGTCTGTTCTTAATCCGTCGGAAGGCTCAAGAACCACAACTTCTGCAAGTGTTTCAAACCATGAGGTGTGATTGGAATGGTGTTCGGCATGGGTAAGGAAAACCACCGGCCGGTTCTTGTTTGGTATTTCACGGCAGTTGCGGTATTCACCGTGGGTGAAAACGCAATAATTGATAGCCTGCTCGGGCACCTTCAGTCCCAGTATCCTCTGGAGTTTTGCAATTGCCGATGTCATACCGGTGCCGGTGAAGATAAGAACATCATTTGCATCGGCATTTACATGCTTCTTGACGATTTTCTGTGCCATGTGATAGGCATCAGTCATCGCTTTCCCTGTGGCGGATGATTCGGAGTGTGTATTTCCAACCATCTGTCCGATGTCGTTGCTTATCCTCTTCTCGATCGGGCCGTAGAGCCTTCCGCTTGCTATCCAGTCGGCATAAACAAGTTTTTTCTTCCCGTAAGGAGTCTGAATTTCAGTGTCAAGGCCAATGATGTCCTTTCTGAACCGGTCAAAGTGCTTTTCAAGATCCTGCATCCTACTTTTATTTTGTGCCTCTGCGACGACTCAAAATTATTAATATTTGTTGCTAAATTGCATGAACTTAATCATAACCCTGACTCATATAATTAATATCATGCAAGAGACATATAAAAAGCTTCTGACAATCTGCCTCCTTATTGTTACAGTCCTGACCTCAGTCCGCGGTCAGAAGCAAAAGCCGTTGCCGTCCGATGCGATTACTGACAGGATGGTCACCTATGCTCCTTCATCAGTGAAGATTGAAGGATATCTTGGAGAAAAAATGGATCTTGTGATCCGGAAAAGAATAATGGCTCAGGATGCCGGTCACCTTATAGAGCCATTCCGCCACAAGGAAGAGACAAGGTTGTGGCAGTCGGAGTTCTGGGGCAAGTGGATACAGTCGGCCATTGCAGCATACCGGTATAACCATGATCCGGAACTGTTGAAAATAATAGAAGGAGCTGTTGCCGGCCTCCTTGAAACACAGATGCCTGACGGCTATATCGGGAACTACAGCGATGAGGCTGCACTTCAGCACTGGGATATCTGGGGAAGAAAGTATACCCTGCTGGGACTGCTGGCTTATTATGATCTTACTTCGGATAAGGACGTTCTGCGGGCGGCAGCAAGGCTGGCCGATCATCTTCTGACCCAGGTCGGCCCCGGCAAGGCAGACATAGTGAAAACCGGCAATTACAGGGGAATGCCGAGCAGTTCAATTCTTGAACCGGTGGTTTATCTGTACAGGAGAACCGGAGATATCAAGTATCTGGAGTTTGCAAAATATATTGCGGCACAGTGGGAAACTCCTGACGGGCCGAAGCTCATAAGCAAGGCCCTGGCGGGGGTGCCGGTATCGGACAGGTTTCCTCATCCGTCGTCGTGGTGGTCGTATGAAAACGGGCAGAAAGCCTATGAAATGATGTCATGCTATGAAGGTCTGCTTGAACTCTACAGGGTTACCGGTGAACCGGATTACCTGAAAGCTGTGGAGGCAGCAGTTAAAAACATTATAAGCGCCGAAATAAACATTGCAGGATCGGGAAGCGCTTTTGAATGCTGGTACAGTGGGATAAACCACCAGACAGAACCTGCTTATCACACTATGGAAACCTGTGTAACCATGACCTGGATGAAGCTGTGCTTCAGTCTGCTGAGACTTACGGGGAATCCGGAATATGCTGATCAGATAGAGCTTTCGGCTTACAATGCCCTGATGGCCTCCCTCAGGTATGATGGGAATGAAATAGCAAAATACAGTCCTCTCGGAGGTGTAAGACATGCAGGGGAGGAACAGTGCGGTATGCATATAAACTGCTGTAATGCCAACGGGCCGAGGGCATTTATGATGTTACCCTCATTTTCGGTTACCGGCGCCGCCGGTGAGATCTTTGTCAATCTGTACGGTAAGGGCAGCGCTGAAATTCCGGTTGGTAAGAAGAACAGTCTGACCATTGATCAGGTATCGGACTATCCTGCCTCAGATTCCATAAACTTTGTGATAAGCCCTGAAAAACCGGCAGAATTTGCAGTATGTTTCCGCATTCCTTCATGGAGCAGGAATACAATAATTGAAGTTAATGGCGCCAGAATTTCTGACATTAAGACGGGAAGCTATTCAAGGATTTCAAGAACATGGAACAGGGGAGACCGTGTACTGATCAAAATGGATCTGTCAGCGCGACTGTTGAAGCAGAACGGACATCAGGCCATAATCAGGGGACCGGTTGTTCTGGCGAGGGATTCGAGATTCGGTGACGGATTTATCGGGGAATCGGCTGTGATAAGTGCAAAGGAAGGAATTGTCAGTCTGGAGACTGTCAGCAACAAGCCCGACAATGTCTGGATGGCGTTCAGGGCAGGGCTTGTTCTTGGGACTGATCTTGAAGGAGAATTCCGGCAGCCGCGGCCCGTGAGTTTTTGTGATTTTGCATCTGCTGGAAATACATGGGGTGAGGAATCCAGATACCGGGTGTGGATACCTCAGACTCTCAATGTTATGAATGAGGAATACAAATCATACTGATGTAATTTCCGACTCATATTCAGCCTGGTAAGGCTGGTTTTTATGAAGTTGGCGACAGTGGAATTGGGAAGCTTCGGTTTTTTAGCTAAATTGGCCTGGTATGAAATCACTGAAAGTAGGAGACATGATCCCTGAGTTTTCCCTTCCTGACCAGAACGGGAACATATTTCATATAAGGGATGTTATCGGGAAGAAGCAGCTGGTTATTTTCTTTTATCCGCAGGATGGCAGTCTTTACTGCACAAGGGAGGCCTGCTATTTCAGGGATATCAGTGATGTTTTTGATGAAAATGATGCCCTTGTGATAGGGATAAGCGGGCAATCCGTCGAAAGTCATAAGGAGTTCGCCGAAATGAACAGGCTTAATTATACCCTGCTCAGCGACAAAAATGATGAAGTAAGGAAGCTGTTCGGCGTGCCGCCCGACATGTTCGGGCTGATTGCCGGCCGTGTCACCTATGTTGCTGACAGATCGGGCAGGATTGTATATATCTTCAATTCGCAGACAAAAGTTCAGAAGCATGCTGATGAGGCGCTGAAAATAATACTTCTTCTCAGGAAAAAAGGTATGGCCGCAACAGGATAACCATTTTTATCTTCTGACAATCAAACTTTATTATTTTTTTATTTGGAATTTCCTTTCGTGGTTTCTACTTTTACGCCGCGAAACAAATTTTTGAACCGAAATGGACGACGGCCCTGCGAGTATATTATTTAACTCTCTGATATAGAGGAGCCGGACCAGTCAGCTGGTCACCTCTTTCTATATCTGTAAAAGAAAGGAGGTGACTATGACATCACTTACAACTTTTTATTTAAGCGGAATTACCGGGAAGGAGGTTTTCGGAACCGACGGTGACGTTATTGGTGTGATAAGGGATCTGATGGTGAATGCTGTTCCTTCGGGACAAAGTAATCCCAACCAGCAGATGATCACCGGGATCAGGCTGAAGATCGGAAGGGAGACAAAACTCTATTCCTTCGCTACCTTCAGGGTTGTCAAGGTTCGTGAGAATATCAATGTTACCTGTTACGACCTTATTGAGCTCAGCGCCGATGAGATTGCAGGCGGACTTCTTCTTGTTGAAAACATCCAGGACAAGCAGATAGTTGACCTGAATGGCAGGAAGCTTGTCAGGGTTAACGATGTAAGGCTGGCCACCCTGCCGACGGGTACCTTTGCCGTGGCGGTCGATATAGGCATCGCGGGGCTGCTTAGAAGAATAGGAATTCTGGTCCCGATGCAAAGAGTTCTGTCCCTTTTCAGGATGAAGATCCCTTCCAAGTACATATTATGGGACGATGTACAGGCAATAGATTTCTCCAATCTCAATATTAAGCTTTCAAAGAGTTACGCAAAGCTTCATACCCTTCATCCATCGGATATCGCCGATATACTGGAGGATCTGGGAAAGAAATCGAGCACTTCAGTATTTTCAGCCCTCGATGAGGAAAAGGCTGCCGATGTTCTTGAGGAAATGGAAACCGACACCCAGGTCCACATTATAGAAAGCCTTCCGGTTACGAAAGCAGCCGATGTTCTTGAGAAGATGCCGGCAGATGAGGCGGCCGACATTCTGGATGAGATAGAGGATGAAAAGGCTGAGCAGCTCCTCAAAGAGATGGACAGTGAGGTGTCGCAGGAGGTCAGGGAGCTTCTTGAATACCCCGACAACCTTGCCGGAGGGCTGATGACCACCGATGTTCTTTCATTCAGGTCGGAACTTACCGTCGAGGATGTTATAAGGGAACTCAGGATCAGAAAGCCGGAACCTTCCGAACTGTATTCTCTGTTTGTCACTGAGGAGGATGACAGGCTGGTAGGGGCCTTCAGCCTCAGCGACCTCATTATTGCAGATCCGGATACCGTTCTGAACAAGATCATGAAATCCGAACCGATCTTTCTTTATGATGATCAGAGGATTGATGACATTGCCGAGACAATTTCAAAATACAATCTGCTTGCTGTTCCCGTTGTAGACCGTGAGAACCTTCTTCAGGGGATGGTTGTTGTGGATGACGTCCTGGAGGACCTGATGAGCAAGAGGAGAACGCATAAGAGGTAACTGTAGCGATGTTATTGAAAACAAAAATAGGAAAGAGCGGCTTTTTCAGGAACCTGGCTATTTTTTTCGCCCTGCTGGGCCCGGGTATAATAACGGGAAGTGTTGACAATGATGCCGGGGGCATCACTACCTACTCAGTAGCCGGAGCCATGTACGGATACGGGATGATCTGGACCCTGATACCTTCGCTTATTGTACTGCTTGTTATCCAGGAGATGAATGCCAGGATGGGAATTGTCACAGGCAAGGGTTTGTCGGACCTGATAAGGGAAAACGCAGGAGTGAAGCTTACCTTCTTCATTTTTATAGGGCTTCTGATCTCGAATATCGGTAACACGACAACCGAATTTGCCGGTGTGGCGGGAAGCATGGAGATTTTTGGAGTGAGCAAGTATATCTCGGTTCCGCTGGCAGCCCTGTTTGTATGGATATTGGTTGTGAAGGGTACCTACAAGATAGCAGAGCGTATATTTTTGATTTTCAGCGCTTCTCTTTTGACTTATGTGGTTTCGGCTCTTATGGCCCGACCCGACTGGGGCGAGATAGGATCGGCGGTCGTAAGGCCCGGGATCAGTCTTAATGCACAGAGCCTTACAATGATCCTGGCCCTGGTCGGAACGACAATTGCTCCCTGGATGCAGTTTTACATGCAGGCCACTGTAATTGAAAAGGGGCTCAAGATAAAGGATTACAAATACACAGTGATTGACATAGTTATTGGATGCATTATCACAGTTGTGGTTGCTTTCTTCATTATGGTAGCCTGCGGATCATCTCTTTTTCCAAACGGTATTGTGATATCAGAAGCCAAGGATGCGGCAGTTTCACTCGAGCCTCTTGCGGGCAGGCTGGCTTCTCATGTCTTTGCTTTCGGGCTTTTCGTGGCTTCCGTTTTTTCAGCTACCATCCTGCCTCTGGCAACTGCTTTCTATATCTGCGAAGCCTTCGGTTTTGAAGCAGGCATTGACAAGAATCTTGATGAGGCAAAGGAGTTTTATGTTCTTTATACAGGTATTCTTGTTGTTTCGGCCGGAATAATTCTGATACCCAATGCTCCCCTTATAGGAATATCCATATGGACTCAGGTTCTCAACGGAATATTGCTGCCGGTTGTTCTGGTGAGCATGATCCTTCTGATAAACAACAAAAAGATCATGGGAGATTATACCAACAAGCCTGTTCAGAATATAATAGGATGGGGAGCCGTTGCTGTCCTGGTGGCAATGTCAGGGGCGCTGCTGATCCTTCCTGCCCTGGGCAACTGATCAGTTTTCACTTTGAACTGCGGGCCATGAACCTTCACTTGTGAATTCAGCCGCTGTTATCAGGCCGGGATCGATTACCACATGTTTTATGAGTTTCCTGTTCCATGTATATGTAACATGTATCATCCCGTCGCCGGCCTGTATCACGGCAGGGTATGAAAATTCGGTTTCCCGGGCTTCACTTTCAAGCAGGGCGGCCGCCTTCCAGTTGATTCCGTCTTCGGAGACGGCTACATTCAGCATGTTTCTTCCCGATTGCAGGTGGTTGTAAACCAAAAGCTGCCTTCCATCGGCAAGGGTTACTGCATCGATGCCTGAGTTGGGGTTGGGAAGGTTCAGGGGGCTTAGCCGGCTCCAGGTCATTCCTCTGTCAGCCGACCATGACGACAATATCCGAGACTCTTTGCTGCGGCAGACGATCTGCATCTTCCCGCCCTTATGGAACAAAACCGAGGGTTGTATTGCGGAAATGCTTTTGTCGTTGAGGGGCGGTGTCATTGTCCATGTCATACCGAAGTCAGCAGTCATCTCCATGTGCACTCTCCAGCCGTCGTGTTCGGAACTGGAGGGGCAAAGCAGGATGCCGTTATCAAGCAGAACAGGCTTATTCTTTACAGGTCCCATGAATCCGTCGGGGAGTTTCTTCGGTGAGGACCATGAAATACCATTATCGTCCGACACAATAAGCTCTCCCCACCATTTCGACGGACTTGGTCCGACCTTGAAGAAAAGGAGGAGCTCTCCCTCAGCATGGAACAGAACCGGGTTCCAGCAGGGATAGCGCTTGCCGTCTCTGATCCCGTTGGCAGGCTCTTCCGGTTTCGACCACTTCCCGTTAGTAAATCTGCTGGTCCAGATACCAACATCCTGATTACCTTCATCGCTTCCTCCAAACCATGCTGCGATGAATCCTCCCGGGATCTCTGCAATCGTCGAGGCATGGCAACTTGGAAAATTTACATCTCCCGGCTGGTAAATGAATTCTTTCAGGGTGATGCACCGGTTTCCGCTGAAAGGTTGCTGAGCGGCAAGCATGCCACTGATAATCAATGCACAGGCAATTAAGGATGTCTTCATCTTCTTTTCTTTTTTGTAAGACTGGTCAGCAAAAATCCGGCCAGGAAAATTGTCATGGTTCCGAATACTATTGTAAGGTTTGAGTGGAAAGGACTTCTGAAGGCAGGCATGTTTCCTTCGCTGAATACCAGGGGGGAGAGGCTCATCCAGATAATCAGTATCACTCCGAGGATCACCCCTGTTATTGCTTCGGTTCTTCCTGATCTTTTTACAACGAATCCGAGCAGGAACAGGCCGAGCATGCCGCCGCTGAAGATTGAAGCAAGCGCCCACCATGCATCCAGAACACTTTCTACTCCCACGAGCAGTATGGCAATAAAAATCCCAAGAAGACCTGTTGCCAGCGATGAGATTCTAAGGACATTCATAGAGGCTTTTTCTCCTGCCTGCCTGTTGAAATACTTTTTGTAATAATCTGTTAAGACTATTGTGGCCGTACTGTTGAGGCTTGTGGAAACTGTGCTCATCCCGGCAGAGAAGATAGCGGCTATTAGCAATCCGGTAAGGCCGGGAGGCAGACCTGTTACAATGAAATGGGGAAATATCCTGTCACCTGCTCCCGCAACAGAAAGCTCTGCCGGAAGAAGTCCGGGCTGGGCTGTATAGTAGGCAAAAAGGGCAGTCCCGATGAAAAAGAACACAAGCGATACAGGTATGTACAGGAGAGATCCGAACAGGGCGGATGATCTGGCTTCCCTTACTGAACCGGCGCTCATATATCGCTGTATGTAATTCTGGTCGATACCGTAATTCTGAAGGTTTATGAAAAGGCCGTAGACCAATACAACCCAGAAGGTTGAATCCTTAAGGCTGAGCCCAAAACTTCCAAGACTGAATTTATTGTGTTCTGCAGCTATTTCAAACATACGACCGGCTCCCCCCGGCATCTTTATCAAAAGGAAAATAGCACAAGTCAGGGCTCCCAGGATAAGTATTATCCCCTGGATGGTGTCGGTCCAGATAACTGCCTTGATGCCGCCAAGCATCGAATAGATGATAACTGCTATGCCTGTTATTATTATGACGCTCTTTATTTCCCATCCGAAGAGGGCGTTTACAGGCAGGGCAAGCAGCAGCAGGATTGCCCCGGTCCTCATCAGCTGGGTGAGAATGTAGCAAGCCGAAGCATAAACCCTGGCCCATGCGCCGAAGCGGAGTTCCAGGTAATAGTAGGCAGAAACACTTCCCACGCTTCTGTAAAGCGGCACAAAGAATCTTACTGCAGCCCAGGAGGCGAAAGGAATCGAAAGACTGAAGACAAACGAGTTCCAGTCGGAGGCATATGCTTTTCCGGGAAGAGCAAGGAAACTTATGGAGCTCACAAATGTGGCAAATATCGACATGCCCACAGCCCAGGCCGGTATTTTCCCTGCTCCGGTAGTAAACTGGTCCGATGTCTTGTTTCGGAAAAAGAAAGAAGCACCGAAAATAACATTCCCTGCAATAAGGGAAAAAAAGATTAAAGCGTCAATTAACGTCAGTTTCATTTGAAGACTATGGAAAGTAAGGTCCCAGACGGGCGCTTAAATTTACTATTTTTTATAGATTTGTATTGAACAATTCCCGGGAACAGGCAGGAGAACCGCCGATAGCAAAAGTGGACTTCCAATTACGGAGTCAGCCCGGGATTCAACTGGAAGGTCAGGAATGAAAAAATTCGGATATTTTGATTCGGCTTCATACGAAACTCCGGAAAAGGAGAACAAAACTCTGTTTGACAGGATAATTCACTGCAATCGTCTGTATTTTACCCTGAAATATGCGGTTATTGTATTCAGGACAAGGAAACAGGCTGTTTCGGGTAATTATGATACAAAGGCCTGGGCTGATTCATCATTTTATATCTTCAGGTTCATCGAGAAGGCAGGAGGTGTATTCCGCATAACCGGGATGGAGAATATCTGCCGGGATAAGGGACCGGTTGTTTTTATAGGCAACCACATGAGCACCCTTGAGACAATGATACTGCCGGGGATAATTGCTCCTCATCGCGAGGCTACCTTCGTTGTGAAGGAGAGCCTGGTAAAACATCCTCTCTTCGGCCATGTAATGCGTTCGCGCGATCCGATTGTGGTCGGAAGGACTGACCCGAGAAAGGATTTTGAGATAGTGATGACCAAGGGGCTTGATTTGCTTTCACGGGGAGTATCTGTAATTATCTTTCCTCAGAGCACCCGCAGCGCCGTCTTCAAACCTGAGGAGTTCAACTCACTCGGGGTAAAACTGGCAAAAAAAGCGGGAGTGAATGTTGTGCCCATTGCACTGAAAACGGATTTCTGGGGACAGGGGAAGATAATCAAGGAACTTGGGCCTCTCGACAGCAGCAAAACCATCCACTTCAGGTTCGGTGAGTCATTCCCCGTCAGCGGTTCCGGAAAAGCAGAGAATCAACGGATAATTGACTTCATTGAGGAATCCCTCAGGGAGTGGAAGGAGTGAAGGTCGAGCAGTTGTGCAGTCTTGCGGTCTTGCGGTCGTTTCAGTTATTAACGACCGGCAGAACGGGAAAATACGCTTGATTTTTTAAGTGTAAAAGGTACATTTAATAATATATTTTTTATAAATTTGAAGAATACATATCATTTCTTTACATCAACCTGATCGTTTGTACTGCGCATTTATTTGATATTACTCACTTAAAACTTTGGTTATGGGAATATTAGACTGGATCGTTCTGGGCCTTTTCTGCCTGGGCCTGGTTGCAATAATCGTTTGGGTGACAAGGAAGAAGACAGAGACATCCACCGATTATTTTTTAGCGGGGCGTGATGCTACCTGGCTGGCTATCGGGTCATCCATATTTGCTTCAAACATCGGATCGGAACATCTCGTAGGTCTTGCGGGCGCCGGCGCTTCAAGCGGGATGGCAATGGCACACTGGGAAATGCATGGGTGGATCATATTGATCCTGGCATGGTTCTTTGTTCCTTTTTATGCAAGGAGCGGGGTTTTCACGATGCCCGAATTCCTTGAAAAAAGGTACAACAAGGGAGCCAGAAGCGTTCTGTCGATCATTTCGCTTGTGAGCTACGTGTTCACAAAAGTAGCTGTAACTGTTTACGCAGGCGGTATTGTTTTCAAGCAGGTGTTCGGCATCGAGTCGATGTTCGGCATTGACTTCTTCTGGATCAGCGCCATCGGTCTGGTCGTTCTGACAGGGATCTATACGACTCTGGGAGGTATGAGAGCTGTGCTTGCGACTTCGATACTTCAGACTCCGATACTGCTTGTGGGGTCGATAGTGATACTGATCGTCGGGCTTATCAAGGTTGGCGGATGGTCAGAGGTTATGGAGATATGCCGTGCAGTTCCCGTAAACGAATACGGAGACACGATGACCGAGCTGATGCGATCGGCGCAGGACAAGGATTTTCCCTGGACAGGTGTAATACTCGGATCGGCGATCATCGGTTTCTGGTACTGGTGCACTGACCAGTTCATAGTTCAAAGGGTCCTCTCAGGACGCAATTTGACTCATTCAAGAAGGGGCGCCATCCTCGGAGCAGGCTTCAAGCTCCTTCCTGTTTTCATATTCCTTATTCCCGGTATGATTGCCTATGCACTGAATGCAAAAGGTATGATAAGCCTTCCGGATTCGGATTCGGCCTTTGCCGTTCTGGTCAAGGAACTTCTTCCCCTTGGATTCAAGGGACTGGTTGTGGGCGGCATACTGGCAGCCCTTATGAGTTCCCTTGCTTCTTTATTCAACTCCTCGGCTACCCTGTTCACTGTCGACTTCTATGAGAAATTCAGGCCTCAGGCCACAGAGAAGGAACTGGTAAGAGTGGGCCGTATTGCAACCGTGGTGGTTGTCGTTCTCGGAATACTCTGGATACCGGTTATGAAGGGTTTGGGCAAATTCCTTTATGCCTACCTCCAGGATGTGCAGTCGATGCTTGCTCCGGGAATTGCAGCAGTGTTCCTTCTCGGGATCCTTTCGAAGAAGATTACTCCCAAAGCAGGTCTGTGGGGGCTTCTTATCGGATTTGTCCTTGGCATGACCAGGCTGGGATTCAATATCTTCGGAAAGGGAATGTCGGGAGAAGGCCTCTTTTACTCAATATTCATCGGGATGAACAACTACAACTATGAGGTTATCCTGTTCTTCTTCGTGATAGTGCTTATGCTTATAATAAGTTACTTCACTCCCAAAAAAGATCCGGAATTGATCAAAGGTCTGCATGTCGGGTCGGTAAGCGCCGAGCAGAAAGCGCTTGTAAGGGCCAGTTACAACAACTGGGATCTTTTGTTCTCAGGCCTTATCATTGCAGTCATAATTGCGTTTTACGCTTATTTCTGGTAGGCTGCTGAAGGTTTAATTAACAATAAGTTAAGTATGATATACGATTTTAAGAGTAAAGAGATCTGGTTCGTAACTGGCAGTCAGCACCTTTACGGACCAGATACCCTGCTTCAGGTAGCAGCCGATTCAAAAGCCATCACGGAAGCTCTCGACAATTCACCGCGGATTCCCGTAAGGGTAGTATTCAAGCCTGTCCTTACCACTCCGGAATCAATTTATGAGCTCTGTTCGGATGCCAATCACGACAGAAGCTGCATCGGGCTGATAACCTGGATGCATACTTTTTCACCTGCAAAAATGTGGATCAGGGGATTGTCGGTCCTGAGCAAGCCCTTCCTTCATTTTCATACCCAGCTGAACAGGGACATCCCCTGGGACACAATCGATATGGATTTTATGAATCTCAACCAGTCGGCCCATGGCGACAGGGAATTCGGCTTCATAGGATCGAGGATGCGGCTTAACCGTAAAGTTGTTGTCGGTCACTGGGAGGACCCGGAGGTTATTGAGCGGATAGCAGTATGGACGCGTGTTGCCGCCGCTTTTGACGATGCTGCGAATATGAAGGTAGCGCGCTTCGGGGATAACATGCGCGATGTTGCTGTTACAGAGGGAAACAAGGTAAGCGCCCAGATAAAGATGGGCTATTCTGTATATGGTTATGGTATCGGCGACCTGGTTGCCGCGGTCAGTTCCGTTGATGAAAGCAGGGTAAAAGGCCTTATCGAAGAATATAAGGCTGCATATCATGTCACTAAGGCAGTGGAGGAGTCGGAGACTCTTCGGGATGCAGCCCGTATTGAAGCAGGAATGACAAAATTCCTTGAAGACGGTAATTTCAAGGCATTTACCACCACCTTTGAGGATCTTCACGGCCTGAAGCAGTTACCCGGTCTTGCCGTGCAGAGGCTGATGGAAAAAGGATATGGTTTTGGAGCCGAAGGCGACTGGAAGACTGCTGCCCTGGTCAGGACAATGAAAGTCATGGCTTCGGGATTGCCGGGAGGGACCTCCTTCATGGAGGATTATACCTATCATCTCGATCCGGCAGGGATGAGGATACTTGGAGCTCACATGCTCGAAGTATGCCCGTCAATTTCCTCCGACAAACCTTATCTCGAAGTCCATCCCCTTTCGATAGGCGGAAAAGCCGATCCTGCAAGGCTCGTCTTCAAATCGGCCACCGGAAAAGCTGTTTGTGCTTCACTTGTCGACCTTGGAAACAGGTTCAGGATGATTGTGAGCAAGGTAGAAGTGGTCGAATGTCCCGATATGCCTAACCTGCCGGTAGCCAGCGTGCTCTGGAAGCCCGAGCCCGACCTGAAAACAGGTGCAGGGGCCTGGATACTGGCCGGAGGCGCTCATCACACCGGATTCAGTACGGCAATAAACTCTGAATATATTGAAGATCTGACCGGTATGATGGGAATTGAATTCCTTCTGATAGATGAGAAATGCAATCTTTCTGAATTCAGGAAAGAGATCCGGATGAATGAGGTTTATTACCACATCACAGGCGGAATATTCTGAGCTGAGGAGGATTCTGACATATAAACAAGGCACTTCATCTGAATCGGGAGTATGAAACTTTATTCAGAATACAGGAGGCATCTTAATGCAGTTGACTGTATTATATTCGGCTATGACATTCTGGATAAGGAGATCAAGCTTCTGCTAATAAAGAGAAGCTTCGAACCTGCCATGGGCCTCTGGTCGCTTGCCGGCGGTTTTGTAAAGGAGTCTGAGAGTCTCGATGAAGCAGCCAGCCGCATATTGTACCAGTTGACAGGCCTTCTGAATGTATATCTTGAGCAGTCTTACACCTATGGCAGTATCGAAAGGGATCCGGGCGCAAGGGTTATATCGACTGCCTACAGGGCTCTGATAAAGATTACGGATATCGACAGGGAATTAAGCGAAGTGAACGGCGCACACTGGCAGTCGCTTGGAAGACTCCCTCATCTTATTTTCGATCATGGAGTTATGGTGGCAAGAGCCCTTGAAGAGCTGCAGATTCAGATAAAGGTCAAACCCGTGGGTTTTGAATTGCTTCCCGAGAAGTTCACACTGGTTCAGCTTCAGGATCTTTATGAAGCGATATACCAGAAGAATATCGACAAGAGAAATTTCAGGAAAAAGATTCTTTCAATGAATATTCTTGAGAAACTTGACGAAAAGGAGAGGGAAACCTCAAAAAAGGGCGCATTTTATTACAGGTTCCAGAAGGAGCGGTATGAAAGCTTTGTCACTCAGGGTTTTGACTTCAGTCTGGATGTAAATTAATTAAATGAAATAATAAATACGGAAGGGACTAATTGACAGGATATGCTCGATAATCTGAAAAAGGAGGTATACCAGGCAAATATGGATCTGGTACGGCATGGCCTTGTTATCCATACCTGGGGTAATGCAAGCGGCCGGGATCCGGGAAGCGGGTTGATTGTAATCAAGCCTTCCGGAGTTAGCTATGCTTCACTAAAGGCCGACGACATGGTTGTAATGGATCCGGATGGGAGGAAAGTTGAAGGTGATTTGAATCCTTCAACCGATGCCCCGACTCACCTTTATCTTTACAGGGAGTTCCGGTCGATAGGTGGTGTGGTGCATACCCATTCTTCGTTTGCCACCTCGTGGGCTCAGGCTGGCAGGGATATTCCTGCGTTCGGGACCACCCATGCCGACCACTATTATGGAGAGGTCCCGTGTACCCGCGAACTCAGGGAGGATGAAGTGAATAATGATTACGAACTGAATACGGGTAAGGTCATTGCAGAACGGCTGGGAAAGCTTGATCCACTTATTGTCCCGTCGGTGCTGGTGAATGGTCATGGTCCTTTTTGCTGGGGACTTGACGCCGCGGAGGCGGTTTACAACGCTGCCGCTCTTGAGGAAATTGCCAAAATGGCTCTCTGCACTGTGCTGTTGGGTGGCAGGGAATCGATAGAAAAGTATCTGCTCGACAAACACTTCCTGAGAAAACACGGGAAAAATGCCTATTACGGGCAGGGCAAAATGTAAAGCTTATAATACTCAGATAATGACAGATAAATATGTTATCGGCCTCGATTACGGAACAGATTCCGTCAGGGCGGTGGTTGTGAATACGGCAACCGGTGAAACAGCCGGAACCTCGGTCTTCGAATATCCCAGGTGGAAAAAAGGTTTGTACTGTGATCCCGCTGCCAATCGTTTCCGCCAGCACCCTCTCGATTACATGGAAGGAATGGAGTTTACGGTCAGGGAAGCCCTGAAGGGCCTTAGCCGGGACATTACAGAAAACATTGCAGGGATAACTGTCGATACCACCGGATCGACTCCTGTGGCAGTCGACCGTAAGGGTGTGCCGCTGTGTCTGACACCCGGCTTTGAGGATGATCCCGATGCCATGTTCGTGTTATGGAAAGATCATACGGCAATAAGAGAGGCTGCTGAAATCAATGAAATATCAAGGACATGGGGGGGAACCGATTTTACGATGTATGAGGGAGGCGTTTATTCCTCGGAATGGTTCTGGGCAAAGATACTTCATGTTATCCGTTCAAATGAAAAGGTAAGGGAAAAAGCGTTTTCATGGGTGGAACACTGCGACTGGATTCCGGCCCTGCTTACAGGCAATACTGATCCCCTGAAGCTAATGAGAAGCCGTTGTGCTGCCGGACACAAGGCTATGTGGCATCCCGACTTTGGCGGACTTCCGTCAGAGGAGTTCCTTACTCTGCTCGATCCTCTGCTTTCAGGGCTCAGGGAGCGTCTGTTCAAAGAGACCTTTACCTGTGACGTTAGCGCAGGGATTATCTCGGAAGAATGGTCGCTCAGACTCGGTCTTCCGGCCGGTGTTAAAATCGGGACCGGTGCATTTGATGCTCATCTCGGAGCCCTGGGCGGTGAGATACGGCCCTGTCAGCTGGTAAAGGTAATGGGAACATCCACCTGCGACATGCTGGTCGCCCCCATGGATGAAGCCGGCGATAAACTTGTGGCAGGCATTTGCGGCCAGGTTGAAGGTTCGATCATACCGGGAATGCTTGGACTCGAAGCAGGTCAATCGGCTTTCGGTGATGTGTATGCCTGGTTTGGCAAACTGCTTTTATGGCCGGTGGAGGAGATTATCGGTTCAATGAGCTGGATCGATGCCGGTACAAGGGAAAGGATCAGGACCGAAACCTCAGAAAGAATAATTGCCGGACTAAGCCGTAAGGCTGAACAGCTTCCTGATGAGGATACGGCCCTTGTGGCTCTCGACTGGCTGAATGGGAGAAGGACTCCGTTCGCCAATCAGGAACTGAAAGGAGCTATTGCAGGCTTATCTCTGGGTTCGGATGCCCCCAGGATATTCAAGTCGCTTGTTGAAGCTACTGCCTTCGGATCGAGAATGATAAACGACAGGTTCATTTCGGAGGGAGTCAGGATTGACGGTGTAATAGCTATAGGAGGTGTGGCAAGGAAAAATCCATGGATTATGCAGCTTGTCACCGATGTTCTCAATATGCCGATCAGTGTAGCGGGCTCAGATCAGACCTGTGCCCTGGGATCAGCAATGGCAGCCTCGGTGATGGCAGGTATCCACAGCGATTTCGAATCGGCCCGGAAAGCAATGGGAGGAGGCTTTGAGAAAGTGTACAGACCCGATCCGGCAAAGGCACAAAAATATAATGAGCTTTATGCAAG